>Ga0208042_1000354_pt1 | contig 16017 bp, 13 predicted proteins | sample Sb_taG_10_FD_187708 | JGI IMG/M metagenome (GOLD analysis project Ga0208042, IMG submission 187708) | Peat soil microbial communities from Weissenstadt, Germany - Sb_50d_7_NC metaG (SPAdes) (version 2) | ecosystem: Environmental > Terrestrial > Soil > Wetlands > Peat | place: Germany... | reverse complement strand
GCGAGACCGCGTAGCCGTAGTAGAACTCGTGCGAGCCGACGACGTAGCTCTCGGAACCGAGGCCGAAGAGCTTGCCCTCGACGGCGTCGAGATTGAACTTATGGTCGATGGGCTCGGCGAAGATCGCATCGAGCGACTCGGCGAGCCGCTGCCGCGGGCTCTTGCGGTCGATGGGCGAGTCTTTCATGCCGTCGGGAATCCACACGTTGGTCACGCAAGCCGTGCCGAGCGCCTTGCCGAAAGCGGCCCCAATCTTTCGGCAGACGATGCCGTGGTCGATCCAGAACCTGCGGATGGCCGGATCCGGGTGGGCCAACGTCAGGCCGTCAGCCGCTCTGGGGTGGGCGAAGTAGGTGGGGTTGAAGTCCATTCCCATGCCCTTCGCCTTGGCCCAGTCGATCCACCGCTGGAAGTGCGCCGGCTCGAGGGCGTCGCGCTCGACCTTCTTTCCCCCGGTCTCGGCATAGCTGGCATGGAGGTTGAACCGGTGAGTGCCGGGAATCAGAGCCAGAGCCTTGTCCACATCGGCTCGGAGCTCGTCGGGCGTACGGGCCCTGCCCGGATAGTTGCCGGTAACCGCCAAGCCCCCGCCCAGCTCGGAGCCGGTGTTCTCGAAGCCGCCGACATCATCGCCCTGCCAGCAGTGCAGTGAGATCGGAATGCTGCCCAGACGCTGCAGGGCCCGATCGACGTCCATGCCCAATGCCGCATAGCGTTCCTTCGCCAAGGCGAACGACTGTTCCACGTTCTTGTAGGGAGAGGTCATGTCGGAGCCCTCAGGGAAAACGTGGATCGCGGGTTTTACCAAGCACAGATTTTCCCACCGCAGCGAGGCGTGATCCAGTAGCCGCTGCCCCGCTTTTGTCGAACAATTTCTCTACGTATAGTAAGAGGGAACGAAGTCTTCAGGGCGAACCCCAGGCTGAACGAAGCTCGTGGACCACGAGCGCATGCACCTTTGCCGGAGCGCCCCGATGGAATATCCCGATCGAACGATTGCTGTCTGCGGGAACCGCGGCGATCGACAGCGCGACCCGGCCATCGTTACCAAAAACCTCGATTGAACCCCGATCCAGGAACACGTGAAGGCGAAAACCTGACCCTCCCGGGGGCTCAGGGGCGCCCGCACGTCTCTGCAAACGAGTTCTTGCCGGCGGGACATCGTACACGAGAGGCGTTCCGCGCAGGTCCAGCCCAAGACTTTCGGATCCATCCGGCGAGAAATCGAACGTGATCTCGAACAGATCGCCCTGCAACATGCGAAGCCGGTTGTCGCCGGTGTCAGGTGTGATCTCGGTCCACTCGTGCTTCGGGCCGCGTAGCGAAGTCAACTCGCTGAGGGGTTGCGCGAACAGTCGCAAGCCGTCGACCACTGACCGCAGCGTGAGCTGCACGGGAACGCTCATCTGCTGGTTGAACGGCATCCCCGGAAACGCGGCCACTCATTTATAACGATAGCCCGCCGCACTTGCACGGGTTTGCATGCCCTCGGCTCGCAGGACGCGGGTTGCAGGGATTGCCAGACGTGCAGCCAAAGCTGTATGGGAAAGCGGCCGAATGGCAGACCGTTCGTGATGTCCCGAAGGACTCACGATTCCTGGCTCTTACTCTGGCTTTGACTGCCTGTCAGGCGAATCCGGTCTGGCGAAAGGTCTTGACCGCTCTCTGATCCCGACTGCTTTCGTTGCGAATTTGTTTCTTTCGGAGTGGGTCTTCAGACCCCGCCGTTCGCTCGACCGTGGTTCTCCAGAGACGCACCGACGGCCGGGGAGGGGAAAAGGGTCATCACTGAATAGCGCCTTCCTAACCCCCTAAGCCGCCTGCATCAAGCCTTTACGTGCATGTCCTCGAGGTTCCTCCGCGTCTCAAACTGTCGATATCAGTGACGTCCCCTTGTCCCTCCTCTTCCGTTCGCTCTCGGCGGCGTACCCGTTGACGCGTAGGAAGGCTAGAGCGACGTGTGGACCTTCGCGCAGCCGATCCCACAGGGCGGGGACGGAGTGTGGCTGGGCACTCCGAGGTGCTGCCCAGGTCGCCATCAGGACGCGCGTGGTCAGGGGGTCCCACCCCGCTTCCTCGCCCAGGCGGGGTGACGAACAGGAAGAACGGCCGCTCCAGGGGCTCGAATCCCGCCCCGGTCAGATAGTAGATGTTGTCGAACGAGGAGACGAGGAACAGATCGAGGCCGGCCCCGGCCACCTCGGCCTGGATGGTTTCGAGACGATTGCGGTACTCGTCGCCAGAGATCCTTGGCATGACTGAATCATTCCTCCCTTTCGAGGTGCGAGTTGCAGAACCGCGATGATCTGTTCCTATCAGTGATTACGAGCTTTCAAGATGGAGCCAAGGATCTCCCGGGTGGACGGGAGGCTGTGCTCGATCGCGGGGTGCACACCGTCGCGTCCCTCTTCCCCGGGCCCGAGATTCGAGGACAGGCTCGAACCCGTCGAGGAGCTGCTCCATCAGTTCCGCGAGGTCTCGATCACGGCGGACGAGATGCTCGGCAGATGCTACGCTGACAAGCTCCGGAGGCCAGAGGCGCCGGGCCGCCAATAGCTCTTAAAGTTGGCGGCATGCGACACGGAGCCGTTTCAGCCCGACGGTGTCGATTCCACGATCGACCGCGCCCAGTCCACGACCCCCTTGTTCAGTGGCGGGACCGGCGGCTTCGAGTAATTCAACCGCAAGTCGAACCGGGCTCGGTCGTAGAGGGCGTGAAACACCGCCCCCAGATCCAGATCCGGCTCGCCGTCTTCGGGCAGGAGGGGAATGGGGATCGAGGGGATCGGCTGGCGCACGTTGAAGGTGGTTAGCTTCGCCTTGGGGCGAGTCGCTCCCCGGCTGATCAGGATCCGATAATCCGATCGAGCCGGCTTGCGTCGAAGCGGCATCGGCTGGCCGGCGCGAAGCAAGTCGATCTCGACGAGGTTGGTCCGCGACCCAAAGATCCTCGTCCTTTTCTTGACGTACTCCTCGCGCCCTTGCGGGTGGATCTTGTTGTAAGGAGAGAGGATTTCGAGGACCGTGACCAGTGTCCCTGTTTCGACGTCGTGGATCTCCAGGAACCACTCTTGGAGCTTGTCGTTGATCGGCACCTCGACGTCGAGAATCCCTACGGCAGTGGATTCCTCCGCCTCTTCCGGCTCGTAGGCGACATCAACCGACGCGGGCCGGCCGACGACAATGTCGGGGCGACCCACGAATACGAGTTCGCCCGGCTCAAGCGCATAGACGCGTTGCTCGAGGCCCAGGTAATATTTGGGTGCTACTCGAGGCGTCAGCTCGTCGGCGACCGCCGTGATCAAGCGATTATGCACGTCCGGCCATATCGCTGGGTGCTCCAGCCAGGGGTCCATGCCTGGGAAAGGTGGTCGCATCGGCGAGTGATTCTCCAAGCTTTCAGTTGGGTGCGCGAGCGTCCCACCTTTGGGCCCGCTGCTTCGCTGACTGACTTCCATTCTTGCGAGGTTGGGCTCGGGTGGTCAACCTGGAGACTCAGGAGCGAGGCAGAGAAGAGTTCACGCCGCTCAGGCCAGGATTCCCTTGACCGGACCGTGTTCCTCGACGCCCGTGAGCCGCATGTCCAGGCCCTGGAACTTGAAGCTCAGGCGGCGGTGGTCGATGCCCAGGCAGTGCAGAATCGTGGCGTTGAGGTCGTGGATGTGTGCGGGGTTCTCGACGACGTTGTAACAGAAGTCGTCGGTCTCGCCGTACACGACCCCTTTCTTGATGCCCCCGCCGGCGAACCAGACGGGGAAGCACTTGGGATGGTGGTCGCGGCCGTAGTTGTCGCGGGTCAGTGCCCCCTGACTGATGTCTACGACGCAGAGCGAATTCGATGGTTCGTTCTTGGCCCCAGCGATTCTCTGCTCTCTCGCCTTGTCGATGAGTGGACGGAGCGCGGGCGAGCACGTGAGGAAGCACGATTCGGATCGTTGCTAATCATCAGGCTCTTGCCTCGCCAGGTCCCCTGAGCCCCGTATCGGCTTCCGCTCATCGCGAGGATCGGCCGATGTAGCCTGCAATCTTAACGGTGGCCGCGTTCCTCTCAGTGTTCCAGCTCGACGTCATCGATCGGCACGTCCCAGTGGGCCTGAAGGATCTCGAACCGGCGTTCTTCCTCTGCGCGGTACGTTCCTTGGTCGGGAAAAAGCTCCTTCTTGATCGCCTCTTCCTCGCTGCCCGGCGCGAATGCCGCTTCCACGTTCTTGAAGACGATCGTCACCCGGTAATCCCACCGGCCGTCCTCCGTTGCGTGATAGCGCGGTTTGATGGCGGACACGCGCAGCATGCGGCCGCTATCGACCTGCTTCTTGAGCACCGGGTAGTGGTTCTTCTTGAACAACCGGATGAACTCGTCGGCATGACCCCATTTGGCCTTGTAGTAATACTCGACGACAAAGGGCCGCTCGGTGTGCTTCCCTTCGGCCTGACCTTTGGCCGCTGGCTGCGGATTGGCGTGGATCATTGGTTGCACCTCGTGGACCTGTGTTAAACCGATTCCAAGTAAGATGACCGTGCACAACACGCGTCCCGGTGGGAGCGTGCTGGACTTTACAAGTGTTACTTTCATGTGATTTCCCGGTATATCTTGAGCTGGTCGAGATGTTTTTGGATACCACCGAAGCAGAGGTGAACTCGGGGGGATCTTTCATCTTCGGCACTCAACGGGATGACGGAGATGAGCAACCGGACAGGCGATCGAATGGACCATCTCACGCCAAGATGCGATCGACAGGCATTCGCCAACCATGGACAGCGGGTTCCGCATCGGCCTCCTGGCCAAGCTCAAAGACCTTGGGATGATCGGGGCTTTGTTGGCTGTAGGTGCGAATCACTCCGGCTCGAGGGTCGACATCCCACACGACGCGCGTCCCAGCCTCGAAATAGTCGGCACGTTTCGCGGCGCGGCGTTCCTCTGCGGGGTCGCCGTAGTCGTTTTCGCTCCGAACTTCCACCGCGAACGTGGGGGGACCTTTGATGAATCGCATTTCGTTAAACGGAAACGGCCCCAGATAGTAAGAGGCATCCGGCGAGAAAGACTCACGACCTGAGGAAAGTTTCGGGACCGCGAATCCCATGTTGTCGGTGTAAGCCTCGCCTTTATGTGTCGCTTCGGCGTGATCGTCCAGACTCTTTGCGATCCGGAACGCAATCCGGTTGGGTCGGCGTCCTGTAGGCATGAGGGGAACGATCCTTCCGTCGATCAGTTCAGCCTTCCCGTCGATGCGATAAAGATCCTCAATCGTCGCAGTGGTCTCGGTTCGAACGCCTGCCATCTGCGGAACCCCCGGGTCGCTGATCGTGACCGTCCAGTCGGTCAAACTCCGTTCCAACTCTGTACAAAACTGTACCAACAGATGAGAGAGGAAACAAGTCCGGCTCCGGCGAGGAGGGGGAAGGACAAAGGGCGGACAGACCGATCATTCCCTCAGATCGCGCAGATGGTTGAGCGCGGTGCGGGCCTTTCGTTCGGCGTCATCGAGTCGCCGCCGTCGGGTGGGCGAGTGCGGCTGGTGTTTTAACTCGCCCGGCAGGTCCCTGGTTCTCTTGTTCTGAAGCAGCCGGCCGCTGGTGGACGCTCCGAGATCTGTGGGGGCCACGAATCCTTTCCAGGTGCCGGCCTCGGTCCGCTTCCGATACCGCGCCGCGTCTTCGGGGCCGGACGCATCAAGCCAGGGGCCCAGTCCGAACCACTTGAACCGCCCCCCGCACGCCGAGCAACGGTAGTAGCGACGGTGCCTGGCCAGCCTCCGCAACGTCCAGCGCGAGCACGCGGGACACGAGGACCGCCGGCTGGCCATGCCGGTCACGACGGACACCTTCCAGCGTCCAGGGTCCAGCGACATTCCGGAAAAAAATCGCTGCCCGGCGAAGGGGCCGGGTCTCGTTCACGCGTTCACCGCGACCATGTATTGACTGATCCACCTGGCCAGGTATGCCGCATCCAATCTCGGTGCACCGTGTCGCTCTTGAAAAACGACCTGCCCCGGAAACGCCATTCGCTGGCGCTTGAGCCCCACCCCGGTCTCGGCCAGCTCAACCAGGTTGGCCACGTCCGTCAAGTTGTACAGAATCAGCCTCTCGAGTGCGTTCCTGTCGCCTCGCCGGTAACGGTGCCAGAGCCGGACGGCTTCAAAGCCGTCCACACCCTGGATTGCCGGGTCGCGATGCAGCCCCAACCGGCTTTCCACGACCTTGAGCCCGCCTTTGTACCCCAGCGAGGCCAGAACGAACCGCAGGTCGATGTGGGACTGATCGAGCCGGGCCCGGGGAAAGTGGGTCCGCAGAAAGGGCACGTCGAACTGGCTGCCGTTGAAACTGACCAGGAGCGGAAACTGTGCGATGTAGGCCGGGAACTGCTCGAGGTTGATGCCCTTGATGAACAGAGCGAGCTCGCCGTTGCCCAGAGCACCGATCACCGTGACATCGTCGTGATCGCCGGACAGACCCGTCGTTTCGATGTCGAGAAACAACGCCCGGTCAGCGAACTCTGAGTACAACCGCCAGGCCTCCCTCGCCGGTAAGTGCGGCTTGAAGAACCCGGCGTCCCCGCTGGCCAAGGCGTCGAGGGAATGACGAACCAATTCCACCGCGGACTGATGGTTTCGTCCCCGGAGCCGGCCGGCCTGAGCAGTCGTCAGAAACCGGTCCCAGTCGAGAATTCCCTGATCCCAGAGCGCCCGCTCCCGCTGCGGACCCACGCCGGGTAGATGAATAAATGTGTTCCGTAGCATGAAAGTCACCGCTCTAGCGCACTCTGACCGACCCAGATCATCGGGGCATCCTACTCCATGGAATGTGCGGAGACCAGCCCTCCCGTTCGCCGGTGGGCGCACTTTCTGGGCGATCCACCAGCGTTCGAGGCGATACAGAAACCCGCACCTCTTGCCAGGTTGCTCCCGGAACTGCCTGGGGTCTTCCTTGTTCGTTGAGGTTGGCGCAGCCCCGCGAAATCCCAGCCAAGGTGGGCCATTCCCTGGTTGTGGCACCACATCCCGGATGTCATGATGTTTCGGAACGGCAAATGGCCGTGGCGGTCCACCGGAACGGCGCCCATGACGGCCCAGGTCAATTCCCTGAAGCGCCCCATGCGGAGCCGAACCGATGGTTTTCATCGACCCCGAATCGTCCCCTTCGGACCCCGCGCCCGCAGAAATCACGCCGCACCTGGCCCAGTGGCGGAAGGCGATCGACTCGCCACTGCCTTTGATGAGGTGATGAGGCAGCATATCGAGTCGATCATTGGCGCTTCTCCTTGGTAGAACGCGAGAGTTTCCCATGAGTTCAGCCTTCCGCGTCGGTGATCGAGTCCGGTTTCCGCTCGGTCGTAGCAGGATGACGGGAGTCATCACCGAGGATCGAGGGGCAATCGGAGTTCGAGGCCGTCATCTTTATGAAGTTCTCGTCTCCATGGATCCATTCGAGCCTACGACGTTTGAGCTGCCCGAGGACGAGATTGAAACGATGGACGATCTTGCGGACCCCGGAGCAGCCATGCGGAAGGACCAGATCGAAGCCTATCTAATTCATGGAGGGTTGATCGGCATCCTGCGCTCGAATCTCTCGGGCGGTAGGAGCCAGCCGAGGGTCTGGCTGCGTCCGGACACTATTGGAAACGTGACTCATACCTTCGAGAGGGAGAGGGGGGTTGTCGGCGGAGACGTGGTTCCGTTCATGGCAGTCCATGACAACAAGGTTTTCACCCCGAAGCGTGACGAAGTCTTGTCTTTCCTGCGGAGCTTCAACCTCGATCCCCCGGACGCGGAGAGAATCATCTCCTCGGTCGGAACCGCTCCGTGAAACCATTCTGGCTTGAGTCGAGCCGCGAAGATCATTGCAGTGCGAGGCACTGACGTGGAAAAGCGGCTTGGGTGCCGCGGTGTCCGCCCAGGTGTGCGCATCGGGCCCGTTGCCGATCGCGGGGAAGGCGGAGATCCGCAGCCGCGCCGCGCCCATGGGAATGAGGGTGACGGTCTCGGTGGGCTGGTCGGACTTCACGGGGCTGTCCTGAAGCGTGGCGACGAGGCCGAAGCGGTCGAGCTGCCATTCCGGAATCCGCCTGGCCTTCGCCTTCAGTGCGATGGGCACTCCGTCGAAGGTGAACGGCATGTCCGTCTGCGGCCATGCCCGCTCGGCGACCTGGAACGAGGAGGACGGGCCATCCGGGTCGAGCACCAGCCCGTTCCGCTAGAAAATGCGGAACGCGGAATGCGGAATGGGGAAGGAGAAATGGCAGATGACAAATGCCGCGACGAAACGGGCCACCAACGGTTCCCAGGTGCCAGGAAGTGGGTGAACACCTCCGCTATGCTCCGTGGTCTTCGGCGAGAAGTCTCGAAGTTTCCCCGGTTCAGCTCCTGGGGCGATCGCCCGGATTGGCCTTCGGCGGTTCCGGCGTGGCCTCGGGTTTGGCCGTCTTGCGGGCCTCCTCGGCCAGGGCCTCGGCCGCATGGGCATCAACGGCCCGGTTGGCGGCGGCGATCAACTGCGGGTAGGCGTCGGACGGGTCGAACGCGACGAGCAGCGCCGCGACCTCGGCCGCGCCGGTCCGGTCGCCCGAGCCCAGCAGCGCCTCGTAATACTTCGCCCCGTCGCCGCTCACCTGGCGCTTCATGAACGTGCGGAGGCTCGGCTCGTTCGGATAAGAGCCCTGCTGCCGTTCGTGGCGCGCGATCCGCTCGCGGACTTTCGCCTTGGCGTCCGATCCGGCGACGACTTCCTTGTAGCATTTGGCCTTGAGGAGCTGATCGAGCGCCTGATCGAAGAGGTACTGACGGACCCTGGCGGGTTGGGTCTTGTCCGCTTTGATCCGGTCGAACAAGGCCAGCGTCTGCTGCGGCTCGCCCAGGTGAGAGTTCAGCGCCGCGAAGCCCATCGCCGTAGGGAAATCGGCCTTGCAGGCCTCAATCTCCTTGCCTGCGGCGTCGCGCCGCTTGCGGAGCTCGTCGAGCGCCGCCGGGTGCGTCCGCCCGAGCTGGACGATCCGGCCCAGCAGGAACGAGAGTCGCACACCTGTGAAGCCCGGGCCATGCTCGAGCCCGTGGTCGAAGCACCAGAGGTACTCGGAAAGCGCATCTTCGGCTCGCCCCTTTTGCGCCAGCGCGTCGCCGTAGCTCATCCGGAGCATCGGGTCGTTCGCGCTGGCCCCTTCGAGCTTTTTCCGGGCCCGCGCCAGGCTGTTGTTTCCTGCCAATGCCTCGCGGGCATCCGCCAGGAATGTCTTGGCGACACGGTAACCGGCCAGGCGGTCGATCTCGGCCCCGTCGGGCCGGAGGAGCAGCACGGTGGGATAGACGTTGATGCGGTACTTATCGGCCAGCGGCTCGTCCTTCTCCGCGTCGACCTTGAGGCAGACCGCCTCCTTGGCCAGCCAGTCCCGCACCTCCTGGTCCTTCCAGGTCGTCTCGTCGAGCTTCTTGCAAGGCCCGCACCAGACGGTGTAGAAGTCGACCAGGACGAACCGCTTCCCCCCGTCCGCGGCGGCCTGCCGCACCCGATCCAGGCTCAGCTCGCGGAACAGCCCCTCGTCGCCCCCGGCCCCGGCCATGGCCATGGCCGCCGTCCCCCAGGCGATGCACAGACCGACCCATCCGACCCCGATCGTCCGGACCATGGTTATCCCCTCTTCGCTGCTGACCTCTATCATCCACCGCCTTGCTCACTCCCGTCGAAAGTCCGATGCACCCAGTCCGAGAGACAGGCTGCATTCTCGACCACCGGTGCGACAGACAGCAAGGCTTTTAGAAATGCGGAATGCGGAACGGCATTACCAGTGGCCACGCACAAAACCTGGGGGAGGTCTGGAGGATCCACGTTGGCCTCCCAAAGCATCCGCCTTGGCAGAACTTCCCGACCAAGATGCCGAGCCGATTCTATCTGGCACTGACACTTATACTCTGCGGTCGTCGGCCGGTCTTCGTCGGTCGTCTCAACCGCCCCGGAAAAACGGCTCGAATAGAGACCGGAACAGGTCCGAGAGCGAGTAAGAAAGCGCCCCGAGCAGACCGAGCAGCGGCACGACGAAGGTGATCATCGTGGTGAGGAAATGACGGTCGAACGTGAACCGATCGGTCGGCGTCTTGTTCAGCCGGCTCAGGACCTCGTCGCGGCTGGCCTGGACGGCGATCACGACAACGAAGCCCACGGTGATCACGGTCAGCACGCCCAGCAAGGCGAAGATCGGCTCCTGGGGCTCGAACGGGTAGGACGTCAGCACCAGGAAGGTGATGACAAGCCCTGCGACCAGAAAGCTGATGATCGACTGAACCGACGCGCGGAGCCAGGCGAGCTGGCGGACCATCACCATCGCGATGAGGTCTTCGGCCGAACGGAGCCAGGTTCTGAGCTCCTGGTTTTCGACTCCCGGCCAGTCGGCCAGCTCGTCGCCCGGCGACTTCTTGTCGCATTCGGTCGGGCCGGGGACTGCGGGCCTGGAGGCCCAGGACGGGGCCAGCAACGGGGCCAGGGCGTTGACCGCCGGCCACCATTCCTTGGTGGGCAGCCGGTCCGTGGGGGAACAGGCCTGCAGCAGGTTGTCCAGCGTCTCGAGGTCTACGAAGCGGAGCCGTTTTTCAATACGGATCGCCTGAAGGTTCGACAGATAGCCGACGACGACGGCCTCGAACTGCCGATCGATTCGCGGGTCGGTATCGTCTTCCGCTGATGTCTCGGACGCGCTCTGCCGCCAGAAGTTTTCGGTCGCGAAGAGTGCGGGCATGCGGTCAAACGCGCGAACCATCGGGATTTCGGCGAGCTGTCGCAAGAGCCGATCGATCCGCGCCAAGAGGCCCATCAGGTCGACCAGCCGCACGACCAGCAGTCCCAGGGTCACGGCGAATGCAAGCAAGAACGCGTACGGGAACATCCAATAAGGCTCGACCGCATGCGGCATCCCGTTGGCAAGGAGGACGCCCCCAAGCGCGAGGCCGACCCACAAGGGCAACGTGGCGAGAAACCCCGCGTCGCCCCAGGCCGTGAGTGGCATGTCAAGGGCCTGGCGGGTCGCCTGGAATCCCGACCATGCGGCGGACAGCGGTCCCGGGGAGAGCCCCGAGGCCTCGCCGGTGGCATTCATCCGGACCCGCAGTCCGACCCGCCGCCAGTCGCCGATCATGACAACCCCGCCCGCGACTCCCAGGAAAAGGAACGGGATCATGGGGGTGACGCCGTTGACAAGGCGTGTCGTTCTGACGAAGCAGAGACGCAGGTTCGCCGCGTCGAGCCTGTACATCGACACCACCAGGTAGAACGGCAGCGCAACCAGCGCCAGTGCGGCTGCGGCCACGATTCCCCGGTAAATCGACTCGCCGAGCCCGACGCTACGCTTCCTGTCGGCGAACAGCAAGCGGAACAGCGCGGCGACGGCGCAGGTCCCCAGTCCCAGCAACGCGAGCACAGATATTCCGATCATCAAAAACCTCTGGGAAAACCTCGCGTCGACGGCGATGTCCTGCCGTGCCAGCACCCAGACCGGGCCGCTGAGCAAGATCATCTGGCCAAGCCCGGCCGACGCCCCGGCCGCGGCGAGCTTCCGCGCGGAGTGGTAGTCGATGACCTGGCGAACCCTGGGGCTGGCAACCGCCCAGCGCGGCCAACGACCAACCTGTGAAGTCTTATCGACTGACAGGCCCACCCGGAGATACCACAGCGAATAGACGATCGACGCGAACGCCGCGGCGATCAGGATGGCGGCCCAGCTCGAGTCGAGCTGGGCTTTCTTCAGTCCCTCCGGGGGTGGCTTGTTCTCCGGGGCAAGGTAGAGGCCTCCGATCTCGGGATACTTGGGATCGGGAGCGGCGATCCAGTCTTTTTCGGGCGGCCGCACCTGGACCGGATAAAGGCTGCGCTGGCCGACGACACTGATCCAGACCGACGGTACCGCATTGACCGTTGAATCCTCCCCCGGGTAGGCGTAGTCAAGCAGGTCGGGGGTCTTGTCCAGTTTCAGGTCGCTCAGATGGGCGATCGTTGCGTTGTAAATCCCTTCATCGTAATCATTGCCGAACGAGAGCTGGGCCACCCCTAGTACATCCCGCCACCCCGGCGAGGCCGTCCATGTCTGCGAGACCGGGTCGAGCGGATAAGTCGAGGCGATGATGGCCCCGCGCAGATATGGGGTGGCCGTGTGATGGGCGTAGAGCGTGGAAGCGCTCGCCAAGTAGAGCCGTGTATTGGGGCACGCGAGGCGGACCTGTTCCGCAAGGAAGAGGCGGTCGTACGGGTTGGTCGCGACAATCCCCACCCCGTTGAAATGGCCGCGCTCCAATGCCAGAATGGTCTGCGAGAGCGCGAGCTCTCCCCCCACGGCCGACGGTCCCGGCGAGACGACCGGGATCAGGTCGTGCTGACCCCTTACCCCGGCCATTTCCAACGGCGAGAGCCGGTCTGGCGATTGCAGCTTCACCCGCTCATTCGAACTGAAATACCCCTTGGCGGCATACTCCTCCCGAATCCGGGAAATGTTCAGCGGGAACGAAAAGAACTCGGTCAAGAAACTCGGCTTCCTCGGGTCCTGCCTGATCCTCGAGCCCTGCCCGAACCCTGTGTTGGACTCGACCAGTACGGCGAAGCGAGGGGAGTCAGCAAAAGCGGGAGTAATCTGCCTGACGTACTCTCGGACCGCCATTCCCATTTGGCGGTTGGTGTAAACCGTTGACTTGAAACGAATCGCGCCCGGTTGCTTCTTCTGCAACTGTTGCAGGTCGGGCGAGGTGGACCTGCCGTTATAAATGACGAATCTGGGCATTTTGGCGGGAAGGAGAGCGTCGGGAATGAAGGGCAACAGGACCTCGGCGAACGAAAAAACCGACCCAGAAAAACTGGGGCCGACAATCCTGACTGGCTGGTATGTGCATGGGACGTGACCGCAGTCGTCCGTGTGAACGCACACCTCGTGAAGGCGACCGTGCATGTCGATGAGTTCTATCGCCGCCGCGAGTCGCTCCTTGTCGACGCCCCATGTGGGCGACTCGGGGACCAGGAGGGTCAGAAGCCTGATCGACTGGTCGCTATCGCTGTTCTCGGTGGGACGGGAAAGGACCGCCGCCGGCCACTTGGGACCACGTGACGACGATTTGTTGTCGACCGCCAGGTCGACGCTCTTGCCCGCCACGGTTCCCTTGACTCGGGCTACGGCCGGATTGGTACCGTCCTGCGACGCGTCTTTCCTCGTCGGGGGGAACCCCGGCATGCCCGACCATCGCGTGGCCACGAACCCCGCGCTCTCCGTGGCGCGTAGCGCGGCGCTCAGGGTGAGGTCGAACTCGTGGCTCATGCTCGTGTGGTCGGGGTCGGGCACGAGCACGATCAGGAACCGTAATCCGTGCTCAGCCCGCAGGAGCGCGTTGAACAGCTTCTCTGAAGGGACGTTGGAAACGGTCCGCGGACTGTCGGCCCTGACGGTTGCCAGCGGTCCGAGGTCGTCTTCATCCTGCGCGTCTTCCACCGCGCTCGCGTCTCCTGCCGCGCTCGCTTCGACCTTGGGGCGGCCTTCGGAAGTCTTCCCACCTCCCTGCGGGAAGGCCGCCAGGCCGAGCATGGCGAGGATGAATACCACGATCGTCGGCGTGTTCGTCGGGGACTTCTCGCTCTCGCTCATCGCGCCACCTCGAACCCCATAGGCTGGCCGGGCGGCATTCTTTCCCTGAGGGCAGGGGAAAGACGCCAGGGCGCGCTTCGTGTCGGTTGAAATAAGAATCTATCCTAGATAAGCTTGATCTGACAACAAATCTTTTCGCCTTTTTTCGCGGCTTCTGCGGAACCCGCAAGTATGCGTGAGTGCGAGGACGCTAACCGCACATCTCTTTATTGCCTTGTTTCGTAGGGTCTGCTGTGCGGACCATTTTCGTTTCGAGGCCTGGACCGGAGCGAGACGTGGCGACCAGAGCGAGAAGCGGCCATGCACGAAATCTGGGGGTCTGAGGATCCTTATCGGCCAGCGGCTCGTCCTTCTCGGCGTCGACCTTGAGGCAGACCGCCTCCTTGGACAGCCAGTCGCGCACCTCCTGGTCCTTCCAGGTCGTCTCGTCGAGCTTCTTGCAAGGCCTGCACCAGACGGTGTAGAAGTCGACCAGGACGAACCGCTTCCCCCCGTCCGTGGCGGCCTGCCGCGCCCGATCCAGGCTCGGGTCGCGGAACGGCCCCTCGTCGAGCCCGGCCCCGGCCAGGGCCGCCGTCCCCCAGGCGATGAACAGACCGAGCCAAGCGACCCCGTTCGTCAGGACCATGGTTATCCCCTCCTCGCTTCTGACCTCCGTCTTTCGCCGCCTTGATCACTCCCGTCGAAAGCCCGATGCTCCCAGTCCGAGAGACAGACCGCATTCTCGACCACCGGCGCGACAGACAGCAAAACCTTGGCGGCGAGCACGAAAGCGGCGAAAGGGGCCGCCCACGTATGCCGGGTGGCAGAAAGTGGGTGGGCCCTTTCGCTAGGAAATGCGGAATGCGGAACGCGGAATGGGGAAGGAGAAATGGCAGATGACAAATGACGGATGGCAGATGACAAATGACGCGACGAAAGGGGCCACCCACGTTGCCCGGGGTGCCAGAAAGTGGGTGGCCACTGCTACTCTATTGAGACACGAAAAATCGCGATATGCTGAAACAAAGGACGTCGCTCTGACGTTCGATCGGCGGCTTCAACGGTTCGAGGTCGATCCGCTCATCGAGGCATCCGGCTCAGACGCCGACGACGGCAGGCAGGACAAAGGCATATGGAGAAGATCGCGCGGCGTTGAGGCGCGATCGACATAACTGACCGATCGAGGGGGGAACATTGATGAGCGAGCTTCTACCAATCATCGCCATGATCTGGCTTGTCATGGGAGCGCTTGGAGCTTTCGTTGCTCTGCAAAAGGGACGGAGTCCCATTGAAGGGTTGATGATGGGCTTTCTCTTCGGCCCTTTCGGCGTATTGATCACCGCACTGTTGCCGACAACGCCGACGGGCGACAAGCAGGGCCAAGCGGATTCCGGGATCATCCGGCAGAGCAAGGCGAGGTCGCTCAAGGATCGGCGACAGATTGCCTACTTTGAAGCAGCGCTGATCGCAGTTAACTTATGAGGAACTACCCGGCGGAAGGGGTCACCCACGTTTCCCGGGTGCCAGAAAGTGGGTGGTCCCTTTCGCTTTCCCCATGATGCACCTAGACTGCGTGGGCGGTTCTTCCCCCATCCGTTCACACCTTCTCCTGGCCTGTGGGAGGACCACTCAGCTAGGAATGTGCACCAAGTAATCAATGAGACTTAGCGAATACCTGCGCGAATGCACGCAAGGCGGCAAGCCATTGTTTGAAGAGTTCTCTGGGTTTATGATCGAACGACATGGGTTTGATTGACCCAGAAAGACTGCTCAGAGGCAGTCCCGATCCTGTCCTTGGGAGCCAAATGTCATGGCTCAGTGTTCAACGTGCGGCTCGACCGTGCCGGAAAGCGTCGCGGTCTGCCCAGATTGCGGCATGGAACTTAGGTCCGCCAGTGCTCCGGCGGCAGTGACTAGTCCGGCGGCTGGTCCTCCCCCGGAGCCTGCTCCTCAGCCTGTTCCGGCCCCAGTGCCAGCTCCCCCTGCTTCGCAAGCGAAGGAAGTAACTCCCGGGGCTCGGCTAACGCTGCGCCGAGGTGGGGCTTTGTCTCAAGAGGTGTTTTCTCTCGGGAGGGGTCCGTCCATCATCGGGCGCTTTGACCCCGAGACGGGTCCTGTGGATCTTGACCTGGGGCCGCTTCCCGAAGCGGTCTATGTCTCGAGGCATCATGCTGAAATCTGGTGCGATGCTTCGAGCCAGTGGTTTGTCAAAGATCTTGGCTCAGGCAATGGCACGTTTGTATGTGCAGCGGGGGAGCGCCAGTTCAAGAAAGCAAGCGGAGACCATCCGATCAAGGACGGCGATGAAATAGCCCTTGGCAATGCGCGATTTGAGTTTCGCGCTGGCTGATCATGGCTGCGGTATTGGGTGATGAGGCCTGGTATGGAAAACCCTCGTGATGCGAGTGCTACCCCCGCAACGGGCACCGAGACTA
>Ga0208042_1000353_pt1 | contig 16024 bp, 28 predicted proteins | sample Sb_taG_10_FD_187708 | JGI IMG/M metagenome (GOLD analysis project Ga0208042, IMG submission 187708) | Peat soil microbial communities from Weissenstadt, Germany - Sb_50d_7_NC metaG (SPAdes) (version 2) | ecosystem: Environmental > Terrestrial > Soil > Wetlands > Peat | place: Germany... | reverse complement strand
CATTGTGAAGGTCGCCGGGGTGTGCGCCGGCAAAACCCAAAGTTCCGGCGCGCAACTCAAGGGACTTAAGGACGCCAGCATTGCTCTGAATATGAGCACGAAGTTTGTCTCGGCCCTTGTGCCGGATCTTCTCGCATCCGGTTTCGCCACGGTTGCACTTTTTGGAGTGGGCATCGCCATCACGATTCTGGGATACATCTTCACGCATCACGCGGCACAGGTTGCCCTTGAACAGCAATACACCTGCGCGGGATTGCCGGCAGCGAACGATGCTTTTGCGGCCATCGAAACCGCCGTCCAGAACCAAACCCTCACTCCCGCTCGCGGGAGTGCCGCACTGGACACGTTCGCATCCGACTGGAACGCGAAAATCATTCAGCCGGCCAGGAGCGCGGGCGTTTTCCAAGACAGCGGGACCACGAGCACCTGCGATGCCCTGTGTTTCTACAACTACATCGTTCTCAACCTGATTGAGAAAAACAAAAACCGTTACGCGGTGATGGCTTCGGAGGCCGCCTGATGATTTCGATTCCCAGAAGCAAGCGCGGCGAAGATGTGGACATGGATTTCACGGCCGACAGCGGCCGCGTGATCGTGAAGTTCGACAAAACGATTTCATGGTTTGCGCTCAAGCCGAACGAAGCGCGGCAGTTTGCCGTGCGCTTGTTCCACTGGGCGAGCGTGGCTCAGGACACCATGAACCCCACGGAAAAAAGGCTTTTTACACCTGGCGACGGAATGCCGCCAGTCTAGGAGGGAAAAATGAAGGCAGTTCTCTATACGTTCGCGGTTCTCTTGCTCACAGTTCTTTTGTTCCCGTTTTCGATTCTCGCTCAGACGCCGGCTCCAGTCACTCCAGCGCCCGTGCCAATGGCTACCAGCACGTTTTCGATCACCAGTCAGGCAGTAGCTTTGCCGGGTGGAAAGCAGACCGTAGCTGCCAACATCACGGGCGGCACGTTCAGCATCACGCCCAATTTCGCTCTACGAAACGACAACATCATTCCGGGGGCGAGTGTTCTGTCGGGCTATTTCGGCGGCGCGCAGTACACGATTCCCGACCTGAGCGCAAAGCTGCAGAACCTCAGCCCGTTTCTGAATGGAAATAACTTCCAGTTCTACGTGACCGCATCGGCCGGAGTGGACCGCATCGCCATGCCCACCGGAGACACCAAGCAGCACTACGCCTTCCTGGGTGGCGGTGGAGTCAACTACGCGCCGAATGGGAATCGCGTTTTTAGCGTGAATCTTTTCGAGGTGCGGTACGCGAAGCTCCCAGGGTACGCAAACAACACGGTGATTGTTTCCACCGGCGTGAAGCTCAATTTCTAGAGGGGAACATGGCGCGACACAAACTCACGCATGAGGAGCAGTTGCGGGGAACGCGGAAGGCTCTGGCGAATCCTAAGACGCCAAAACACCTTCGCCCCTATCTTGAGAAACGACTCCGGCAACTGGAAGGCCGATAGGAAAAAAAATCCCCGACCGGTGATTGATTCCGGCCGGGGATGATCGAAGCCGTGTGACTTCGACGTGTGGTTTCTTATGAATACATCGTACCACGATACTTCTGGAAAACCAAGCGAGCTGACTCGCACCTTACTGGAAATCTGGCCCCGCGGTGCTTTCCACAGCACTTCCGAAGAAGGAAAACTCGAAAGACAACGGAAGCGAAATGTCGAGAGCGACCAGTTATTCGCCTTTGTCGGAAGCATCCTCTGCAGCTATGCGGATGAGGCCAAACTCAATCGAGAACAGCGTGAAAAGATAATTTCTGGGGCCTACAGAGCCCTCTGGGAAGAGTTTGACGACGATGGATACATTTACAGGGGTACTTGAATGGATTGGCCGTCTGGAGACCGCCTGGGCGCCTAAGAATGAGCGCCAGGCGATCCAGGAGGAGGGCCGCGGGGGTGGAGGGGGTGAAACCCCCTCCTTTCCTTGTCAGCATACTGATAAGTGGGCCAAAAAAAATTCCGGCCCACCCAGGGCCGTCATTCCGTCACTTCCCACGGTGGAGGACGCGTCGCTTTCGGCTGAAGGGGAAAGAGAGTCTTTAGAAGTCCAGAGCAACGGTGTGTTGCTCCATCCGAAGCGGTTGCGCATCTTTCCGAAAGCTCAAAAAGATTTAGATGGTAAGTTGCTGCGTCTCGGAAACGGAGAAGGACCGAATCAGGTACAGGCGCACATGCTTTATGAGTTGGGAGAGGAATCGAAGGCCAACCGTCTCGCTAGTTGCGCTCAATTCGGCCATCGCATCGAGTGCTCTCAATGCCACAAGTTTTTTGAGAAGTATTTTTGCGGACAGCGGTTTTGTTTCGCCTGTGCACCGCGGGGATTTCGGAGGGTTTTTATGAAGTACGTTCCTCTTCGAGAAGCGGCGAAAAAACGCACGGGATGGGTGCTTGCCGACCTCGATTTTACCGTCCGCAACACAGGGAAGCTGCCTACTCCCGAAGAGATCAAGGCCATGAATCGGCATGTGCGAAACACCTTGCGCGCGCTGATGAAGGATCGCACCGCCTGGCTCTGCAACTTGCCTCAACGGATCGGCTGGCTGATTTTTCTCTCCAAGCGCCGGCCTGTAGATGCTCTTGTTGTGAAAGAGATGTCGCGCGCCGCGGCCAGGATTGCTATTGAAGTCCTGCCGCCAAAAGACAGCTTCGGCTATCTCTGGGTGGACGAACTCGGGTTTAACAACACAAACCTCCACGCACACGGTCTCTACTACGGGCCATTCCTGGCTTTCGAGGAAGTGAAGCTCGCGTGGGCCCACGAGACGGGAGAGGATTTGCGTGTCTCGATTTGTTCGGCGCGAGGGGATTTTGCGCGTTCGCTCTATCACCTTTTGAAGTACGTCTCCAAACCCCCCAGCGACGACCCGAAGCGTCTCGCGGAGCTCGAGATTGCCTTCTCCGGTGTGCGCCGCGTGCACACGATGGGAGTTTTCTACAACTCCGAACTGACGGAAGACAAAGAGCACGATCCGGCTGACTCGGAATGTCCTTGTTGTGGAGGCTCGCTCTCCGTCGTGGGGCAATGGTGCGCGGTGAAGGAGTTGGAGGTAGGGGGGTTGCGGGATATCGAAGAGATTCGCCGCGAACTGCGCCGGCAGAAAGCGTTTTCGAGGGATGGCCCATAGTTAAACTGATTTGCCGATCTCGAATTTTCGATGCGGAAGGTTTTCCGTGGGGTACTGCCATGCCCGGACGGTACCGGATCGTGGCTCTGGAGCCTTCCTGCTACGAGAAAAATCCAGGCATCCCCGAAAAGTGGGTCAAGCTCGCGTGGTTTTGGCCGCGGCGACTGCGGAGGCGAAGGCTGTGAGCACTCCTATTACGTCTAAGTGTGAGAACTGATGGCCGAACACTACACACGGAACACCCTGGAAGTCACGAGATGGTGCAACCGCTGTGCCCGGTTTACGCAGCACGCGGTCAGTGGCGGGCGAGTCGGCCAGTGCAAAGAGCACGAAGCTCCGAAGTGGACCCACGCGCAACTTGTGAGGATGGCGAAAGAAAAGAAGCGCCGGCGCCTGGCGGAAGAGGCCAGGGTACAACCCTCACTCTTCGCTGTAGGGGGTGAGCAGTGACTTGTGCTCTGTGCCTCGGGGAAATCAAGGGCCGATCCAGGCGCTGCCCGTTGTGCCGAAAACCCTATCATTACTTCTGCTGTTTCCGTTTGCATCGAAAGCAACATCGTGCCGATCCGCGGCGGAATTGGAACTTTCGGAGGTTTTGGTGATGACGCAAGCCGGCTGGTTGAAGTGGCAAGGGATGCCGGTCTCGATCAAGCGCAAACTCGTGCGGCGCGAAGGCCGGCGTTGGCTGCGTTGTTTGAGACGGCCGCGCGTGCGCGGCACCAGGTGCGGGTTTTGCTGGCGGGAACGCGAGCAAGAAAACAAAAAGCGGAAACGCTGAAAGCGGTGGAGTGATGTACGCGGTCTATGAATGTCTGGAGTGCGGGGCCAAGCGCGTCTATGGAGTTTGCGCCCCGGAAGCTGGTGCGTCCCATCCTGTCCTGATTGTCTGTGACAAACAAGAGGTGAATACGATGCACGGATTCGCCTGGCTGGTGGAACACTGGGATAGGGCTCCCAGGCCGTTGATCCGGCAGACGGTGAAGGACCTGGCCGGCTACCGGCATCACGTGGAAGAAAACAACGTGCGCGGCCGCGCTGCGGTCAGATGACTTAATTCCCTGCCCTTCCTGGAAACTATCCCGAGGAATTCGCTGCGCGGTTTTCTTTCTGCTCCACCAGGATGCGCGTGCCGCTGAGGATTTCCCAGATCAATCGCCGGCTGCAGCCAAAGTGCAGCGCAATCTCCCGCACGTTGAATCCCGCGAAGTGCAGTTTCCTCACCGCATCTTCGTCTTCGATTTTTCTGGGGCGCCCTGTGGGGCGTCCGCTGGGTGGCCTACTCATAGGCTCGATTCTAGCGCGATTCTTTTGTGTTTGCCAAATTCTGCGGTTCCGCCCCATGCTTTCCTCGGTAGGATTAGGAGACGGATACCCTCGTTGTATTGCGGATGGCGCCCTAGGTGGCTCGACCATCGCGCCATCCCGCATTTTGGAGGAAGCATGACGAAATCTTTTTGGGCCAAGCTGTTGGGTTGGGGGCAATTCGCGGTGATGACTCTGCAGCAAGTGAGCCAGGGGCACTTTCCGCAAAACAGAACGGAATGGGCTCACCTGTTCGGTTCTTTCCTGCTCGCTCTGGCCCTGCATCACGCGAGCTCCACGGCCGGCACCAACTAAGGAGCGAATGTCGGGGGAAAGCAATTCGAGAATTGTATACGTGCAACACCGGCAGAGTTGGCAACTCTGGATGGCCGTTGTGACGCTGGTGCTAACTTTCGGTGGTGGTTTGACCGGATACTTCGTGCATCTGGAGGGGCGGTTGTCGCGTGTTGAGCAGAAGGTGGACGATGCGATTCTCTACATGAAGAATCACAGGTGAGAGTGACGAAATGATCTTGAGTTTGCCCATTCCGATTCCCGCGGGCGTGAAGGATCTGCCGATCCCGCTCAAGAAAAACGCGGCCGGCCGCTACGAAATTGCGGACGATGACGCGCTGGCCATGATGCGCATGATGATCGGGCCGATGCTCGACACTCTAAAGGCTGCGTTAGATCCCACCGCGACGGAAAGCGAAGCGGATTCTCTCACTGGCGCGCTTGTCCAGGTTTTACCCGAGGAGCGCGAAGCCCTGCAGAAAGATGCGGAAGCCTCGGCTTTTCCCCTCGTGCTTTCCATCCGTTTTCAAAATGAGGCGGAAATCTTCGCCGGATACTCGGGCCTTTATTTGTTTGCAGGAGCATTGGAAAAATGGCTGAATCAGAGAACGAACCAAAAGTCGTAGAAATTCACTGCCCAGGGTGCGGATGCACCATCACCAGCGATGGGAAAAATCTTGTCAAGAAATCCGCGGACTACACCAAGCTCGAAAAGAAAGCCGCGGACTGTGACGCCATCGCAACTGATAACGCCGATCTAAGGACGAAGAACGCCACGCTCACAGCCGAAGCCGAAGAGCTCCGCAAGGAAAAGGGCAAACCCGCGGCAGCGGTTGAATCTCGCAAGCGCTTCCGTTTTTCTGGAGACTAATCAATGGCCGTAGGCTTGAGCGAAGAAACAAAGCGGCGCATGGATGCGATTCTAGAATCCAAAGATCCGGCGCCGAAGTCCGAGCCGTCGCTTGCCCCTGGCGCGGAATCATCGGGTGCCGCGGCCGCGGTCGTGAGGCCGAAAAAATTCCATCGCGTGGTTGTAACGGCAGGAGCGGACAAAGAAAAGCAACCCATCGGCCGGCCACCCACTAGCGGCGCGCGGTGTCTGCGTTGCCAGAAAAAGTTGAAGTATTGCCGCTGCAAGGAAGGTGCGTTGCTTCCACAGCGGATTACCGAAGCTCTCAAGCTCGCAGAAGCGCAGAAAAAACCGCAGCTTGTTCTTTCCGATCTCTTCGTCTCCTCCGGGCTGAAAACCATTTTTGGATTGGCCGCGGCCGGCTCCTGCCTCTACACCAAAGCCCCACTCCAGAAAAATCAGGATATCTGGCTGAATCCGCTGAACATTTCGGCACTGGCCCCGCCTACGAAGGCTGTGCTCGAAAAATACAGCCCGGAATGGTTGCTCAAGTACCAGGCGGAAATCGTTCTCGCGTTTGTGGCCATGCCGATCCTGACGGGATGCCTGCTGGCCACGCATCTCTTGCGCAAACAAACCTCCGATGCGGATCGCCAGGGGCAGATTCGGGAAATTGAGAGAGCAGCCCAGGAAACGAAGCCCGTGCCGGCAAAACCCGAAGCGCCGGCGTCCGGCATGGCGATGTAATGGAGATCCTGAATTTTTTCGGGCGCATGCAAAAGGGCAAGTCCACCGCGGCGTATCACTTCGCCAAACGCCAAAACTCCGGCATCGTGATCTTCGATCCGCGCTCGCAGTATCGTCACCCTGATTGGCGGGTAGTGCACAGCAAGACGGAATTCGAGCTCGTGCTGGAGCAGGATTTGAGCCCGATCGTTTTCCGTCCGGGTTTGAGCGTCGAGGAAGACTTCGAGGATTTTGCGGAAGTGGTTTGGGACATGCACATGGTTTCGGCCATCATCGATGAAGCCGAACGCCTGCAATCTCCGCAATGGATTCACGAGCACCTGGACCAATTGGTGCGTTCCAGCGAGTCCCAGGAAATCAGCCTGTACCTGACGCAGCATCAATTGGTGGACGTGAACGGGATCATCGTTTCGCTCTGCAGCGACCTGATTTTCTTCGAGGAAAAGAACGTGCTGGCCCTGGAGCGCATCGAGCGCTACACCAGCGCGGCCGTTCGGGAGCGCGTGAGCACTTTGGAGGGGAGGGACTTTCTGCGCTGGAGCGTTCCGGGGCAAGATTTTGTGGTTGTGCAAGATTCCGACTCTTGGTACGAGTCAATAGGTGAGGGTTCCGGGGACCGGAGGACAAAGCTCGTGGAGGAATCAAATGCCTGAATATCTCGAAGAAGGACTCGTGATCGTGGCCGGCGTGGTTCTGGCCGTTTTCGTGTACTCGTTCGTGAATTCTTTGCTGGTGAGTTTCGGGTTCACCAGCCTGAGCCGTTCGCTGGTCCTGTAGCAATTCGCTGGGCACAGGAGAACTAGGCGGGATCTCGGAGGGAAAAACCATGAAGTTGATGATGGATATCGCGGTCGTGGCGCTCTGGACGTTGGTGGCCATCTTTGCCTACAAGTTTGTGCACGCGATGCTCACCACGGCGGCGACAACGACGGTAAACACCTAAGCGCCTGAGCGCTTTTCGGAGAGTTCGTTTTCGGAGGACACTGACATGCCGTTCGCAGGTTATGAAATCAAGCTCAACTTTTTGGAGGATATCGCTGTGGCGGCGCCGGCCGGCGTCGTGACTCCCTACGATTTGACTCCGCAGAAGGAGCTCCCCAAGACGCGGCCGTTGTGGGGCTTGCTTATCGAGTATCGCTTCCACGTGCAGGTCGTGGGCGCAGCCGGAAATGCTTCCGTGCTCAACGCGGAGTTTCCTCTGGGCGCCGTCGATCGCATGCGCGTCGAGGGCTCCAGCCGGTATTTCCCGACCGGAGACGTGTACAACCTGCAATGCCCCACGGCGTTCAAGTACCACAATCTCTATCGGGATTATCCCGTGGCCGCTTGGGTTTCCCAGGCGGGTGGCACGTTCACGCATGGCACCGGACTCTACAAGGGTTTGCAGATTACCGGCGATGGTCTTGGCACCGCGGCGACCGGCCCCACCGCGGGTGCGGCTACCACGCACTACGATGTGATCGTGTTCTACCTGGTGCCGTTTGTGCCCCTGGGCATCACCGATCCCAACCAGACCGCGCTGTACATGCTCAACGGCCCCGACTGGAATCCGCTGATCTTGCACAACCTCGTTGCCGATCAGTCGGGACTCTTCGATGTGAAGGCCAACACGACCATCACCTTCGGAGCGCTGCAGATCAATGCCACGGCCACGGCCGGAGGCGTTGCGGCGCCGTCCGGGAGTCCTCTGATCCGGCTGCATGCCGTCTTCCCGAATCTTCGCCGCGTGGGTTTGGAAAACAGTCCCGACCTGGGCAAGCGGCTCCTGGTCCGCAGTTTCCAGAACGTCACTTCCACGTTGCAAGCCGCGAACCTGGCGGATGGTTTGATCGCGCGTCTCACCACGGGCAAGCGCCGCTACTGGCGCTCGCTGCTCAAGGTGGGCAGCAAGCCCACTGACGTGCCGACTGCGGGTGTCGGCGGTGTAATCAACACCTTGAGTGATGGCATCATCACCTTCCCGCTCATCAAGCGCGCCACCGTGCGGCAGCAAGTTCCCCAGGATACCCAGATCTGGAAGGAATTTGTGAAGTTCACCAGCAACGTCCAGTTGCCCCTGGGCTACTACCTGCACGATTGGGTGGCGCATGGCAATCCGGCCACGGCGTTCAACGTCGCCGGTCTCTCGAAAGATGATTTCACCATCGAGGGCGGCGTGGTTTCCGGCGCGAATCAGATCGGAGAATTGCTGGAGGAAACGGAAATTCGCGCCAGCGCGTGAGATTCTCGACTCGAAAAAACCGCGCCGGGAGGCTACGCGGAAGAAATCCTCCCACCCTTTCTAAGAAAAGAATTTTATGAGCAACGGTGGCAATGGTCTCGATTTCAGCGGCGCTACCACACCGGTAGTCGGCACACAGACGGTTTATGCGGCACCAGATCTGACGGCGCCGGATATCGGTTCGAGCACGCCCGATATGTCTGGCGGTCTTATGCCAGCGATCTCGGCGCCCGCTGCTCCTGGAGCGGTGACGCCAGTCACCGGAACTGCCGATGGCAGCGGTTTGCTCTCGGAGTTCGCCACCACTCTTACGAGTCTCGCCTCAGTTGGCGTAGGTTTGGCCGCGCAAACCGGCGTTTTCGGTTCCGCGGCTCAGACTGCCGCCACCAAAGCGGCCGCTACTACTGCCAAGCCCGCAACCGGAGTTGCCGCCGCGGTCAGCAGTCTCTCGCTCACAACGATTGTTCTGATTATTGGTGCGGTCGTGGCCGTGGGTGTTCTGCTCTACGTGTTCCTGTGGAAGAAGAATTGACTCGATGGCCACTTCACTCAGCGGACTCGTGGGGTCGGTCCTCTCGCCGGATATTCAGGCCATCCAGGACGCCGCGCAAACCGTTGCCGATGAAATAAAAGCAGTTTTGGTTTTGATGGTGATCGAGCTTGCCCTTTTGATCGTGCTCGTGGCCATCATCGCAAGGAAGGTTTGACCATGAAGGTCTGCACGAAACACGGCGGGGCTACTTCTTACAATGACGATGCTCCCGGTTGTCCGCTTTGCCTCGCCGGAGATGATCTCGCGCCAGGATTGCTGCCGGCAAATGCGCCTGCGGCCCCTGCCCCCGATGTTGTGATCCCGGTCTCTAAGACCGATGAGATCATTCTGCACGATGCCGATTTTCTGATCGCATCGGTGCACAAACGTCTTTCCGAGGAACTCGAAGATCTTTGCACGAAGCTCGAATATCAGATGGAAATGACCTTCTCGAATCTCGTGCGTTCGCTCCAGACAAAAGCTCTTACTGTGACAGCAACTGCTTCTCCGGCCGCTGCGATTTCGGAAATGCCGGCCGTCGCCGGCGAGAAACAAGCGCCACCGATCCGCGCGCTGGACCATTCACCCGAACCTTGAGGCTAAGAGATGGCGTCCACGCAAATTACTCCGGTCCCGACTGAGGCCCCCGCGAATGCCGGGATCTACCAGCAGGTCTGCTGGCTCCCTCTCCCCGCAAACACCTTCATCGATGCCGTTGTGCAGATCGATCCCTGCACCAAGGATTTCTACTATCACTGCGATCCCACTGTGGGCTCCGTGGACCTTTCGGTGAGCAAGTATTGGGTTTGCCGGTCGAAGGTGATCGATCCGACTGACGTGGACGCGAGCGCCCTGGTTGCCGGCCAGCCGGTCTATACGCAGCAGGCCACGCCGTTCACCAACCAACCGCAAGCTGGCGCGTTGGCGAATCTTGTCAGTGGAATCGCTACCAGTCTCGGAATTCCCTCGACTCTTTTCAGCGGCCTGAGCAGCTATCTGCTCATCGGCGCTGGCGTCGCTGTGCTGATTCTTGTGTTGTTGATTGTTTTCTCTGTGCTGAGGAAGTGAAGAGATGGTCGCAATCCTTTTCGTGGTCGTTGCCATCACCGCCCTGGGCGCCATCCTGGTTTCGATTTTCTATACGACTCCCATCACCCCGGAGGCTTCTCCGGCTCTTGCAGGCGGTGCCAGCGGAATTCCTGCGAGCAGTGATTCGAGCGATGGCGCCGCGGCCGGTGTTCCTACGGCGCCGGCTCCCACGGAAACGCCCATTGGACTGTCATCCTCTTCTCCATCCGACAAGATCCAGCAATTCGCGGAAGCGATTGCCTACGCGGAAGGTTTTTGGGATCGTAACCGCAATGTCCTTACCGCAAATCGCCCGGCGCGCGATAACAACCCCGGCGATATCGAGGGCGTCGGTGATGCTGGTGGGCATGACGGCGCCTACGCGATTTTTTCCACGGTCGCAAAAGGTTGGGCGAAGCTCTATGCCCAGGTGCAACTTGACTTCTCCGGCAAGAGCCAGGTTTATTCACCAACGATGACCATTTCGGACTATGCCTGGACGTACACGGCGACAGCGCAAGACTCCTGGTCCGAGAGCGTGGCTTCATGGCTGGACGTGAGCCGGGACATCAAAATTTCCGACTGGTTGGCGAGTTAGTGCAGTTGCGTGATTTGGGAGGTACGACATGCTGGGATACCTGGTAGCCGCGGTGGTGGCCATCGTGGGCTACAAATATCTGCAGGGAAAGGTTCAACAAGCGGCCGGGCCAGCCGCGGGAACCATCCTGCCGCCCACAGCGCCAGGTGCACAGCCAACTGTGCAACTGACAGCCGGGGCGCAGACTCCGGCCGGATCGGTGATCGCGCCGGCGCAAGGTTTTTCTCCGGCCGCGCCTGTCAGTCAGATGATAACGGCTACTCTCAGTAGCATCATTCGGGATGGCTTTGCAGTTGGCGATCCTACGGCCGTGGGGCCGGCACAAGCGCCCGTTAAGATCCTTACTGAGAATCCCGTGACTGGGCCGGCCGGCCTGTGCCCGAATCCCTCTGTGCCCGCTACGGAGGCTGGGGCCGTGTTGACGGCCCCGAATGCAACAATGGTCGGCAGAAACAGGCAATTTCCTTGGCAGTCGGCCTAGTTAGATAGGAGTCGTTGTATGGTAGGCACCAAAACACTTTTCAAATCGCGCGCGGAACTCGTCGCCTCTTTACCGCAGTGGGGCGAGGTTTTTCTCTATGTGAATGGCGCGAACACGGTCTATATCGCCGCGGAGCGTGCCACCCTCGAAAATTCGGGGCCGCAGGGTATTCCGCAGGGTACGCCGTACACAGCGCCGGGCGCCGGTATCGCCGCGCCGCATTTTCCTTGGATCGGAGACTTGTGGGCCAATGCCAGCGCCGATGGCACGCTCGCTGATTTTGAGATCCCACAGAAAGCGGTACAACCTCTATGAGGAAATGGTTTCTGATTTTTCTTCTTGCGGTTTGCGCTGGACCGGCATTCTCTCAGGATCAGTTTGTCTCTACCGGGGGAAGCACCTACGTGGATATCGTGCGCGGCGCCACGTGGGGCACCATCTCTTTCAATCGCGTGTTTTGGTTCACGCCTCTAACTCCAGATCAGCGCTTCTGTCTCTTTGTGGCCAATAACAACCCCACCAACTCGCACACGTTTTCGCTTTCCGTGTATCAGACTGGCGACCGCCAGGTGTCCAACTACTCGGGGAACACGGGCCGGTGGATTCAGGACACCGTACAGGGCACGCCCTCTCCCGTGGCCGCTGCTTCCATGACTAGCGCCTATGTCCACGCGAATGCTGGCGCGTTTATCGCTTTGGCTTTCAGTGGTGGCGCGACGCAAGCGGGATCGCCGGATACCGCCGATGTGTTTCTCGTGCAGACTACCGGGGAATCTTGCGGGCCGGTGCAAGGCGGCCAGATCAACGTGAACGCGGGCAGCGTGCAGACCGCGGATACCGATGGCGTCTCGAACACCATTCGCGTGCCGGGTGATCCAAACGGCCAGGTGATTCAGTCTCTTGCTTATGGGCATCTTTTCAACCGCGCGACCTGGGATCGTGCACAAGGAAGCGCGGCTCAGGGCGCCTTGGTGCAAGGTCCGTTGCAGCCGGCGATAACGAAGAACTCCGAAACCACTTCCGCGGCGAATACCGCTACCACGGTTTCGATCACCGCGGTTGCCGGCCAACGCGTCTATCTCTCTGCGCTGGCCGCGCGCGATTCGGCCGGAAGCTGTAGCCTCACCGTGAAGGATGGCGTGGGCGGGACCGTGATCTGGAGTACAGATGGAAGTTTTATTAGTACGACTCTGCGCACGGTCGATTGGCCGGTGCCTCTGGCGAGTACCTCTGGGAATGGCATGGATATCGTGGTGAGTGCGTGCGGCGCCGGGAACACTTCCACGGTGGACGTGCAAGCGAGCCAGCTATGAGAAAACTTCTGCTTCCGATTTCTGCTTTCTTCTTTTTCCTGGCGATGCTGTTTTCGTTGTGCCTGGATTTTCCGAAGCGATCCTCTGCACAAATCACGAGCGCTCCACCTCCAACCGTCGGTGTCTCGGGTGTTCCGACTGCTGGTCATTTGACAAATTGGGTGGACCCTTCACACATCGGTGATGCCGGATACTGCGGCACAACTGAATTCAACATAGGCGGTTCATGTTCGTCTCCGGTGGCATTCGGAAGTGTGCCAAACGGTACGTACTATGTGACTGCAAATTTCACGACAGCTTCCAGCACGAGCGGTCAGATAATCACCGGACTCAGTTGGACTATGCCGGCGAATGCGGTCACGGTCACAGGTTTCTCATGCCATCTTGTGTTCTCTCAAGCGACTGCCGCTGCATCGGATGCGTTTTATATTCAGGATACGACCATTGGGGCGACGAACGTCACAGGCTCGGGAAATGTGAACATAAGCGCCGGTCCTCCAAGCACGTTTGCCGCTGCAGGCTTCGTCAATCAGGCCGGTACAGGTCCCTATGGCTTTGTGACCTTTACTCCGGGAGCGATTGGTACGAACTACAGCGCCGACCTGGAGGGATTTTTGGAGCAACCCTCGAATGCGTCTAGCAGTACCGTTAACATTATGGTAAGTCAAGGCACGGCGGCGGATTTAATCACTGTTTATCGAGATTCTTTTTGCCGGGTGTTCTGATGGCCGGTAGGGGAAAACGGTTTTTGTTTAGCGGGTGCTTCACGAGCAAGACGGCTGCGGAGGCCAAAGAAGCTACGCGGCCGGGCTCGTTCATCCTAAGGGATAAACTCGGAAAATTCTGCGTGGTGCGGTGGCTTTCGGGCCAAGGGGGAAAGAAGCCGTGAAAATTCTTGCAGACTTGAGTGCCTTGCAAAAGATCCTGAGTGATGTTTCGGCGGTCACGTCCGGGCCGGTCAAAATCGAAATTTCCGCGCCGGTGAAGATCACCGTCACCGCGGCGGATGGCACGGTGATTCTGGATACGACCCTGCAGGTCGATATGCCCGAGAGTTCAGGTGGTTAGGAGTACTCTTGACACGCACAGCCCAAAGCGCTAGATTCCGCATGGACTTGGGATGGCTCCCGGTAGACTGCCTTTGCCGGTTCTCGCCGGGATCATCCCGAGTCCAGAAAGAAGAACCGGCATGACCACACAAAAACAGAGTCCGTCTCCAGATATTATGTTAACCAGGACCGCATCGCTTTTCGCTCTTCTTTTGCTGCTGTTCGTAGGAACGGCCAGCGCCCAACCCGCCAAGTCTGTAACCCTGCACTTCACCCGCTCCGCAAACGGCTGGATTCTTATCCCCGCCAAAGTGAACGGCCACCTTGGAAGTTTTGTTCTCGACACGGGTGCGACCGATAGCTTCGTTTCCCCAAAGCTCATCGGTGAAAACATGGCCGGCGCGAGCTCTCGCACTTCCTACCTGGGCGGCGTGGAGCTCTTTCGGCAGATCTCTGCCACGGTTTCCCTGGGCGACACCAACCTCAATCTTCAAATTCTGCTCACGTCCACGGAGCGTGTGGGCGTCCTGGCCAAAACACGGATCGACGGCATCATCGGCCTCAACGTCCTCAGCCAATACCAGAAAGTTACGTTAGACCTAAAGGCTCAGACGATTGTTTTGGAGGCGCGCTGATGCCTGGCCTGGCGTACCATTTTCTCCTTCCCTTCCCCGGTTTCAACTGGAGGGTAGTTCCCGCCTGGAGTGTTCCATGTCGTTAACGATTGAAAGGATCGAGCGCATCGCTGCGCTCGAAAAGGAGAACTGGCAACGCAAAGTCAACCAGGGCGTCTTAAAGGGCGATCTGAATCAGTCGCTCTCCGCGCTCGGCGCGATGGACGCCATCGAAAAAATGTCCTACGAGCTCACCTTGGAAGTTTCCCGCGAGCTCCAGGCCAGTCTCGCAGTGCAAAACCGGAAGCGCCGCTTGCCCAGGGTGGCGGCGCTTCAGGCGGTGGGGAAATGATCTTCCATATTTGCCAATCCGTTTCCTGTTCCTGGTTCCATTGGCAGTGTGTGAATTGCGGTCGTCTGTTTCGGCGTAAGCCCTACGGTCGCACGTGTGCCTGGATTGGGCGGATGAAATGATTCGATCCTGCGAAGCTCTGGCCAGGGCTGGCTCGCACATGCGATGCCCAGCGAATGAAACGAACGCTCCTTTGTACGTGATCTATTTTCCACGCACAAATGAGATCGCTTATTTCTGTCGCGCACACTGGGCGATCGTTCGACACCTGTATCTGTCGAAATGCGTGGTGAGAAACCTTCGGCTAGTCCCGCGGCCGGGTAGTCTGGCGATCCAATGAGTACCGCGAATCACTCTAGTGTTTTGAGGATCTCTTTTGCGAGAGAGGTTTTGATTCTTTCTCTGACCCGTTTTCGGAGGGCTTTTGGACGAAGCTCGATTTTTTGCAATTTAGGATCAGCGAGAATTCCGTCCGTAACTTCATCAACCATCTGTTCAATGATCTCGTTGATCTGCCTCTCGAATTTGTTCATGGCTGCAGGTTATCACAGATGACAGTTTTACCCCACAAGGCCCAGCGATCGCGGAGGAGCTCTAAACGGCCGGCGCGTAGACCTGGGAGCGGCCGTAAAAAGTGTGAGGTACAGGTTCCCCCTCGGATTTTCGTGCGTGTAGACGGTAAGTTTTACGGCCATCCCTATGCACCCGCAAAAATCCGCGTCCGTAGGGGCTGCTACCGCTATCTCGCATGGCGCGATGGTGAGCACAAGCGCGAGTTCTACCTGGGCAAAATCAAGAATTGTGCCCCACATCCGGGATCTGGAGCTCCGCCGGCGCCAGGTGCCGCGGCCGGCTGCCGGCAGACGTCGGCGGGGGTACAGAAATGAAGATCAAAGTCGATTTCAAACCTACCGACCTGACTCTCCGCGAAATGGTGGGGAAGTACTTGGAAGGCTCGAAGAGCGATTACGAATCACCTGCCAGGCAGCACTTGCGTTGGCAAATTATCAGGCGCTTGCAAAGTTCCGTTCTTGACCGGCCGGATGTTCGACTTTTTCTAGGCAATAGCGTATGAGCGAAATCCTCATCGGCGGGGCGGTGCTTCTCGGAGCGGCGGCTCTGCGCTCCAAACTCGCTGCCAGTGCTGGTGCAACGCCGGCCGCGGCGTCTGGTGTGACGCTTGCGACACCAGCCCAGGTGCGGTTGCTTACCGATGCTCAGATCATGGCGCTGCATGCCCCGCGTGGAGGTTGGGACAGTATTCCCGAGAATGGCAGTCTGTTCGACCGCATGCGCACGGCTATTCTCGAAACTCTCGGTGATGGACAAATCGACATTGTGAAGGTCGCCGGGGTGTGCGCCGGCAAAACCCAAAGTTCCGGCGCGCAACTCAAGGGACTTAAGGACGCCAGCATTGCTCTGAATATGAGCACGAAGTTTGTCTCGGCCCTTGTGCCGGAT
>Ga0208042_1000348_pt1 | contig 16238 bp, 8 predicted proteins | sample Sb_taG_10_FD_187708 | JGI IMG/M metagenome (GOLD analysis project Ga0208042, IMG submission 187708) | Peat soil microbial communities from Weissenstadt, Germany - Sb_50d_7_NC metaG (SPAdes) (version 2) | ecosystem: Environmental > Terrestrial > Soil > Wetlands > Peat | place: Germany... | reverse complement strand
TCGTCCCGGACTCCAAGGCCCCACGGTCTCGTCGCGCCGACCCGGTGGGCCAGTTCCTCATCATCGCCATGCTCGGGTCGCTCGCCTACGCGATCATCGAGGGACCGACTCACGGCTGGTACTCACCGGAGATCTTCGGGTTCTTTACCCTGTCGGTGGCCGCGCTTGCGGTCCTGCTCGCCTACGAGCCCCGGCGCGCGGAACCCATGGTCGACTTGCGGTTCTTCCGCAGCGTGCCGTTCGCGGGAGCCAACCTCAGCGCGGTCTGCGCGATCGCCGCGATGGCCGGCTTCCTGTTCCTGTCCACCTTGTACCTTCAGGACGTGCGGGGCCTGTCCGCGCTGCAGGCCGGCCTGACGATCCTGCCGATGCCGGTGGTGATGGCGCTGTGCGCACCGCTGGCCGGCCGGATGGTCGCCAAACGGGGCCCGCGGATCCCCCTGGTCATCGCGGGCGCCGCGCTGACCATCAGCAGCGCCGCGCTGTCGCGGCTCACCGGCACGACCGAGCACATGTACCTGATCGTCACGTACGCCATGTTCGGGATCGGGGCCGGCATGGTGAGCTCGCCGATCACCAACGGGGTCATGTCCGGGGTACCGAAGACCCAGGCGGGCATGGCCTCCGGCATGAACTCCTCCAGCCGCCAGCTCGGCCAGTCACTCGGCGTGGCCATCGTGGGCTCTGTCTTGGCGGCCAGCATGCGCGGGTCGATGCAGGCCGGCTTCGTCCAGGCCGCCCACGCGGGCTGGTGGATTCTCGCCGGATGCGGCTACATCGTGCTCCTGCTCGGCCTGGTCTGCACGACGCGGTGGGCCAAGGCCACCGCGTCCCGGCTGGGCTGACCGGCGGGGCTGACCGACTGGGTCGACCGACCGGGCTGGCTTTATCGTCGGGAGAGAATTGATCACTGGCGGTGACGAAAGTCTCAGCCGTGCGGCCTTGCGTCTCACGCTCTGCCCAAATAGTTAGTTGTAGAGACGCAATTACGTTCACTCCAGTTAATCCGGGTGATACCGCTGCCAGAGCTCAGCCGCCGGCGCCGCCTGCTCGTGCTCGTCATCTGCTGCTCCAGCCTGTTCATCGTGGGCCTGGACAGCACGATCGTCAACGTCGCGCTGCCGTCCATCGGGCGGGACCTGCACGCATCGGTCGCCGGGCTGCAGTGGACCATCGACGGCTACGCGCTCGTGCTGGCCAGTTTCCTGATGCTGTCTGGCGCGACTGCCGACCGGATCGGCCGCCGCCGGGTCTTCCTGATCGGCCTGGCTATCTTCACCGCGGGCTCCGGCCTGTGCAGCCTGGCGCCCGGCCTGGGCTGGCTGATCGCGTTCCGCATGCTGCAGGCCATCGGCGGGTCCATGCTCAACCCGGTGGCGATGTCGATCATCACCAATACGTTCACCGACAAGACCGAACGGGCCCGGGCGATCGGCGTCTGGGGCGGCGCGTACGGCCTGTCCATGTCACTCGGACCGGTGGTCGGCGGCCTGCTTGTCGACTCCGTCGGCTGGCGGGGCACGTTCTGGGTGAATATCCCCGTCGGCCTCGCCGCGATCGCGCTGACCGCCCGCCTCGTGCCGGAATCGCGGGCGCCGCGGCCACGTCGGCCGGACCCGGTCGGGCAGGTGCTCATCATCGTCATGCTCGGGTCGCTGACCTATGCGATCATCGAGGGCCCCGGGCTCGGCTGGCATACGCCGGTGATCATGGCGCTGTTCGCGGTGGCGGCCGTGGCCCTCGCGGTGTTCGTGGCCTACGAGGCGCGCCGTGCCGAGCCGGTGCTCGACCCCAGGTTCTTCCGCAGCGCGCCGTTCGCCGGCTCGGTGCTGACCGCGATCAGCGCCACCGCCGCGGTCGGCGGCTTCCTCTTCCTGGCCACGCTGTACCTGCAGGACGTGCGCGGCATGTCCGCGCTGCAAGCGGGCCTGCACATGCTGCCGATGGCCACCATGATGGCGCTCGGCGCGGTGGTGTCCAGCCGGATCCTGGCCCGCCGCGGCGCGCGACTGCCCATGCTCGCGGCCGGCGTAGGGCTGGCGGTGGGCGGGGTTCTGCTGTCCCGGCTTACCGTCTCCTCGGGTCTCCTGCCGCTCATCGTCGCGTTCACCGTGTTCGGTATCGGCGGCGGCGTGGTGAACGCGCCGATCACGTACACCGCGGTGTCCGGCATGCCGGTATCCCAGGCCGGCGTGGCCTCGGGCATCGCCTCCACCAGCCGTCAGATCGGCCAGTGCCTCGGCATCGCCGTCACCGGCTCGATCCTGGCCGCGAATCTGGACGGCAGCTCGCTGCGAACCGGGTTCGTGGCGGCCAGCCACGCCGACTGGCTACTGCTGGCCGCCTGCGGCGTCATCGTCTTCGTGCTCGGCCTGGTCACGACCAGCCAGTGGGCGCTAGACACGGCCGCCCGCACCGCCGCCACTTTCGAGGGCGCCGAGCCGAGAGCACAGGTCATGACCCGCTAGCGCGGGAGCCCGCAAACCTCGAATCTGCGGCCGCAGTGATCGGTTCGGGTGCCACCACCCCGCGGCGGACGAATCCTCCGGTCCAGCGGGTTCTCCTCGCCACGGCCAGCCGAGAATGGGCCTCCTGCGTGCGGACCAGTTGCGACAGGCCAAGCTCGCCAAGGGCCCGGGAGACGGAATCAGCACGGGGCAGGACAGACAAGCTGTCACTCCAGGCCGCGAGATTAAGCAGCCACTTTTTCGTAAATGAAACGAATTCTTCCGGGGTCAGCTGATGGCAACGCAGCTGTGCGGCACGGAGAGACGGAAGGGGATCCCCGGGTGCAGGCCGGGAGTGCGAACTCAGCTCCCTGAGCCGCGAGGCGATGCTATCAAGCAGTGCCGCCCGCTGTCGCAGAATCTTCTCCCAGAATTGTGATGTCGTGGCTTCGCCCCAGTAGTCGCGGTCGGTTATCGCGAAGTTACCGTCACCGCTCGCTGGCTCTATCGGGCGCTTCCCGTGGCGGGTGTGAACTAGCCAGAGGAGGCCGGACACCAGGATGTCGCCGAACTCCTCAAGCGCTGCACGCACCGGAGTGGTGAAAGGCTGGTAAGGAACTTGCCCGACCGCACCGCCGATGGCCACTTCGCCGAGCCGGATATGGTTGAATATACAGAGCCAGTCCTCGTGATATATGGGCGGGAAGAAACCGTTGAGGAGCTGCGGGTTTACCAGCAGCGAACCGCCCGAGATAAACGGTTCCTGCCTGCGGCCGGTGAGGCGGCGTGCGTGTCCCACTACCGATGCGTCCGGATATTTATTTACCTGAAGCCCGACGACTGGATACTCATCAAGCAGTGCCGCCGCTGAACTAAGCTTGGCGACGCTCAGCTTACGGATATCATCGTCGAGAAAGAGCATGCGCGTCCACCCGCAGGCGCGGCCGATTATCAAGCCAAGGTTCCGCTTCCTGCTGATGTCGCGGGCACTGGCCGAGGCGAGGCTCTGCGGCAGATCAGCGGCAAGATCGAGCAGGTGATGCTGGATACGGACCGGAAGTGCAAGCGGGGTGGCCCTTCCCTGCTCAAGGCGATCAAGAATCGCAGGAAGGCCGGGTGGCAAGTTGCGAGTATAAAGAGTGACCAGCTGGCATCTCGCACCCACGGCCAGTTCCACGGCCGAAGCGATCTGATCTGCCGAGCGAACTGTCGGAACAATTATCGCATCGACAATGGGAACAGTGATGTCGCGGTTACCAGAAGGCATGGCCTTACTGCCAGCCGGAATCTCCGGAAATTTAAGGAGGTGTTTATAGGACTGCACTTGGAAAGGTCTTGGAGGCGCTGGGGCGTCCGCCTCCTCGCCGGACAGGAGGTCATCTTCTGTAGTCTCGCTCACCAGCGTGCTCCTGTCTCTGCAGACCATTCGTAAAGGCGGACGTTGTCGTCCCATAGATTTGGCGGCAAGGCCATGTTATCCATGATCGGGATACGCACTATAACGCAGAATTCTTCAGTATCGCCGAACGCCTCCCTTAGATATTGCTCATTTGCCTCTCTGACATGTGAATCGATAAGAGCGAGTGCGGCACCGTGCACACCGCGGCTGGTTATGCCGAATAGCATCGTCACGGTTTGCTGCGGAATTATTCGATGCGGACGCCTGGCGATCAGGCCAACGTCTTCTTGTATCGTGCCATTCTCCTGCAAGGAGGCAAATTCGCGGGTTTCCTCTCCCACGCTGCACTTAAAGACATAGGTCCCTCCGATTTCCGGGGCCGAGGGCAGAGGAATGGCTTGAGAAAAATACTCCGTGTTGCGGACCGCTTCGCCGCCTATGATGATCAGGTGGTTAAGCGCGAAATCGCCCCGGAGCTCATCGGGCGGCAGTATCCGTACCATGCTTTCTGGATTATCGGTTCTTACCTGCCCGTAGACCTCCAGCAGCGCATCCAGGTCAGAATGCCTGGCGTAGCGGGTGTAGTTCAGGTGAGCGGGATCGGCGTACGGCGGTGGCTCCGGCGCATCGGAACAGACAATGCTGATTGCCTGCCCGTCCGGGAAGTGCCAGATCGAGCTGCGCGGCCCGGACGAGCGCTGCTCACGTGACGAAGTGGCAGCTGTCGACTGTGCTCGCACCCGGAGGGAGAGAAGCTCCTCGTACAATTCCGTCTCCCTGCCTCGCTCCTCCTCGGTCAGTTCGTCGTCGCGAAGCAGACGCGGAGCACCGGAAGCAAAGGAGCGGCCAGTGCAGAAGAGCCGGGCGTAGGTGGCTAGCCGTTGCGGCGGAGGCAGCCGCTTCGAATCCGGCTTCTCCCACAGGGAGACCATGGTGATGCTACCGCCCAGGATCTTGGCTAGCTGCTTCTGAGTCAGCTGCTTGTACTCTCGCTCCCGCAGATCCTTCAGGCGCTCAGCGAGCTCCCGAGCCGGAACGGTGGGATGGTCGGTGGCGGCAGCCATCGTACCTCCATTCTGTGGCTCGTGTGCCCTGCGTGACCACCGGGAAGTGCGGACCGGCGAAGCGATATCTGGTTTTATCACCATCGGCCCCCCTCGCGTGCAAACTTCAAGGACCTTGCGTGAAAACTTTACCAAATTTTTCCTTGGTTTTCACAGCCTTAACTAGTTTTACGTTAAATAAACAGGGAACCACTTGGATGTGGCCAAAGTTTACGCAAAGGCGCATAATCCCCGGTCAGAAACCTAGGCGACATGTTGGACGTTGGGGAGGCACACGATGCATCTTCAGCCATACCAGCCAGTCCGGCGACGGACCGCGCTCGCGTACGCCAGGGCGGTGCGACCGGGTTCCAGACTCCACACCTCCTGCTTGGCCCCGCCTTGGCGACCGCCAAGGCGGCTGACGTGACAACGGCCGCTCAGGTCCGGCCTCTCGGCAGGAACCCGGCTTACCCGCCAGCCAGGCTTCCTGCGGCAAACGGTGGCGCACCCTCGCTGAATGGCAAGCGGCCACGCCGGGAAACGACGCTTCCGGTGCACCGGAGCATCCTCGCGGTTGACATCGAGGACTCCACCCGGCGAACCAATACCGTCAAGGAAGAGCTTCGCCATCTGGTCTACCAGCTGGTGCTGGAGGCCCTGGGCATCGCCGGGATCGACGACCACTACTACGACCCGTTCACCGACCGGGGAGACGGCGTCCTGGTCCTCGTCCGCCCGGCTGACGAATTCCCGAAGCCGCTCCTGATCAGCTGCCTGATACCCGCGCTCGCCAGGCTGCTCGCCGCGCATAACAGCGGCATCCCGCTGACCGAACAGCCGCGTGTCCTGCGCTTGCGGGCTGTCATTCACGCGGGAGAGGTGCACTACGACGGCAAGGGGTTCTTCGGTGAGGACCTCGATGTCGCCTTCCGGCTGCTTGACGCGCCCCGGTTCAAGGCCCAGCTGCGCACCGCGACGACGCCGCTGGCCCTCGTCGCCTCCGACTACATCTACCAGTCGATCATCCGTCACGGTTACGCCGGCATCGGCTCGATCACCGCACCCGCATATCCAGCACGCCGAATTCGCCCAGCAGCACATCGTTCAGCTGCTCGCCGACGTCGAGGCGGGTCGCCAGCTCGCCGTGGGCCCGCTGCTCGGGCCAGTCGGCGGCGTTACGGTGCCGGGGATCTCCAGCACGTACCGCGTCTGGTCCGGGGCCCGCGGCGTAACTGCCCGGCGAACCCCGGGGAAGCTGGTTGACGCGTCAGGATTGGCAGAAAACAGCGACGGTGCAGGCCGGCACGTTCAGCGTTCTGCGGCTGGCCTCGAAGCCGGATTGTCTGACGACCGGGTCGAGCGAAGCGGCTTGAATCGGGTGAAGGGCGACCTGGGCTCCGGCAGACGGGTCGATCGGCTGGACGTGGGCTCGGGGACTTGCATTGAAGATAACGATCACGGCCGTCCAGCGCGGGTCGAGCCCTCTGATATCGATACGCATGCCGATGACGCCCGGCGTGTCCGCGGCCAGGAACGAGACACGTTTTTGAATCTCGGCCGCGGAGCCGATTGAAAACGCCGGTGAGGAGCGCCGGATTCGCAGGAATTCTCTGAATTGGTTGCGAGCGGCGTTGATGGCTGCACAGTCCGGCCGGATTGTCGGATCGGCGAGCAGCGGCTTGTCATAGATCCATTGGGCCTGATTGTCGGGGGTCGGCGGCAATCCGGCACCGAAGCCGTTGCCATCTTTGCAATCCCACAGCAGCCGGTTGAACCAGTCACCGGAATTGTAGGAGTTGCGGTCCAGGGACTTCGATCGCAGCCGTTCGCTGCCAGCAAGCATGAGGGCGGTTCCCTGGCCTAGCAGCACGATGGCTAGCGACAGCGACTGCATGCGCACCCGGTCTGCCATCGAGGTGCCGGAAGGAAGCTTGTGAGACAAGGCGTCGAACAGCGTCTCATTGTCGTGGCAATCGACGTAGGTGATCGCCTCACCGGGTTCGGCGCTGTAGCCGGCGCCTTGCGCAGCTGTCTCCGTCTCCGGCGGACCGGTAAACCGGTAGTTCTTTAGGTTTCCGGCTAGGCCGATCTTGATCAGTTCCTGGTAGTGCAGGAGCCGGGCACGCTGAGCCCTCCGGGTACCATTTGCTTCGGCGTCATTAGGCGCATTGAAAAGACCCGAGCCGAAGCCCTGGATCCGGGGATCGGCATCGAGCGGGCTCCCGCCACGTACGGCGTCGCGCAGCAGGTCGTTGAACGTGCCGACGCCCGTCCCCGCCATGTTGCGCTGAGTGGCCTGAATGAAGCGGGCGTCGTCGGCCACGTCGCCGAAGTTCCAGCCCTCTCCGTACATCAGGATGGAAGTGCCGTCCACCAAGGTTAGCGTGTCGAGTGCTGCGCGTACGGCGAGGATGTTCGCCCTTGGATGGAAGCCCATCAAATCGAAACGGAAGCCGTCGACTTTGTACTGCTCCGCCCAGGTGATCACCGAATCGATGACGAGTTTCCCCATCATCAAGTTTTCGGGCGCGGTGTCGAGGCAGAAGGTCCCCGTCGAGACGGTCCCGTCGTGGCGCAGCCGCTGATAGTAGCCGGGCACGATGCGGTCCAGGACCGAGCCGGCATCTTGGCCCGCGGCATGGGTGTGGTTGTAGACGACATCCATCACGACCCGCAGGCCGGCCTCGTTCAGGGCAGCGATCATGCTGCGGAACTCCGTGATCCTCCTCCAACCGTCGGGATCGGTGGCATACGAACCCTCCGGGACGGTGCAGTGAAGAGGGCTATAGCCCCAGTCGTAGGCGTCTCGGTCCTTGATCGCGGCGATATACTCTTGCTGCCGCTCGGAGTCCGGAGGCAGCGACGCCAGGTCGCACTGTGGCCTCATCTGGTCTGCGCGCCGCTCCGGCACTGTCGCGAAATCGAACGCTGGCATCAGCTGCACATGGGTAAGGCCGTCGGCGGCCAGTTCGCGCAACGACCGCATCCCAGCGGAATCCTTTACGGTGAAGGCGGAATAGGTGCCGCGCAACGGTTCGGGAACCGTTGCATCACTGGCCGAGAAGTCACGGATGTGCAGTTCATAAATGGACGCCTGGTCCTGTCGCACGGGGGGTGGCTTCCGTAGCGTCGACCAGCCAGGAGGAGCTAGTGCTGGATCTGATAGATCCAGCAGCTGGCTGCGGATCGAGTCGGCCGACAATGACACGCTGTAAGGGTCGGTGACTTCGTTGGTGATGACCGAACGGGTGGTCAGTGTGTATACCGTCACCAGGTACGTGTAGTACAGGCCCGTCCAGTCGGGACGACCGGTCACCGACCAGATACCCGTGGTGCCGTCGCGCAGCATCGGCACGAGGCGGTGGGAACTGCTCGCCGCCGTTTCATAGAGCTTCAGCACCACTGAGCGGGCGGTCGGTGCCCACAGCGCCAATCGCGGTGTGCCGCCGCTCCACGTTGGACCGATCTGTTCGGCGGCGGCCGCCGCGAACAGATCGTCGAGAACACCCGGTATCTGCACTCCGGTCGCGGCGATCAGATGGCCCCGATTGTCGCGTTGAGTGGCGATCAATGGCGACATGAGGGCAGCGCTTAGCTGCTCGGCGTCGCGGAACTCGACATTGAAGGCCTGCTGCGCCGCCAGATGCGGATACTTGCCGCGCAGCCGTTCGGGAAGACCGCCAGTGACAGCATGGACAGGGATGGCGATCCCGTGGCCAGCGACGATTTCGTCTGCGGACGTGCCTGGTGCATACTCCAGGGCACGGCGGAATGGGCCAGCTATCGGGGTATTCCACACTAGCGTCGTCCGGTCGATCCACTGCGCGAACGCCATCGACAGGTCAACGCTCGCCTGATCCCGGGCCTGGCTCATGAACGATTCAGCCCTGCTGCTGGATCAGGCCCGGCCTGGCCGGTCCAATGCGCGAGGTCGGAGCGGGCGGTCAGGGTGTCCGGGTGCTCGGTGCCGAGGACCCGCTCGATGATGGGCAGCAGATCCGCGAACCGGTCGCGGGCCAGAGCCGGGTCCCCCGCCTCCCCGGTCCAGCCAGCGAGGCCGGCGCGGGTGATCAGGGTGTCCGGGTGCTCCGGGCCGAGGACCCGCTCGCGGATGGGTAGCAGATCCGCGAACCGGTCGCGGGCCCCGGCTGCGTCGCCCGCCTGGCCGGTCCAGTGGGCGAGTTCGTGCCGGGCGGTCAGGGTGTCCGGGTGCTCGGGCCCGGAAACCCGCTCGCGGATGGGCAGGAGCGCGGCCAACTGGTCGCGGGCTCCGGCCGCGTCGCCCGCCTGGCCGGTCCAGTAGGCGAGGCCGGCGCGGGCGTTCAGGGTCTCGGGGTGTTCGGGGCCGGAGACCCGCGTGCGGACTGGCAGCAGATCAGCGAACTGGTCTCGGGCCCCGGCCCGGTTGCCCGCGTCTCCGGTCCAGCGGGCGAGGTTGGCGCGATCGGTCAGGGTGTCCGGGTGCTCCGGGCCGAGGACCCGCTCGCGGATGGGCAAGAGCGCGGTGAACTGGTCCCTCGCACTGGCTTCGTCGCCTGCCCGGCCGGTCCAGTAGGCGAGGTCCGAGCGGGCGGTCAGGGTGTCCGGGTGCTCGGCACCGGAGACCCGCTCGATGATGGGCAGCAGCGCGGCCAACTGGTCGCGGGCCCCGGCCGGGTCCCCGGCGTCTCCGGTCCAGCGGGCAAGACTGCGGCGATTCGTCAGAGTCTCGGGGTGCTCGGCACCGTAGGCCCGCTTGATGACGGGCAGCAGATCCGCGAACTGGTCGCGGGCCCCGGCCCGGTCCCCCGCCTGCCCGGTCCAGTAGGCGAGGCTGGCGCGGGTGATCAGGGTGTCCGGGTGCTCCGGGCCGAGGACCCGCTCGCGGATGGGCAGGAGCGCGGCGAACTGGTCCCTCGCACTGGCTTCGTCACCTGCCTGCCCGGTCCAGCGGGCGAGGTCGGCGCGGGCGGTCAGGGTGTCCGGGTGCTCGGCACCGGAGGCCCGCTCGCGGATGGGCAGCAAGCCCGCGAACTGGTCGCGGGCCGCGGCCGGGTCCCCGGCCTCCCCGGTCCAGTAGGCGAGGCCAGCGCGGGCGGTCAGGGTGTCCGGGTGCTCGGCACCGGAGGCCCGCTCGCGGATGGGCAGCAAGCCCGCGAACTGGTCGCGGGCCCTGGCCGGGTCGCCCGCCCGCCCGGTCCAGTGGGCGAGCTCGTGCCGGGCGGTCAGGGTGTCCGGGTTCTCCGGGCCGTGGACGCGGGCGCATGCTTTGGCGATCCTGCTCTGGAGGTTACGAGCGGCCGCATGGCTGCCGCTATGGCCGAGATACGAGGCGATCCTGGCCATGCCGACGCTATGATCGGCCAGCACCCTCTGGGCATGCGGCAGCAGCGTGGCACAGACCGGCCAGGTGCGCGGCGACTTGGTGTTGGCGGGGATCGCCGCTTCGATCAGCGCGGCAGCCGCCTGGCGCCACTGCGGGCGATGCTCGGCCGGTATCTGATTGAGGGTGATGACCTGCACCAGCCCGTGAACTGATACCGACCCGTCGAGGGCTGGGGTGATCAGCGAATACCGCCGTAGCGCCGCGATAACGTCGTCGCGGACGAGCGGATCCTCCAGCAACGGTACCAGCACTGGTGCTACATCCGGCCCGAGCTGCTTGATGAGCCCGCCAAAGGACTGCAGCACCAGTCGCAGCGGGATCGCCTCGGGCGCGCAGAACGAAAGTAGCCGCAGCAAGCCCACCGCCGACGGCGCGGATTGCTCAAGTTGCCCGAAGGCCAGAGTCCAGGTAGTGGCCACGGTCTTGCCGTACCCAAGCGGCTCGCCGCGGGCCAGCAGCTCGGCCCGCCTCTTCCGGAACAGTGCCAGGTAACCGGCGATGGTGTCCCCGGCGGCCGTTATGTACGCGGCGGCCTGCTCCAGCGCGAGCGGCAGTCCACCCAGCAGGCCGGCCAGGTCTCGCGCTGCTTGCCGGTCCGGGTCACGAGTGCGGCTGACCAGGAAGCCTGCTGCGACTTCCAGATCGAGCACTGGCACGTGGAGTGCCTGGCCGGGCGGCCAGGCCAGGTTCTGGCTGGTGATCAGCACCTGCCCCGGCCCGGCCGGAGGAAGAAATCTCGCCACCGATGCCGGACCCGGCGCGTTGTCGAAGATCAGCAGCCACCCCACCCGGTCGGCGCGCAGGACGGCATGCACCGACGCGACCGGGTCGCGGGCGATGGCCACGCCCCGGGCTCCTAGCTGGACGGCCAGTTCGCCGAACCCCCCCTCGAGCACCTTGGAGTCTTCCGCGGGAAGCTGCCACGCGAGACCGGTCCTCACCAAGTGCCGGTGAGCATATTCCAGGACCACGCTAGTCTTGCCCGAACCCGCCAGGCCGCACAACGCGACGATCCGCGGTCCGGAGCTGTCAGCAGCTGTTAGCTGGCTGCGCAGGTCCGCGAGCAGGTTCTCACGACCGGCCAGAAACAGCGGCCTTGGTGCCAGCCGCACCGGCTGGCCCGGAGTTGTCGCCTGCGGCTGAAAGAACCCGAGGTTCGCCTGGATCACCCCGGCGGCGATCCCCCCGCTGGATGCGCTGATGGTCACATCCTGCCCAGCTGCGACCGCGAGGTCGGCTGCGGACACCGTTCCGGCGCGCTGTTCCTTCTGGATCTCCTGCACCAGAGTGCGCAAATTAACGTCCGCATCCGGGTTCTCCTCCAGTAGGTCCGCCAGCCGCGTCGTCCACTGCGCCGCCAAGGAGGCGCGGGCCTCCTCCCTGTCTGTTCTGGCATGGTCGGCGAGCTGCTCGCGCGTCTCCTCCAGCCGCTGTTCCGCCAGCTGTTCCCGCTCGGCGTCGCCGCGGCCGAGCAGCCGGGCGAACCCGCGCCTGGCCGCCTCCCACGCGTCGCTCGTAGCAGCGGTTACCACGGTGTTGCCGGCCGCCGCAGCCAGCGCTGTCAGGCCTTCTGCTAACATTTGCTACCCCTTTCCGGCCGGGCAACTTACGCCTGCGGGCGCAGCGCGCTGCGTTGTCACGCCTATGTCCATAGGCTGTGGTTACTTCACAGGCTCTGCTTACCTCCCCGCTCTCCTGGCCCAGTAAGCGAGGCTGCTCCGGGTGGCCAGGGTGTCAGGGTGCTCCGGGCCGAAAACCCGCTGGATCACCGGCACTAGCTCCGCGTACTGGTCCCGGGCCCCGACCGGGTCACCCGCCTCCCCCGTCCAGCGGGCAAGGTTGCCGCGGAGGGTGAGATAGTACGGGTGCTCTGGACCAAAAACTCGCTCCTCCGCCGGCAGCAAGGCCGCGCACTGGTCCCGGGCCCCGATCGGGTCACCCGCCTCCCCAGTCCAGCGGGCAAGGTTGTACCGGGCGGTCAGAGAGTACCGGTGCGCCGGGCCGAGGACCCGCTCGATCACCGGCATCAGCTCCGCGTACTGGTCCCGGGCCCCGACCGGGTCACCCGCCTCTCCGGTCCAGCGGGCAAGGTTGCCGCGGACGGCCAGAGTCTCCGGGTGGTCAGAGCCAAGAACCCGCTCTCCTGCCGGCAGCAACGCCGCGAACAGGTCCCTCGCCCTGCCGGAGTCACCCGCCTCCCCGGTCCAGTGAGCAAGGTTATTCCGGGCGGCCAGGGAGTATGGGTGCTCCGGGCCAAGAACCCGCTCGACCGTCGGCACCAGCGTCGCGCACTGGTCCCAGGCCGCTGCGGGGTCACCCGCCTCCCCGGTCCAGCGCGCAAGGTTATTCCGGGTGGCCAGGGAGTATGGGTGCTCCGGGCCAAGAACTCGCTCCTCAGCTGGCACGAGCGCCGCGAACAGGTCCCTGGCCCCGCTGGCGTCACCTGCCTCCCCGGTCCAGCGGGCAAGGTTGTGCCGTGTGGCCAGGGTCTCCGGGTGCTCCGGGCCGAGGACCCGCTGGATCACCGGCACCAACTCCGCATACTGATCCCGGGCTCCGCCGGGGTCACCCGCCTCCCCGGTCCAGCGGGCAAGATTGCCGCGGGCGGCCAGGGAATCCGGGTGCTCCGCGCCGAGGACCCGCTGGATCACCGGCACCAACTCCGCATACTGATCCCGGGCTCCGCCGGGGTCACCCGCCTCCCCGGTCCAGTGGGCGAGTTCGGCAAGGGCGGCCAGGGTGTCCGGGTGCTCGGGCCCTGACCGCTGCTCGCGTGCCTCAAGCACCGTCCTGCAGAGGTCCCGTGCAGCGGCGAAGCTACCGCTGTACCCCAGATACAAAGCGGCCCTGGCCATGCCATAGGCGTCAGCAGTCAGGGCCGCCTGGGCGTGCGGCAGCAGCATCCTGAATACGGGCCAGCTCGAGGGGTCTCGCAGATCACCTGGGATCGCGGCCTCAAGTACTGTAGCGGCGGCCTGCCGCCATTGGGCAGCTAGGACATCGGTCATCTGTTCGATGGTTGCGGCCTGCACCAGCCGGTGCACAGACACCGACCCGTCCGCAGCCGGGGTGACCAGCGAGTACCGGCGCAGCATGGCCACGGCGTCGCTGGCTGCCAGCGGATCCTCCAGCAGCGGCACCAGGACTGGTGCCACATCCGGCCCGAGCTGCCCGGCGAGCCCAGGGCGGGGCTGCAGCAGCAGAGAGAGTGGGATCGCCTCGGGCATGAAGAACGCCAGCAGCCGCATCAGGCCCGCCGCCGACGGGCCGGCCTGCTCCAGTCGGCTGAATGCCAGCGCCCAGGTGATCCCCACAGTCTTGCCGTATCCAAGCGGCTCGCCGCGGGTCGGCGTGTCGGGTCGCCTCTTCCGGAACAATGCCAGATATTCGGCGATGCTGTCCCCGGTGGCCCGCATGTACGCGGCTGCCTGCTCCAGCGCGAGCGGCAGCCCGTCCAGTTCGCCTGCTAGTTCTGCCGCCGCCCTTTCGTCGGGGTCGCAAGTCCGGCTGATTAGGAAATCCGCCGCCACGTCGGGGTTCAGTCCGGGCACATGCAGCGCCTGGCCGGGCCAGGTCGAGTTCTGGCTGGTGATCAGCACCCGCCCGGGTCCGGCCGGTGGCAGAAACGCCTGCACCGCTCCCGGATCTGAAGCGTTGTCGAAGATCAGCAGCCATGGTGCTGGGAACTTGGCAAGCACGGTATGCACCGACGCCACCGCGTCCCTGATGTGGTCCAGGTCCCAGGCACCGAGCTGAGCGGCTAGCTCACCGAACCCTGCCCTCAGCATCGCCTGGTCCTCCGCGGGAAACTGCCAGGCCAATCCGATCTCAGCCAGGTGGCGGTATGCGTACTCCAGCGCCACACTGGTCTTTCCCGCCCCCGGCCCGAACAAGGTCACGATCCGCGGCCTCAGATCGTCATCTGGCGCGAGCTGAATATGTAGCTCGGCGAGCAATTCCTCGCGGCCGGCCAGAAACTGCGGCCGTGGTGCCAGCTGGACCGGCTGGCGCGCGAGCTCCTTGCGCCGGTAATCCAGTCGGCTGATAGCTACTGCGCCACGGTCCGCAAAGACCGCGCCCAGTCCCGGCTCCGGCGGCGCGTGGATCGTCCCGACGGCGACCCCACCGCGATCGGCCTTGCTGTTCACATCCCGGCCTGCGGCGACCTCAAGGCCGTCAGCGGACACCGTCCCGGCGGGCTGTTCCCTCTGGAACTGCTGCACCAGGACGCGCAGGTCAGCCTCGACGCTCGGGTTCACATCCAGCAAGTCCGCCAGCCGCGTCGCCCACTGCCCGGCCAAGGTGGCGCGGACCCGCTCCTCATTCGTCCCGGCCCCGGCGAGCTGCTCGCGGGTCTCCTCCAGCCGATGCTCTGCCAGCTGTTCCTGCTTGGGGTCGCCGCGGCTGAGCAGCCGGGCGAACCCGCTCTTCGCCGCCTCCCATGTGTCAGTCGGTGCTGCCTTCACCACGGTCTGCCCGGCCAGTGACGCCAGCGCCATCAGGTCCTCTGCCAACATCTGGCGGCCCCTCTCACCGGCTCATAGCCCAACAATGGCACGACGCAGTGCAACGCGCCATCATCCTTCCCGCAGGAGGAGGTACACACGAAACCCGGTCAGCTCGCCAGGCGATGGCCGCCCGGCATGGCGACGGCTATCGGCTTGGGACGGGCCGGTTCGCTGGCACTGCGTGGTGGAGCTAGCCACGGTGGTCTTGGCCGACCTGGGATACAGCCCGACCCAGCTCGCCCGCCGTCGCCCGCTGATTTAAGGCAACCGCGTTCCTGCGGCCATCGCGCCCGGCATGCATCGACCGCACCCCGTGCTATCTCCTCGATCTGGGGCCAGGCTAGCCCTCTGCCGGGTCCTGCCGGGTAGGGTTTGGCGGCGTCACATTCCCGTGGATCACCCCAGCGGCGATCCCGCCGCCGGATGCACTGATGTTCACATCATGTCCGGCGGCGACCGCATGATCTGCCGCTGATACCACCCCGGCGGGCAGCTGCGCCTGGATCTGCTGCACTAGAGCGCGCAGGTCAGCCTCAACGCCTGGGTCCTCTTCCAGCAGATCCGTCAGCCGGGTCACCCATTGCGCCTCCAGCGCCGCCCGGGTCCGCTCCAAATCCGCGCCCGTGGCCGCAGCGAGCTGGTCATGTGTCTCTGCTAGGCGTTGCTCGGCTAGCTTCGTCTTGTCCGGGTCACCGCGTCCCAGCAGCCGCGCAAACCCCTTCCTGGCCGCCTCCCACGCATCGGTCACCGCCGCGGTCACCACCGTGTTCCCGGCCAGCGTCGCCAGCGCCATCAGGGCCGCCACCAACGGCATCTCTACCACCCCCTCAGTTCGCAACCTAACCATCGCACGGCACAGGCCACTGCGTCATTAGACGATCGCCGCAAATATGCAGTAGCTACTTCACCCCCGTGTTGGGGCCAGGCTCCGCCGGCGTGAGTGGGATCCGTGAACGGGCAACGTAAGTAGTCTCCGGATCCAGCTTCCGGGCAGCGCAGCAGAGGCGCTACCAGCAACGATCTAGCGAGCGCGAGTCCACCGGCAGCGTGTCCCGATCCGCAGGCTCGACCGTGCTGACCTGCGCCCTGGTCACCCGCGTGCTCTTGGACGGCAGCGGCCGGGCCGTGGGCGTCGAGATGTCGCGCGACGGCGTCATCAGCCAGCTGCGCGCGGGCGGCGACGTGATCCTGTCCGGCGGCGTCATCGGTTCAGCACAGCTGATGCTGCTCAGCGGCATCGGGGCGGCCGAGGACCTGCGGGCGCAGGATATCCCGGTGCGGGCGGACCTGCCGGGGGTCGGCGCGAACCTGCACGACCACATCCTCACTACGGTGGTGTGGGAGTCGCGGCGGCAGGTCCCCGGCGGCCGCGCGAACAAGCTCGAGGCGCAGCTTTTCGCCGCGAGCGATCCGGCGATGGCCGCCCCGGACCTGCAGCCGCTGATGTCGCACGTGCCGCTGCCGGTGGCCGGA
>Ga0208042_1000341_pt1 | contig 16493 bp, 18 predicted proteins | sample Sb_taG_10_FD_187708 | JGI IMG/M metagenome (GOLD analysis project Ga0208042, IMG submission 187708) | Peat soil microbial communities from Weissenstadt, Germany - Sb_50d_7_NC metaG (SPAdes) (version 2) | ecosystem: Environmental > Terrestrial > Soil > Wetlands > Peat | place: Germany... | reverse complement strand
ATAAGGGGGCGAAGTGACAAGACCAGGACAGGATCCCGGCAGACCGCCGCAAGGGCTGGCTCCGGTAGGCAGCAACGGGCCGACCTGGCGGCCGCTGACCTCCAGCCGTGACAATCAGGCCTGGCGGGAGTTCATGGACAGGGGCGGTGTTTCCCTGGTCGCGCAGGAACTGACAGTACGGGGCATCGGGGTCCCGGGCGAACCCGGCCTCGGGAGGTTCGGTGACGGGAATCATAGGTGATCACAGGCGGGGGGCTGGCATGGCGCAGGAGTTGCAGCGCCAGGATCCGCGGAAGGTGGGCCCGTACTGGCTGCTGGGTCGGCTGGGCGGCGGAGGCATGGGCCAGGTGTTCCTCGGCCAGTCACCAGGGGGGCGGCTGATCGCGGTGAAACTGGTCCGGGCCGAGCTTGCCGAGCAAACCGAATTCCGGAACCGGTTCGCTCGCGAGGTCGCCGCAGCGCGGACGGTAAGCGGCCTGTTCACAGCGGCAGTGGTGGACGCCGACGTAGACGCACCGGTGCCGTGGCTGGCCACCGCCTACGTCCCCGGGCCGTCACTCGCCGAGGCGATCACCAGGTACGGCCCCCTGCCTCCTAGGTCTGTGCTCGCGCTGGCGGCGGGACTGGCTGAGGGCCTGGGCGCGATCCACGCGGCCGGCATCGTGCACCGTGATCTGAAGCCACCGAACGTGCTGTTGGCTGAGGACGGCCCCCGGGTCATCGATTTCGGGATCTCCCGGGCAGCGGAGGCAACCATGCTGACCGGTACTGGCCTGGTATTCGGCTCGCCCGCCTTCATGTCCCCCGAACAGACACAAGGCCACCGGGTCGGCCCGCCCAGCGACGTGTTCAGCCTGGGCGCGGTGCTTATCTTCGCCGCCGCCGGTCAAGGGCCTTTCGGCACCGGGTCCAGCGCCACCGTGATGTACCGGGTAGTTTTCACCCCGCCGGACACCAGCGGTCTGCCCGCCGAACTCCGGCCGCTAGTCGAGCGGTGCCTGGCCAAGGACCCAAAGCAGCGGCCCACGACAAAGCAGATCCTGGCCGAACTTAACACTGCCCCCCCGGCGGCAGGCTGGCTGCCAGGGCCGATCACCGAGGTGTTCCCGTCGCTCCGCCCATCAGAACCCGGCCCAGCCAAGCCAACGGCTGTCGGCGACCTGTCGGCGCCGCCGGTGACTCAGCCGGCCGCCGCGGCCCGCGCAGGCGTGCCGGAAAGCGAAATGCCGATGGTGACACTGGGGGATATGCTGCCGCTTGCCGCCGCCGGGGCCGAGGCGCCCGCCGGCCCAGGAGGAGGGCTGCCGGGACAATACCACCTGAGACTGGCCGGCGCCGCCGCTGCGGCCGCGCTCATAATCATCTATCTCATTGTGGCCATGACCGCGCACCTGCCTCCATTCAGTAAGGCGTCATCTGCGCCCTCGTCACCCGCACCAGCGACGACCGCCCCCGCCTCAACCGGATCTCGGCCATCCCCGGCGACCTCCCCCGCGGCCTCCTCCCCGGCCACTTCCCCGGCGACCTCCCCGGCCACTTCCCCGGCGACCTCCCCGGCGACTTCCCCGGCGACCTCCCCGGCCACTTCCCCGGCCACTTCCCCTGCGACCTCCCCTGCGATTTCCCCGGCGATTTCCCCGGCGACCTCCCCTGCGACTTCCCCGGCCACCGACCCGGCGGCTTCCCCGGCGGGGTCATCCCGGCCGGGGCCAGGGTAGCGGGGGCGGATACCCGTTCACCGCGGCCGATATGGTGTTCTTGGATCCGCTCAGGAACCGCCGCAACGATCCGGGGCGCCGCGTCGCGTTCCGGGGACTGTAGTCGGCAGGTAGTCGCTCCGTTCATAATCACCGGCGTCGGCCGAGCACGGCTCACATCTGCCGGCACCACGAAGCAGGAGGTGCTGACGCTGGCGGACTGGCTGCTCTGCTTGCAGGTGCACGCAGTGGGGGCTGGAGGCGACTTAACTGGAACGGGCCCATGGTCCGATCGCCGTCTGCGGCTGGTACAGCGCCATCTAGGAGCACCCTGGCTCAGCTAGGCCCATCCTGGTCGGCGAATCGCACGAACGTTGCGTAGCCGGGCACGGTGTCAGTCAGGCCCATGTCTTTCAGCTTGGCTAGTGCTCGCCTGGCCGTGCTGTGGCTCACGTCGTAGGTCTCGACCAGCTCCGTGACGCTCGGCACCCGATCACCAGGCTTTAGCTCGCCTGACTTGATCTTCTCTACCAGCACGTAAACGATCAGCATGTATGGCGCGTGCGGTCCCGTTAGCTCTTGGCTCATGTTGGCTAAGCTTGCCAGATCTGAGCTGGATAGTCCCCTATCGCTAGGGGGTCTTGGCATCTCAGCTGGCCGGGCCTTTCAGTCAACCCCGGGGAGTTCCCGGCCGGTCTGGCTGCGCCGAGCCGGCGCCCCCAGCGGGCCACGGGTCGCGCGGGACGCTGGGGGCTCAGACGGTCAGGGTGAGAATATGCGGGTTATCGCACGGTGACGCCAGGCCCGCCGATGATCGGGTACGGGCTGAGCTGGGTGCCAGTGACACCGTGGGCGTAGGTGTCATGCCGGGCGCCGTATCCGCCGTCGTGCACCTTGACGGTCACCTTGGTCCCGGCCAGGTTCGATCCAGCCGGGATGGTGAACTGGAACGTCGCATCATGGCGCTTCACCGTCGCCGACTTGATCGGCGCAATGTAGTGCAGTACCGAGATGAACGACCCCGCGGGCATGGTGAACGTGAGCGCCTGGCCTGTCGAGGACCGCGCTATGCCGGACACCGACGCGTCGCTGGCGACGGTTCCCGTGAGGACTACCTTGTAGGACTGCCCGTCGTAGGCGATCGTGGCCCTGACCTTGCCGTTGGCAACCTGGCCATTGATCTTCCAGTTAATGCCGCCCCCGTTGTAGGAGCCGCTGCCGCTGAACGCCAGCCGCTCCGGGGACAGCGCGGTCAGAGTCAGCCCGCCGTTCAGGGTGTGGGCGTACTGGCTGCCCTGATAGGTGAATACCAGCGCGTGCGACGCTGCCTCAGGCGCCCAGACCCCGGAGCCGGGCTCGGCGTAGGTCCAGTTCGTGTAGTCGACGTCGCCGTGGAACCTAAGGTCAGCGACCGGGGGGACCTTGGTCACCAGTTGCGTGATGAGTAAGATCCTGACCAGAAACGGTGCCCGTGAGCTGCGCCGATGGTAAGTTCACCAGGAAGATAGAGTTCTTGAGGACAACCATGAGCTGACCGGCAAGAGCAACGGCCTGCATGACGCTGAGAGTTCCGACTGCTCGCGGCACCGGACGCGCCGGATGCGTCCGCGGCCTGACCGCGTATCCGTAAGAGATCATTGCCGACGAGGTGAACGCGGACTCCGCCTAGGTGAAGAATGCCCCGGCCAAGCATTCGGCCGGTCGCTTGCGCCGTCATCGTCATCCCGGCTCCGGTCTGTTTCGCCCCTCCAACGGCGGTTCGGGAGAGGATAACTGCGTTGCCATCCGCTCGCTGGGTGACCGAGCCGCTAGGATTGCTGGCCGCGCGGTCGGCCCAGTGCGGCGCTCGGGATCCTCCGGTGAACCACATCGCTCGCAACCTCGGAGAGCTTGCGGTTGTTGTAGCGCGCATAGCTCCTCAGCAGCTTGAATGCTTCGTCGACGGTCATTGTGAGGTACTCGGCGATCATCCCCTTGGCCTGCTCGATGATCACCCGGCTGTTCAGTGCCGCCTGCAGCTGCCCGGCCAGCAGGTTGCGTTCCCTGAGCGCCCGTTCCTGGATCAGCCCGATCGCCGCCATCTCCGCCATGGCCTGTGCTATCTCCATCTCGGTACCGGTGAAAGGCTCGTCGCTGCCGCGGAACAGGTTCAGGGCGCCGATCACGTCCGTGCGTACTCGCAGCGGGACGGCGCACATGACCTGGAAGCCCGCGCCGGAGGCTTGCGGCGCGAAGACCGGCCAGCGAACGCGGCCGTCGGCGGCGTTGGCCTGCACGGCCCGGCCGGAGGAGAACGCATCCAGGCACGGACCCTGAGCGCCCTGGAGCTCGAAGAGCTCAAGCAGCCGCATCCGCTCGTCCGAGGAGGCAATCAGCCGCAGCCCACCGTGCGCGTCGACCAGCATCACCCCAGCTGCCGCAGCGCGGAGAATCTCAACCGAGTCCTCGGCCAGGCCGTGCAGGAAATCAACGATGTCGAAGTCGCTGGCTAGTGTGTCCGCCAAGCGCACAAAGGCCCGGGCCAGGACGGCCTCGCGGGTAACGTCATCCCCCCGACCACCGTGACCGGAATCCCTGGGCGGGACGTGCCGCCCGGCGCCGGTCTCACTCATCGAACCGCACCCGCCGTTCAACCACGTCATGGGCAAGGTCGTACATCGAGCGCCCGCTCGCGTACGCCGCGGCCCGCAGCCGGGCCTGCGCGTTGGCCACGGTGTCATCCAGTTGCGCGGCGATCATCCCGGTCGCCTGATGGATCACAGTCCGGTCCGTGCCGACCGTCGCCAGCAGCTCCGGCAGACCCGAGCCTCCTGGTGTGTACGGCTGGTACAGCACGGCATCACGGGCGATGTCTGCCGCCACCAGGGCATCGGCCAGGTGTTCGTCACTGAGCATGCCCGGTCTGTCCCGGCACAGGTCGAACGTGCCGATACCGCCTGGCCCCACGGTCAACGGCAGGGAGAACTCGGCGTGCACGCCGACCGCCAGGGCAGCCGCCGCGAAAGCTGGCCAGCGGTTCGCGTTTCCCGCTGACAGGTCCGGCAGCAGCACCGGAATCCCGGAGGCGTGGGCCTGCAGGCACGGGCCCTCGCCCAGCTCCATCTGCAGCCCGGTAACCGTCCGGGCGTGCCGCCCGGCCCCGGCCAGTACGCTCGCCGACTCCGCCCCCGACATCAGCACCACGGCGCACCCCGACAGGGCCATCTCATCCACGGCGAACCGGCAGAGCCGCTGTACCAGCTCACCCACACCAGCCGTGGTGTCGTGTTCGGTGACCGCCGCCATGATGCGGGCCCGCCGTCCGTCGTCCCGCACTTCGCCTCCTCGCCTGCCACGCCGCAGCCTCGGGGTATTTTCTCACCGTACCCCCTCTGAACTCGACCCGGCGCAGGTACAAAGACCCCGCATCGGTGCGACGGCCGCCATGATGGAGTCGCCCGCTGGTCACACCCGCGTTGCTTTTCACCTGCATGCCGGGTGCCGACACCCCAATCTGGCCAACCTGGGACTGCGGCCCCGTAACTCTAACGGGCATGCCGTGCGGCTTGTGCTCGCCGTCCTGGGCCTGGCATTAGCGACAGTAAAGGTCACTCGATGATCGGAAGCGCCTGGAGCCCCCAACCTTCAGGTCCGTAGTCACCCATGCGGGCGTCCGGACCCGTTCAGATCAGTCCGTAACCCCAAGCGCGCTGTTGCCCGATGTTCACGTGAGTCCGGAGAACGGGAAGGCCGTTCGTGCCGTGGCTCCCAGCGTGGCTCCCGGCCGCACGTGATACCGGGCACCAGGACGCCCTGGTCCTCGTCACCGGCATCGGACCTTCGACCGGCGAGGGGACCGCGCCGTGCCCGGCCCGGACCCCTCTCCCGAACCCGGCTGCTGCCGGACCTGGACATGACGGACGGGTTCGGTCAAGGCCCTCTTCGCGTGTACATGAACCATGCAGTTGACCGAGGCGGGTGCGGTCACAGGCGGGCTTGACGGGTTCCGGGAGACACAGATACTCCTATACTCCTACGGCAGGTTCGGGGGAGGACACCTGTACTTCCACGTGATCAGGCATTATGTGTCCCGGCCGGGCATGTCTTTTGCGCGGCCTGCGTGTATCGTCTGGTCATAACAGCGTCGCTGCTCCAGACCCCGGTAGTGGCAAGACCTACTTCCTGGCGGTGAGTTGAGTGACCAGTCCTGGCGCCTCTGACCCCGCGACGGGTAACGGGCCGGCTGCCCGTCCGGCCGCTGTCTCCGCACCGCGTCCCCGCGATCGCCGTGACCGGTGCCTGCGAATCGTGCCTGAGGAGGTCGTGACACCCCCGCCCGCCGGTCAGCCCGGCCACGGCAGCGATGCGGTCCTGCGCCGCCAGCCGGTCCGCATCGTGAACGGCCGTATCGAGGGCGGCTACACCGACGTGTATGAGCTGATCTGCCCCGGCTGCGGCGATCATCCATACCTGGATTACCCGGAGATCTCGCCGCGGCTTCAGTGGCTTCGCGGGCCGTACCGGCTTGAGGCAGCCCTCGCTGTGTTTCACAAGCACCAGGGGATTCCCTGGCCGACGCCAGGGTGGAAGCTTCAGGATCCTGGCCAGGCAAAGGCCAGGACCGCGCGCTGGAATGAGCAGTGAGGCAAGACGGCTGGGCGCGCACTGGTCTGCATGACGTACGAGCCGCGTTGATCTGGCGGTCGTGCGGTGTGGCCCGGCGTGCGCCGGGGCCCCCACGGCAGAGCCCGGCGCAAGAGCCGGGCCAGCGGCGCCGCGCAGCCGTGCCGCCTTGAGCTGGCACCCGTGCGACTCCTCGAATGGGCGCCGACCCTCTGAGGTTTGACAGAGTCCGTCACCGTTGAACCATGCGGGCGGTCGCCGCTGGAGACGGGATGCACGGGGAACTCCTGCCGCCGCCTGCGTAGGGCTACGGGGTAAGTCGCCACGGGGATTAGTCCCCCATGGGGCAGGGGTCCGGGGGCGGCGAGCCCCGCCGTCTTCCAATCCCGATGTGGCAGGCGTGACAATGGGATACCGCAGCTAGGCTGAGGGAGCACGCAGCAGGAGGGGCCATGGCAGAAAGTCGCTACGTGTTCGACAACGCTGTGACGGCCGAAACCGGGTTGCGCTTTGCTGGATTGGAGGCGACCTTCGATCCTTCCACTATCCGGTACCTGACCGGTGTTGGAGTGACCGACGGGTGGGTGTGCTGGGAGATCGGCGCCGGTGGTGGCAGTGTTGCCAGGTGGCTGGCTGAGCGGGTCGGGCCAACGGGAAGCGTGCTCGCTACGGACATCGACCCCCGGTTCATCCCGGCTTCTCAGCTGGGCCAGCTTGAGGTCGTCCGTCACGACGTCACCACTGATGCGATCCCGGCGGCTCGCTACGATCTGATCCATGCTCGGCTGGTTCTGAGCCATCTGCCTCAGCGTCTTGATGTCCTGGTCAGGTTGTCACAAGCGCTGCGGCCGGGTGGCTGGCTGGTAATCGAGGACTTCAGCGGTGCCTTCGAGCGGGGCAGTGAGCCTGCTGGACCCGCCGACGCGAGGTACCGGAAGGTTCACGTCGCGCTGGGCGAGTTCTTGGCGTGCTCCAACGACGACCAGTCCGACTTTGCGGCCTCGCTCCCGCATCTGCTGGCCAGTTTGGGGCTGGCTGATGCGGGCGGGGAGGGTCGGGTGGTTTTCGGCAGTGGCGGCTCGCCCGCTGTGCGGGTGATCGAGGCTGGTTTGCGCCAAGTTGGTGATCAGATGATCGCCGCCGGGCTAGTCGATCGCTCAGCCTTGGATGAGGCCATCGTCTACCTCACCACCCCCGCGTCGATGGTGAGCCTGCCCACGATGGTGTCGGCATGGGGCCGACAGAAATAGGCCGGGCAGGATGACTCCAGGCGTGACCTGCAGTGTCGTGCGCCACGGCCGCCGTAACCGGCCCAGATCCAGCCGGCGAGGACGGAGGATCACTGCCGGGTACCCAGTCAACGTCCACCACCGCTCACCGTCCGCACGTCTACGCCACCTCCGCGTGGCCGGTTCCCTGCTACGCCTGGTAACCGGCTGGCCACTGCTGAAGCGCCCACATGTTACCGTCGGGGTCACTGAAATATGAGTAGAGGACGCCGCCCATATCCTCGACGTCGCTCAGTTCGATCCCCCGCTCCGCCAGAGCGGCCCGCGTCGCAGCCATGTCCTCCACGACGAGATGGAGGCCTTTGACCGAGCCTGGGACCATGTCGGTTATCGGGCCCATCCCCGTGCCGAAGACAATGGCGCAGCTCGACCCTGGCGGGGTGAGCTGAACCACCCGCATCGTTTCCGTGACCTGGGTGTCGTGCAGATTCCCGAAGCCAGCCTGCTCGTAGAACACCTTCGCCCTGTCAACATCTGACACCGGAAGCGGGACAAGCTCCAAGCGCATGTCCGGTACCGCGGGAGTACCTGCCATCGATCCAACCTCCTCGTGATCCATTGCCTGCTAAGACGCTCCAAGCCGGTAACAGTCATCGCTCAGTCGTTCCTCGCAGATCGTGGAGTTTGACCAGATGAAGGCTAGCCTCCTCGGCCGACCGACAATCTGACCCGAAAAATGGAGATTTTTCACGCCGGTACGGCGCGGCGCCAGCGGTACCAAGGGCTGATCCGTAGTCTCGTGCCGACCGTCCGGTCAGTGCGCCGGAATCCGTATCCACAGGTCAGGGTCCACGGGGCGTCCGATGCGGGCGCCATGGTCCGGTGGCGTCTAACCAGTTTGTGAGAAGACCGTGAGAGATCAGCTCTGGCCAACCTGAGTCGGACTACCGATCGCCCGGCCTCCGCGGCCAGGACCGCTGAACAGCCCGAGCCAGGGCCGCTTTACCGGAGACGGGACAAAATAGCCGCCGCGGAGGGCTTGCGGTGAGAGGACCGGCGTGCTTGCAGGGCGAAAAGTCCTATGCCGCTCCCGGGACACCTCCAGCGCATCCCCCGCAAGGCTTCCGGTCACCTGCGCGCCTTGGCATCATTTACCCGTGGACAGCGACTGGGACCCCTTCATCTCCCGGTGCCAGCAGGCCCTCGGCGACCTGGTCGAAGGACGATCCGGACCCTTCAAGGCGCTCTGGTCACACGCCGATGATGTGGTGATCATGGGCGCGTTCGGCGGCTGCGAACGAGGCTGGGAACAGGTCAGCACGCGGCTCGACTGGGCCGCTGCGGGAATCAAGGCCACCGATCGCGCCGCGGAGAACGTCGTGACGGTCGTCGGCGATGACCTCGCCTACACCGTCGACCTGGAGCACATGACCCGTCACGCCGGTGATCAGCCGCAGCCCCGGACACTGCGCTGCACCCAGGCCTACCGCCGTGAAAACGGCGAGTGGAAGGTCATACTGCGCCACGCTGACGAGCTTCCCCGCAAAGACGAACAGCAAAGATGAAACACAGCCGACCGCATCACATCACGCCGCTGATGCTTGCTGAATAGCCACGCGTCTCCTGCGTCTCTGTCAATCCCTGTGTCGCGGGCTAACCTCAGGTGGATCCGCTCTGAAGCCGCCGACCGGGATGTCACGGACAAGCAGTGTAAGGCGCTCTCTGGCGACGGGATGGCTGATGACTTGCCAGCCATTCGGGGCGTTCTCCAGCCATATCCCGTCAACATCGACAGACCAGATGTCGGTGGGGACCTGAGCTATACCCAGGAGGAAGCTCACGTCGTCCAGGTCCTCGCAGACGAAGATGGCCGGGAGCTCGGGCCTCGTGTTTCCGGCGAGGCCCGGGGCTAGTCCCATCCGGTTCCAATCCAGGCCGTGCCGATCGATGGATTCCCGATTCGCGGCGGCTGTCGCGTGGACCCGCTCACCCCGGCCTCGGACGATTTCAAGATGCTGCCGCAGCCGACCCGTGCCAGCTCCCCACCGAGTGGCCCACTCCCGGTCGCGGCCCAGAGCCGCCACCACCTCGCGTACCCACGGATCATCGAGTGGTCTTGAGGTCAGCGCCGCGATCACCTCTCCCGCGCTGCCGTAGGCGTCCGGGCAGCCGGGAAAGGCTCCTGCCCACACTCCGGCCTCATCGTCAAGCTCTACCAGCTCGATCGAATACTCGAAGTTGTCGGGATCTCCCGGCGGTGTCACCAGGACCTGACTATCGCGCACGATTGCTCCCTGCCGCAGCCCGCACTCAGCGCAGTGTAGGCAACGCGACCTCAGCACAACTCTTGCATCTTCCGCCTGCAAGACCTAGCCGCCGAGCCTTTTGATCCGTAAATCAATGCGATGCGTCCAGCCAGTGCGCCGGAATCCGTAACCGCAGGTCATCGTCCGACCGGGTGTCCAGTATTTGCGTCTGAGTCCGGTGTCGTCCCACCAGTCCGTGAGAAAGCTGTGAGAGGTCTCCGCTTGCTGCACGGCATCTCGTCTGCCAGAGAAATGTCCCCGTGACCGCCCGCAGCTTGCAGGGGATGGCCCGCGTCCGGTCCGGGCAGGCTCCCGCCTGGCCCTTGGTTTCTGACCGGAGGGGGTACCCTGGACGCTCAAGGGGTGGGTCCTGAAAGTGCTTTCTGCGAAGCGGTTTGAAAGGATCTTCGGGTGCCCCTTGACGGTGGAGGGGCACCCCCGGACACTGAGCGGGCCATCCCCGGATCAGGGCCAAGCCAGGATTCCTGCACCTTCCATCCGCTCCAACGTGGGACCCGCCCGGCTGATGGCGCGCTCCCGCTGCCCGCCATCCGCCGGGCAGCCGGACCTGGATGCTGCCGCCACACCGGCGTGCTGCATGCCGGGGTCTTGCCCGCCGGGGCCGGGCGCGGGATCATCGTGGCGGGCCTGGCCAGGGAGGAAACGCGATGGTCCGGGATCGCGGCGGCCTCAGCGACTGGCCGCATTCGTCTTCGAAGACGATCCAGCCGCCGAGAGCCGCCGCCGTCCTTTTATCTGCGGCCAGGTCTCCTTCTTCCACACCTCAACCGCGCCGTCGTCGCGCTCGATCGCCCGCCGCGCGCCCAGATGGCAGGTCCAGCCGCGGCGGCGCAGCAGGCACCAGATCCCAGCGTCTTTGGCGGTCAGCCCGCCGCCTTGCGCATACTGCATGCACCCTGCATACCGCCAGAAGCCGCCCACATCAGCCCCGCGGACATCACTAATTACTGTAAAGATCTTTTTTTAAGATACATCGCAACAAGTTGGTCCTGTAGTCCACCATGACGGAACTGATACATAGTGCCCGCCTGTCTAAGTATCTGCCGTCGGTAGGCCTCCTCCAACAGCTGCGCAAAATGTACCTTACCTTTTCCCTGACAAATCAAGATAAGCTCGGCTATCTTAACTGTTGCAATTCGCCCGACTGTCAACGTCACTAGAGGAATAGTTACGAACCCTACCGCAACCCCTACCACGGCCGCATTCCTGGTCAGTTGCCCCTTGGAGACCACTTCCCCAAGCCAACCTCCAATCCCGATTATTACCGCAGCTGTGACCGTATAGATAATGCTAGTGAGACGGTCAGCGCGGTAGGTATTGCCTGCAGTTGCCGCTGGCGAGTCGGCAATTGGAGAGAACCACAGCACACCAAGCGCGAGCACGATTCCGAACCCCAGCCCAAGCAACAGGCCGAACTCTATTGCAGACACAACTTTAGAGTTCCTGGATGTTAGTTCCCAGTCGATCATGCTTCCGAGCGCAGTAAACAACGAAGAGAGAAGCGCTATTCCGAATATCTCAAGAAATTCGTGCCGCCGTGGCCAACGGACAACAAGCGTGATCGGCTCGTTGAAAGCAATGATTCCGATCAGAACGAGAGACATGGCCGTAAGTCCGGCCGCAAGAGCCACGACGAGCCCGGTCCTGAGTCCGCGCAGAAGACCTCCTATCAATCCATCTATGAACCCAACCCCAAGCCCAGTTATCAATACTGCAGTTAGGCGCAGCTGCCAGCTCGCGATCCAGGTAGGAACGTCCCACCAAGGCAAGTCTCGGCTACTACCCATATGATGGGCAATCCAAGCCAGCCATCGGGTAGCGTGCTCCCGCTGCAGATCGCCTGGATATGCGGTGATAAGAATCTGATCTATTAGATGTTCACGTATTACCGCTACAGACGAATACTCAATAGACTTTATCAGCTCGGTCGGGTCTTTGCTGACATAAGCGTCTCGAGCCATGGAGAGGTTAAGTGGGTTGTTCAGGGCCTGTGTAATGACGCTGTCAGGGTGCTGCTTCAGATACGTACCAATCTTTTCCCACCGCTGGCGATTAGTCCCGGTCTGATCTCGCAACAGGTAAGCCGCAGCCGCGACAGATGACACTGGGCGCACCTCAATGATCGCAGTATTGTCAGGCCCACCTGCTTGCACTGCATCGCGATACTCCTCAGGTCGACTCGTCATAACGATGCGTAGTCCTCGGGCCTCCATGTCGATGCGTTTTATTGCTTGCGCTCGCATGCTTTCTGGTACTTCGTCCAGACCATCGAGAAACAAAGCGACCTGACCACTAACTAGCAGCTGTCCGGCAGCGTCCGGTCCATAGGCGGATGCACGCAGAGCGGGATGGTCACGATTTATCGTACTTTTAACCCATTCATTTAGGGTTGTGGTGACAGCATTCCAACTACCAAGTGTTAGCCATATGGGGACCGGCATCCGATACCGCTGGTCACTTGTCAAGGATTCGCGGCTACTTAGCGCCGCGAGCAACAGCAGGATCATTGCTCCTGTCTTACCAGCTCCCGGCCCCCCTAGTACGACAAGCCTCCCGTAGGGAAGCCTGGCGTACAGCTCATCATGCAACCGCGTTACCACCCCTGACTCCAGCGGCTCTCCTGGCTCCTCTAGACCGGGTAGCGGTTGAGGACCACTTCCAGGCGTTGGCGGCACAGCCACTTCAGAGCGCGGAGCTGCGAGATCGTTCTCTGCCCAACGCCAATGAACCGTGACAGGCGCTGGGGTTACGATTCGCCGTCGAGCAGCTTCATCCCGCCAGAAAGCCGCCATGCTCTCAGCCAACTTATCGGCCGCAGCAGCGACCTGTGCCTGCGTACCCCCATGCGGTGCGGTTCCCCGGACCCCTTTCCACCACCACGCGCCCAACGACAGAAGCAGCGTCACCCCGATGGCTACGGCAGCAAGATCTCCCGCGTATATCGTGGCCGTGTCCACAGGGTGTTTACTAGTCTGAATCCGCCAGATTACACCTATCGCCGAGCTGACCACTAGGGTCATGGCAGTCAACGCAAGGGCAGTCCGTTGGGACGACCTCACATTAGGTGCCCTCCCCACCACTACATGCGAGCGCTCGTCTGCGTTATCTATTGTTGCTGGACACTATCAGTCGGCACAACATCATTTAGCCGTTAGTAACCGCTAGTTCTCCTAGTTAACCGTCAGTGTCTGCTGCGGACCAGCCATGCGGTCTGCTACCGGCTAGAGATTCACGGTGCGCCCGGGAGCAGCGGATCTTGCGGAGCGCGGCCAATGAGCTGCCCAATCGGGGGGCGTCTGCGCGAGTTGGCCCGGCGTGCGTCGGGCGGGCCTCCAAGGCAGAGCCCGGCGCGGCGCCGGGCCGCGGCGGAGCGCAGCGGAGCCGCCTTGACCCGTTCACCCTGGCTGTACTGAAGGCGCATACCGAAAAGCTCGACCAGTAGCGCGCGACCTCGGGCCGGACTACCACGATCATGGCGTGCTGTTCTGCTGGGAGGACGGCAGGCCTCCACATCCTGACACGATCACGCGGCGGTTCAAGCAGCTGGCCGCCGCGGCTTGCCTCCCGGAGATCGACCTGCACGACGTGCGGCACAGCTACGCCACCGCGGCCGCGATGCGAAGATCGACTGGAAGGCGCTCAGTAAGCGCATCGGCCACGCGGACGGTGGCGTTCACCATGAAGCAGTACGTCCAGACCGACCTGGACGCCGACCGCCAGGTCGCCAACACGCTCGCGGAGCTGATCATCGGTGGCTCGCTCGCTTCGATAGAGATCGCAGACGAGACGAGCGGCAGGAGCGACGGCGCTGCTTGACCGGGCGCCGTGCACAAATCCGTGCACAAACCACAAGCAAAAGGCCCTCTTCCTGTTCGAAAGAGGGCCTCTGGCCTTGGTAGCGGGGGCGGGATTTGAACCCGCGACCTCTGGGTTATGAGCCATACGACGCACGTCTCCCCCGTCTCCGGCGTTTCGGCGCGTCTCGCTGACCAGGGAAGCGGGGCAATGACTGTCGCCTACGTCCCAGGCGATCTCCCCCGTCGCGCAGGGTCTCGTTAGCAAATTCGTTAGCCGATCGGGTCCGCAACCCGCGGGTTCCTACTCTTCATGCACGCGCGGGCCGTCCGCCTGATGATCTCCCTGCGTGGGGCTCGGCATCCAAGACCTTCTCTTTACCATCTAGGGCATCGCGGTCCGTCGGCGGTGCGTGGGAGTCCGGGCAGGAACAAGGCGATCGCCACTCGGTGGCTCGCTGTCCAGGGCCTGGCTGTGAACCCGCTCTGAAACCGGCTTCCCGTCCAGGAAGACCTGCTGAACCGTCACGCAGGCCAGGTAAGGGAACAAGACGGCGACAGTCTCAAGATCGCAGGTCCGGAATGAGCACGCAAGCATGATCGCGTGGAAGCGTGTCCGAGATGCGCCACACCGTAACTGGCCATCTGACAGGAGTGTGCTTTATTGGTCCTAGACCGGTACCCGGACCTGGGAGGGTGCGATGTCCGAGTTCCCAGACGAGCTGGGGTGGATCGAGTTTCCCGGAAGCGAGAGGGCCGCTTGGGTCACGTCGTTCTCGCCCTCTGCCGGTGGTGGTGCGCCCGCGCCGGACTGGGCAAGAGGCGCTGTGCCGGGGCGGGCCTTTAAGCGCGGGCTGGTATTCACCCGTGGCAGGCGCGAGCGTGCCAGGCGCGAGGCAACGGCGGAGTGGCGGCGCCAGAGGATGGCCGCGATCCGTGAGCGGTCGCTGAAGTCGGGCGTGATAACGGTGGGCTCGGGTTTCGGGGGTACGGGCAAGACTGACGTGGCGGTGACGCTGGCGGCCATCTACGCCGCCGCGCGGCCCGCCGACCGGGTGATATTTGCCGACACCAATGACGCCGTGCCGCATGGATACAGCAGGCTGGGCGGCGCGCCGGTCGAGGAGATGCCGCTGCACCGGCGGCCACTTTCGATCCGGGGCTTTCATCAGGCTTGCCTGGAAGGCGGCATCAGGGTCTACGCTGATCTGCGCGATGCAGTCGCATGGCTGCAGGGAGTGGCGGTGATCCGCGGCGACACCGCCGGTGAGTGTGCCGGGGCCGATTTCGGCGAGCAGGAGTACCTGACTGTGCTGGAAGTCCTCCAGCACATGTCCAACATCGTCATCAACGACGGCGGGACAGGACTGTTCACCAGGCTGCAGGCGGGAACGCTGTTGTACGCGGACAAGTACGTCTTCGTGACGGAGGCGTCTCAGCCGGGGTTCTGGTCGATCGGCCAGGTATTCAGCCGTTACCGGAATTACGAAGGCGAGAAAGAAAGGCCGCTGACCGAGCAGGAAATGAAGCATCTGAACGGGCTCATCGACGAGGCGACGGTCGTCGTGGACAAGTTCGCCGAAAGCGACCCGGAGCAGGTCCGGTGGCTCGCTCAGATCCGTGAGAGTTCTGAGGGGACGCGAGTGTCGGTGGTGGCGACGCCCTGGGATCAGTCGCTCGCCAACCGCGTGCCGTTGGATCTTGGCGCTGTGGCGGGCTCGACGCTCGATGCCAAGCTGGCGATGGCCGACGTGGTGCTGCACGGCGCCGACCGGGCTTACCGCAGGCGTCAGGGCCTCCCCGAGGAGGAGACAGAAGACTGGGGCGAGGGCCAGCAGGGTCCGGCCGAGTCGCCACGCTGGCTCTCGGAGCCCCTGCCACCGGTTGCTGGCCTGGACAGCCCCGACTCTGAGCCGGACACCCCTGGCGTGCGGATCATCGCCGTGCCACCAGCCGCCGACAGCCCGGCCGCCGGTCCGGTCACCGCGGCTGCTGCCCCGGACACCCCAGACGCTGAGCCGGACACCCCGGACGTGCCGATCATCCCCGCCCAACGAGCCGCTCACAGCCCGGCCGCCGGTCCGCTCACCGCGGCTGCTGCCCCCTACAACCCAGACGGGTGGCCTGACACCCCAAACGTACGGATTATCCCCGTACGAACCGAATCAGACAGCACGGACACTGAGCCGACGGTTTTACAGCCGTCCTCATCGGGGATGGTCGCGTTCGCGTGAAATCTTCGGCGCGTGCGGGTGGGCTGCTGGCGGGGGTTACCCCGTCTGTGGTGCGGCGTTTGGGTCCGTGCGGGCCTGCGGGCGGGGTTGGATGGTGGCGGGCTGCCTGTGACGCCGGCAGGTTTGTGGGATCTGAGCCCGTTTTACAGCCTGGCGCTGGGACCTGACCTTGAGGGTCGCTTTCTGCTGCCGTGAGCGCGCTGGTCAGACTTCGGCTTGCGTGAGCCTGCTGACCTGGTCCCCGGGCAGCCCGCCTGTTTTTACCCGAGGTCAAGGATAAGGAGGCGCGGTGGCCGCGCGGAAGCAGCAGAAGAGGGGGATGAGCGCGCAGGTGGTGGAGGATGAGGACTACCAGCTGCGCTATGAGATCGTCGCGGGGATCGACGTGGCGAAGGAGTCCGCGGTGGTGTGCGTCCGGATGCCCCCGGCGGCGGGGAGGAAGCACCGGACGTCGCACCTGCAGACGGTGCCGGCGACAGTACCGGCGATCGGGGAGCTCGCGGCGGAGCTGACGGCGGCGGGGGTGCAGATGGTCTCGATGGAGGCCACTTCCGACTACTGGCGCATCTGGTTCGCGGTGCTGGAGGAGGCCGGGCTGGCGGTGCATCTG
>Ga0208042_1000339_pt1 | contig 16514 bp, 16 predicted proteins | sample Sb_taG_10_FD_187708 | JGI IMG/M metagenome (GOLD analysis project Ga0208042, IMG submission 187708) | Peat soil microbial communities from Weissenstadt, Germany - Sb_50d_7_NC metaG (SPAdes) (version 2) | ecosystem: Environmental > Terrestrial > Soil > Wetlands > Peat | place: Germany... | reverse complement strand
AAGTTTCTTTCCTGGAAAACGGATCTATATCCGGGATCGCAAGGGAAAGAAGCTCCTCGCGGGAACGTCCCAAAGAGCGGCAGGCCGACTCGTTGGCGTAAACGACACGGCCTTGTGGGTCCATCCAAAATATGGAGTCCGAGGCATGCTCCAGCGAGAATTGCGTCAGCTGAAGCATCTTTTCGGCCTGCTTGCGTTCGGTGATGTCTTCCTTGACGGCAAGGAGGTGGGTGATAGCGCCCACGGAGTCTTTTATGGGGACGATGGAGGCGGTTTCCCAATAGATCTCTCCGTTCTTCTTCTTGTTGGCAATCTCCCCGCGCCATTCGCCGCCAGAGAGCACAGTCCCCCAGAGTTCCCGGTAGACCGCGGCCGACTGCATCCCCGACTTCAGGATGCGCGGGTTCTGGCCAATCGCTTCTTCCGCGGTATAGCCCGTAAGTTGGGTGAATTTGGGATTGACATACTCGATGTTGCCCTGGAGGTCGGTGATGACCACGCTGGCGGGACTCTGCTCGACCGCGCCGGACAGCTGCCGGAGTCGTTCCTCGGCGACCTTGCGTTCGGTGATGTCGACTAACGTTCCCTCAACAATACTGGCGATGCCTGCATCGTCCTCAACGAGACTCGCATTTTCGATCGCCCAGACTGTTTTACCGTCCTTGCGCCGAAACCTCGCCTCGTAGTTTGTCAGGCTTTTCTCGGATTTAAGTTTGGCCACGAACGCTTCCCGATCCGAATCCTTACAATAATGGCTTGCATTCGGGAGGGCCATGATTTCCTCGGGCGAGTCGTAGCCGAGCATGCAAGCGGCGGCTTGATTGCACTCCAGGATGCGCCCTTCGAGTGTGCAGCGAAAGACCCCCGCCAGGTTGCGCTCAAACAGTTGCCGATAGCGTTTCTCCGAGGTCCGCAGCGCCTCCTCTGCCCGTCTGAGAACGCTGATGTCGCACCTCAACCGGCGTTCCAGATCGAGCTGCGTCGCCAGCAACCGGTTGACCTGCAACAAGTCGGTTGTGCTTCTCGCCTCTGATTTGAAGATGGAGAACATGCTAATGAAAAGGCCCGTCAGCACGGTGATGTGTCCCACAATGTTCAGCGCATGAGCAACGAAATATTGAGCGTCAAATGGCCTGCTGTAAAAGGCCATGTACCCCAGATGGCTCACCCCGTACAGAATGAGGGAAAACACCAGCCAGTGTTCGAAATCGTCAGTTTTCCACGAGCCCTTCCGCAAATACCCGGCAGTCGCCAAAGCGAAAAAAAGTGCGGGCAAGAAGTCCGCCGGGCGATGAACCATGTGATTGGGATGGAAAGGAGGAGGCACTCGCACCAACGCAAAAAAGAGAAAAGTGGCGGCCACCCAGGTTCCAACGAGCCCGTAGACAAGGCTCTCCTTGATCCTGCCCTCTGTCGGCCTTGGCATCTCTCTTTTCCAGGTCAGCACACTCGCGCAAAACAGCAGGGACATGAACACCCTTGACATGATCCCGCTCCACGGGGTCAGGGAGGAAAGCGCAGCGGGGACATGTCCGGCCAAAAACGATGACGTGACCATCGCATGGTAGCCATCGAGGAGAGCGCCTCCGAGAAAGCCGGTGCCCAAGAACAAGTACGTGCCGCTTTTCTTTGTGTAATAGCGCACCAAGGCCATTGCACCCACGATCAATCCCAGTAGGGTGGCAATCGTCTCAAACAAGGTGTGCAATTCGGCCGTGCCCTGCCAGCCGCCCCGGTGGACAGGGAGGGCGCCAACAAGCAGGCCCAGCGTGAGAAGGACGTAGACGAGGCCACGTCTTCGGGCGCGTTTTGGCGGCAGACCGTCCATTCCAGTGTCTTATCGGCAGAAGGAAAGGTCTTGTTTAGATGTCGATGGGTCTAGCAGGCGCTGAAAATTGATGTTTGCGACTTACTTGGGGTTCCGGCAGCATCCCTGGAGAAATTTACTCTAAGGGCCTGAAGCCGGCCAGCGTCAACCGCAAGCTGGAAGCGCGCTTCAGCCTAAAATAGTTGCGAGCGCAATCGTCTGGCACATCACTTCGTGGAGTGAGCGTTGGCGAGAAATGCTCACGCTGCTGCTTTGCTGCGCTGGAACCGTTCGATGATCGGGACCAGCCGTTCCGGCAGGTCGCTCTTCATCACGTATTCATCCACCAACCACAGGATGCGCTCGGGCATTTCCGAGTACGCTGAAAGCAGGATGATCGGCAGTTTTGGAAACCGGTGCTTGATATGGCAAGCTATGGCCTCGGCGTCCATACCTTCCAGTTTGTACTCCAGTAGAACCGCGGCCACTGACGCTTCCTCCAACATCTTCATCGCGATGTAGCCGTTCGACGCGATCTTGACGCAATAACCATGAGATTCTAAAGTCGCTTTGCGAAGCTCCAGGGCTTGTGGTAGGTCGTCGATGCACAACAGAGTGTGGGAGTCCATGGCCACATTCTCCACGGGTAGTTACGAGTGGAAGGTTACGAAAGCCGTAGTTCGCTTACCGTCCGTTTCGCCGGACGAGGTTCTCTGCTGGACAATTCCGTCGCAACGGAGAAACCGACCGAGGAAAATCTCGGGGCAAAGTAGTTAAGCCTTGAGTCGCGTTCCCAGTGGGCCAACCTCCACCGTTTGCCTTGGCTTTCCTGCCAGAATTCTCTGCCGTAGATCATCCATCAATCGCTCGTCTTCCGCGATTAACTTTGCGCTTCTTTGTGTTCCCCCACTTTGGTTTTCAAGCAGCCTTTGCATCAACTCGGTTAGGTTTTCCATGGCTCCTCCAAGGCTGGCACACTGATCCGGCACTCCAACGATTGGAGGAGGGGGGACCCCTCATCAACTGGAGTGCCGTTCAGGATTTGGCCAGGAACTGCCATCCCTCTGCAGTTCCCCACGTTCGATCCCAGCAGAAGGCACGATTTGGGCCACAAAGGTACGTCCCCTTCATCTTGGTGAATCTACGATTCTTCGGCCAAAATTAACCCATGCGTCCGGGTCCGTGGCCTGCCGAATCCTTGACCAGAGCGCCGACCTTCTGGCACGCCCATCTGGCCTAGCTCGCGAAAGTGTATGGTCCGCCGGCGTGAGTCGTCGGTTACGAGGAAGTCATGTTGTGCCCCGAGGTAAATGGTCGGATTCTCGCACCCCAGAACAGTCAACCCGTGCCGTTGAGCGATTGACTTCAGTGGCGTTTCAAAGCCCGCCGAACAGAGTTTGTTCAATCGCAAGGTCGCGGCATGTGCGGCGAATGACTTCGCGCTCGGTGTCTGAGTCAAAGAACTCGAAGCCGTAGCGAAAAGCGTTCCTTTGGCGAACCACCGCACAAATCGTCACGGGGCCGAGCGGAAGCGTAAAGTCCAACTCCACGACCTCGCCAAAGGGAACTTCAAGTCCCAGCATGGCTGAGATTCCGGACTCGCTGATGTCCACGGTATGGCCCTTCAGCAAACCACACGTCCGGGAATGGATGCTGATATCGACCTCAAGTTTGAACCGGGGCCGGCGACGGGCGTCGCCAATGTCACGAACGGGGCGGGTCGCAGGCTGATTCTGAGCTTCCAATGTCGGTTTTCTCCGAGTAGACCCATTAGACGCAGTTGCAGGATGAGAGGCGTTGCCCTGCATCCGTATTCTTTATCGGCTCAGAGGTGGTGAAACATTAGGCCGGGGCGCACTCCACGAGTGCCCGTTCCCGTACATGTCCGCCGGTGTGGTGACACACGCGCAACGCTTTCTGCTACTCCCGAATCTTGGGATTACGGTAGATGCTGGCGATCCTCTCCGCTTCCGCGTGGGCGTATCTATGCTCTACTTCGCCCGTGGCCAGATCAGTGGCGACTACTTCCCGTTGATCCTTGCCCTGCATCAGCGACCATGCGTAGCATGTCGCTCCTTCGCTGTCCCAAGCTTGATTTCCGGGGGGTTCGCCAATCTTCACGATATGGTAGATTCTCATCCCTCATTCCTCCTTATCCCCAGAGGCAGGGGCCGTTTTCCTCTGCGCACGGGAGGTTGAAGTTTTCCCGGGATATTGCTTCCCGCCACTAAGCAATCTTTCCGGGGTATTTGTTCCCGCCACTAAAGATCGTCACGGAGAGTGGAAACATGCTTTGCGTGAGGTTTTTATAAGTAATTCGAAAGCCCGTCGTCGCATTCATATCCACGGACAAATCCTGACCGCCCGTCGCATCATCAATCGCTTTCAGGGGCAGCGTGTACCTGCCTGCTGCGACTTCCCGCTGCAGGAACCATGCGAAAATGTTCATCGTGCTTACCAACCACTGTGGAGGCGGTGGCGACGTGGAGTTAAGGGTAGCCATCCTGCAAACTCCTTCTTTCCCCTTGGGGCGGGTGAGTCGGCCCTCTAATGGGTGGGGCCTTTTATCACAGATTGGGTTCGGGCGGGGGCGAGGGAACGTGTTGTATTATACAACAGCCGTCTCGAAAAAAAAAGCGGGCGCTTGTTCACGCAGATAGTAACGCCAGGGGCGAGGGAACGTGTTGTACTATACAACAGCCGTCTCGAAGAACTGAAAAAGCGGGTTTCAAGCAGTTTTCGTTACTCGTAATTGTTGAAAACATGGCGGAGAGGGTGGGATTTGAACCCACGATACCCGTTAAGGTATGTCCGCTTTCGAGGCGGATCGTTTCAACCACTCACGCACCTCTCCGGAAAATCAGTTGTCAGTGGCCAGTTGCCAGTGGCCAGCAAAAGCTCTTAACACCGGTTCGTCGCGAACGACTAACGACCAACGACCAACGACTAACGACGCTTGCGAAAAAATTCTTGCACCATCTCCGCCGAACGTCCGGCCAGAACCCCGCCCCGAATCTCCATCAGATGATTCAGACCGGGGTGATTCACCACCTGCAGAATCGAATGGATGGCGCCTGCCTTCGGGTCATCGGCACCGTACACCAAACGGCGGACGCGGGCAAGAACGGCCGCTCCCGCGCACATGGCGCACGGCTCAATTGTAGCAAACAGTTCGCAGTCGCCGAGCCGGTGGTTACCGACGTTTCGTCCCGCTTCGCGCAACGCCACGATTTCAGCGTGAGCGGTGGGATCGCAGTCGGTGAGGTTGCGATTCCATCCTCGTCCCAGCACGCGGCCTGCGCACACCACGACCGCTCCCACCGGCACTTCGCCCGCCTCCAGTGCGCGCTGGGCGCAGCGCAGGGCTTCCTCCATCCAAAGCTCGTCGGAGGAAAGCTCGTCGGAAGAAAGCTCGTCAGAAGAAAGATCGTCGGAGGAGGGCAGTTGTCTGTCACCAGTGGCAGGTTGCCAGAAAGCTAGTCTTTAGTTCGCAGTCCCCAGTTGGCAGTCCCCAGTTCGCAGTCCAGTCTTCTGCGACTCATCTCATTCCCGTCCGTGTCCCGTCAGTGTTATCCTAGCAGGGATATGGACATCCCCGACATCGTCCGGAAAGTGTTTTTGGTGGACCTGATCCAGGGACTGGGCGTGACGTTCCGTTATCAGGATCCCAAGGAGATCTATACCGAGCAGTATCCGCTGGAGCGGCCGCAGGTCGCCGAGCGTTACCGCGGCGCGCCGCGGCTGAACGTCAACCCAGACACCGACGAGACCCTTTGCATTTCCTGTGACCTGTGCGCTCTGGCTTGTCCGGAAAACCTGATCGTGGTCACCAGCGTGCGCAATGAAAAGACCCGCCGCAAAGAGCTCACGAACTTTACCTACGACCTGAGTCGCTGCATGTTCTGCGGCCTGTGCGAAGATGCTTGCCCGACCGATGCGCTCGAACTCACCCAGGATTTCGAACTCGCGAGCTACAACCGCGAAGGCATGATCTGGGATCGCGAGACGCTCGAAAAGGGCCCACAGCCCACCGTATATAAAAAGTAATGAGGGTGCCCCACTCATCGCGTTCTTTGCGATGAGTGGGATTCACAGAAGCGCCTCAACTCTCGACCAATTCCTCGTTCCCATTGTTCAAGGCGCCCTCGCCGAGTCTGGTCAGTGTGTCCGGCGGAAGCCCCAGCCGATACAACATATAGGCCTTCCTCGCGTCTGACAGCTCCGAATTGAGATCTCCCAAGTCGAACTTATCGTTCATATCGTCGTACTCGCGCCCCTTAAGGCTCGACTAGGCCGTAGCCCCAATCGGACGCCGGGTCACGCTCTCGCGATCAATCACCACCCGCGTCGGCAGCTCCGGCTCAAACGACGGTCGTTTCAAATTAGCCGAAGCCGTCTGCAGCGCATACAGCATCAGCCCGGCTGTCCCCCGATCGATCTGCTGCGTTAGCAGCAGCCGCATTACCTGGACTAACCCCATCTGGATGGAATTCGCATCCTCCAGCAGCGGCAGCGTCACGTTCCAGCGCTGCTGTTGGATATTGGCGTTAATCTCCAACCGCTTCTGGCGAAATTGTTTGTGGAAGTAACAAAACTTCTGACGACGCAGGGCTGGCGATGCGCACTGCGTCCCGCTGACTTTGATGTGCTGACAGCGGGCAATACTTTCCGGGTATACGGACATTTTGGATTCCTGTTTCCTTTATGAGGTGAAATGAATTCTTGCTTGTTACGGCGAGTATGTTAACCAGTTAGTACGGTGGGTACCCCCCTCCCCCCTGCCCTTTTGGAATCATCGGGTTACATGCTGTTCTGAGTCCAAAATATTGATTCGAGAGGAGTTATATGTAAAATATTCCGCAATAAGGACTTGCGAGATCCTTCGCTTCGCTCAGGATGTCGGCAGCGGGCTCCCGCTTCGCTCACGCCCGCTAGACGCCTCAACTTAGCTCATCAATTTTCAAAGAACGGTGAAGATGGGAATGGGGCAGCGGGGAACGTCCGCTACTCTTGAGCGGCACTTTCCGTCACTGCCTCAATTCAAGTGCATAGTTTCGCATGGGGTGGGTTGGGAGTATGTGATGGCGCTCACTGGGTGTTTGTGATGAAAAAGTCGTGGTGGTGAGATCGCCTCAGTTAGTGTAATCGGGATTTATCGCCAACCATCCTCTTGAGCCAGCGCCAACTCCATGGCGTTCATTGACTTGCCGGTTTCGACCACGTAAGATTTGCCCCTAATGATCGGTCAGACCATCTCGCACTACCGAATTGTCGAAAAGCTTGGTGGCGGCGGCATGGGCGTGGTCTACAAAGCTGAGGACTCCCGTCTCCACCGCTTTGTTGCGCTCAAGTTTTTGCCGCCAGAAGTAGCTGGGGATCTTCAGGCTCTGGCCCGTTTCCAGCGCGAGGCTCAGGCCGCGTCGGCGCTGAACCACCCCAGCATTTGCACCATCTACGACATCGGCGAACAGGACGGGCAGGCGTTCATCGTCATGGAATTCTTGGATGGCGTGACGCTGAAGCATCGCATCGCCGGTCGCCCTCTGGAAATGAGCGTTCTCCTGTCGCTGGCAATTTCAATTGCCGACGCGCTGGATGCGGCGCATTCCGCAGGCATCATTCACCGCGATATCAAACCTGCCAATCTGTTTGTGACTAGGCGCGGACACGCCAAGATTCTCGATTTCGGCCTCGCCAAACTGACGCCGGCGACAGGAAAGGCGGCAGACCCGGGAGAAATCGACGTAACCGCAGGCGTCAGTCTTGAATACCTCACCAGTCCGGGCACAGCCGTGGGCACGGTGGCGTACATGTCACCCGAGCAAGTGATGGGAAAGCCGCTGGACGCACGTACGGATCTGTTTTCGTTTGGGGCGGTGCTGTATGAGATGGCCACGGGCGTGGTGCCTTTCACCGGAGAGACGTCGGGAGCGATTTTTGACGGCATTCTGCACAAGGCTCCGACGGCACTGGTGCGGCTCAACCGGGAAGCGCCAGGGGAGCTGGAGCGCATCATCAACCGGGCGCTGGAGAAGGACCGGGAATTGCGCTACCAGCACGCCTCCGAGATGAAAGCCGAGCTGATGCGGCTGAAGCGAGACACAGATTCAGCAACCACGCGGCCCGACTCAGGGGCGGCGGCCATTGCGGAGGAGCAAGCGGGAGTGGAGGTGTCCGTCGATCGGGCCCGGTCGGCGAGTGCGGTCGCGCCCGCTCAGAAGCAGGCGTCGGGGTCTGCGCGGAGGTTGACGTTCGAGGCGGCGCCGGCAGGTGAGAAAAGCGCGCGGAGCAAGATTCTGGCGGGCGTCGCGGCAGTTGTAATCGCCGGCGCGATCGGGGGTGGTTTCTACTGGAGCTCGCATCGCGTTCCCAAGCTCACCGACAAAGATAAGGTGGTCATGGCAGACTTCACGAACTCCACCGGCGACACTAGTTTCGACGACACCCTCAAACAGGCACTCTCGGTCAGCTTGGCACAATCACCTTTTCTAAATATTGTGTCGGATCAAGAAGTCAGCGAAACACTGAAGATGATGGGCCGCCAGCCGAGCGATCGCCTCACCCGGGAGGTCGCGCGCGAGATCTGCCAGCGTACCTCCAGCACGGCGATGCTCGCCGGTTCGATCGGTCAGGTCGGCAGCCGCTACAACCTCATTCTGAGCGCTGTTAATTGTGCGAACGGGGATTCCCTGGCCAGCGTGCAGGCGGAGGTGGCTGACAAAGACCACGTGCTCGGCGAACTCGGGCAGCTAGGAACGCAGATGCGCGAGAAGCTGGGCGAATCGCTCAGCACCATCCAGAAATATGACGCGCCCCTGCAGGAGGCCACAACACCTTCGCTCGAGGCGCTGAAAGCGTACTCGCAGGGATTGAAGCTCCGCTTACTGGGAAATCCGGCAGCGGAGATCTCCTACTACAAGCGCGCCATTGAACTTGATCCTAATTTCTCCATGGCCTATCTGGCTCTCGGTGTCGCCTACTCCAACCTCGGCGAGATCGGAGTCTCGAACGAAAACATTGCCAAGGCTTACGAACTGCGGAATCGCGTAAGCGAACGAGAGCGGTTTCACATCGAAGCGGATTACCACCAGTTCGTGACGGGGAGTGCGGAAAAGGCCCGCCAGGCATTCACGCAATGGAGCCAGGCGTATCCCCGGGATTACACTCCGTACCTCGACCTGGGTGTTATTGACGAATACCAAGGGCAGTACGACGAAGGTATCAAAGACACGCTGGAAGCGAAGCGGGTGTCGCCTGATCTTTCCCTCAGCTACGGAAATCTCGTCGGACTATACTTCCTGGCTAATCGCATGGATGAAGCCAAGGCTGCCTACAAGGAGGCCGTCGCGGGAAAGTCCGAGGGCGTGGTTCTGCACTCGAATATGTACGCAGTGGCTTTTCTCGAGGGCGACAAAGCCGAGATGAATCGGCAAGTTGCATGGGCGACCGGCAAGCCGGGAGCGGAGGACCAGCTTCTCTCCATTTCTTCCGACACGGAGGCTTATTACGGCCGAATGGGAAAAGCTCGCGAAACTTCGCGTCGCGCGGTCGATTCGGCCAAGCGCAACGACCAGAAAGAAACTGCCGCCTTGTGGCAAATGAATGCCGCGTTGCGCGAAGCCGAGGTGGAGAACATGGTCGAGGCTAGAAGACTGGCTTCTGACGCCATAGCATTGGCGTTGGAGCACGATTCGCAGATTCTGGGCGCCTTGACCTTCGCGCGGGCAGGCGATGCGACCCAGGCGACGAAGATGGCCGATGAGCTGGCGAAACACTATGCGGAGGATACCTTGGTAAGCAGCTATTGGCTTCCCAGCATCCGGGCTAGCGTTGAAATCAGCCGGAACAATCCCGGGAAAGGTGTGGAAATATTGCAGGCTGTTGGTCCATACGAGTTCGGCGCTCCCACCCCAGCTCCAAGTGTGCAGGCAATGATGTATCCCACGTACGTGCGGGCGCAGGCGTACCTGGCCATGAAGAAAGGTAAGGAAGCCGCGGCTGAATATCAGAAAATCATCGATCGCCGCACGCTCGTCGCCAATTTTATTACCGGCTCGCTGGCGCACCTCGGACTGGGGCGTGCTTACGCTCTTGCGGGCGACGACACCCAAGCCAAAACGGCCTACCAAGACTTCTTCGCCCTCTGGAAAGACGCCGACCCGGACATCCCAATCCTTAAGCAAGCCAAGGCGGAGTACGCGAAGTTGCAGTAGTGGCGTGGCCGATCTTCTAACTATGCCTGACCTGGTAGCACAAAAATTGTCAACTGACGCTATCAGGCCATTACACTCACTGAGAATTAACCTAGCCATGCCCGCTCCTCGGTCCCGCTCGCGCGCCCTGGGCGGCTGGCACACCTCGGCGGTAGATAGTCAAACGATGTGTTTGTGTCGGCAGGGAGGGAACGGGGTCCTTCACTCCGCAGGGACTTCACTTCGTGAAGTTCCTGCTCCGCTCAGGATGACACTTTGGATGGCATGGCTGACGGCTGAGAGCTGGCAGCTGACAACTAAGAGCTGATCTTTCCATAAGCGTCGTCCAGCGCTCTCCCCAGTACGTCCATGTGGTCATGGCCGGCTGGAAGGTCCCCAGACTGTTCGCTTGCGAGAGCTGTCTTGTCTTTAGGGTCTAAAGCCCGTGGGGGCGGAGCCGATAGCTGCGTTCATGTGGGAATCACATTGGGATGTGCGCGGCGTCACGACGAGCGTCCCGGCGATGCCGGCGTTCCCCCAACATTCGTTCTCGGAGCCTGCCACGAAAGGAAAAACAAGGAATGACGGAACCTGATTCAGCTCACGTTTTACTGGTGGCGGACAAACCGGGAGACGCGGACCTAGTACGCTTGCGTCTTTTGGAGAGTAAGTGCAAGTTCCGTGTGAACTGCGTGACTCGGCTCTCCGACGCTCTGGCGTGTTTAGATGTGGAAACACCATCGCTGGTGCTGCTCGACCCGAACCTTTCCGACAGCCACGGCGCTGAAAGCATCCGTCGGATCACGCAGAAGGTGCCGAACGTGCCGGTGGTGATCCTATCGGGTCAGGACGATGACGAGCTGGCGATCAAAGCTGTCCGCCAAGGCGTTCAGGACTGCCTATTCAAGAGCGACGTCACCTGCAAACATATGGAGCGTTCCATACGCTACGCGGTGGAACGGAAGGAGCTGATGCGCGCTCTGGAAGCGACCCGCCAGCAGCAACTGGAATTCAAAGACCAGTTTCTGTCGCACGTTTCGCACGAATTGCGCACGCCGCTGACTTGCATTTACCAGTACGTGACTCTTCTCCTGGATGGGTTGGCTGGGCCGCTGGCGCCGGACCAAACCGATCACCTGAAATCAGTCCTTAAGAGTACGCATCAGTTGCACGCCATGATCCGCGACTTGCTGGAAGCGACCCGCGCGGAGAGCGGTAAGCTGCGCATCGAACCGCGCTGCCTCGACATCCGCGAACTGGTGCAGCAGGCAGCCGCGATGATGCGGCCCACCGCCGCCGAAAAGCACATTGGCCTAGAAGCGGTATTAGACCAGACCATCCCTCTTGTTTATGCCGATCCCGATCGCACTCTCGAGGTCCTGATCAACCTGATCGACAACGCTATCAAGTTCACCCCACCCGATGGGACGGTGACGGTGAAGGCCTCGATGGTGGAGACCGATCCGAGCTCCGTTTATCTGTCGGTCAACGACAGCGGCCGGGGCATTGCGCCAGAGACCCTGCCGCAGGTTTTCGATCGTCTCTACCAGGACCCCAACGCGGTGGACGGCCACCGGACTGGGCTCGGTTTGGGACTCTACATTGCAAAAGAAATCGTCACGCGGCACGGCGGGAGGATGTGGGTGGCAAGCCAGCCCGAATGCGGCAGCACGTTCTCGTTCACTTTGCCGCTCTATTCCCTGGCCAAGCTCCTGCTTCCGGTGATCACTCACCAGGGGCGTTTGCGGCGGGATATTGTGCTGGTGCGGGTGGAGCTGACGCCAGTGTCCAAAGCCCTGCGCGGAAGCTGGAAAGAAGTCTGCCAGCGGTGTCTGGAGCGACTGCGCCAGTGCATCTACGTGGACAAGGATCTGGTTCTGCCAGCCATGGAAATCAGCGGCGCCACCGAAAGGTTGTTCATCGTCGCTTCCACCGATATGGAGAAGGTCAACATCATGATGGAGCGTATCCGGGAACAGCTGGGCGCGCTGCCGAAGTTGAAGGTCAGCGGCAGTTTGCTGGTGACGGCCGAGGAGATTCCCAGGCCGCCCGCGGCCGACCCAAGAACCTTGGAGCAACAAGTCTGGGGCGTTGCCGACTATGTCAGCGAAATTATTCAGCAGGATCTTCGCCGCGGACAACACTTCATCGAAAAGGAGAACCCCTAAAATGCGCAGTGAAAGTTACAGCGAGGAGCAGCCCTTCAAACGAGCAAAGATTATGGTCGTGGATGACGATCCCGATCTCAGACAAGCCCTTAGTTTGCGTCTGCGGGCCAATCACTTTGACACCATTAATGTTTGCGACGGGTATTCCGCCATTGCGATGGCTCAGAAGGAACGTCCACACCTGATCATTCTCGATCTCGGACTGCCGGCGGGGGACGGATTTGCCGTGCTGAAGAACTTGCGACAGTATCCGGCGCTGGCGGACATTCCGGTGATCGTGCTAACGGCTCGCGATCCCGAGTCCTCTGAAAAACGTACCCTCGAATCGGGCGCCGTCGCTTTTTTCCAGAAGCCGGCCGACAACGAGGAGTTGCTGGGGGTGATTCGCGCTTGCCTGCAGACGGGCTGGGGATGGGGCGGAAGCTTGCCCTCGTAAAGGTGTCAGGTCTTAGGAAAGGCCGCTCATGCGCCGACTCGAGGCGAAGAGATTTTCCTGACTGCTAAGACCTTAAGACCTGTTTTGCAAGGAGAGCGATATGTATGTCGACAGCCGGGGGGCGCTGGCCAGTTCCCGGGCGTACAACGTCCGGCGGCGGGAAGCGCGCTATGTTTCCAGTATCCCCGCCACGTTGCAGCGCTTCTTGCGCTTCGGCCCCATCATCACTCGCGGTGTGACGCTCGATATCAGTATGCGAGGCATGTCGGCGCTGGTTTGTGGCGCGCCCCGGGTAGGCGAAACGGTTGTGATCGCCCTGTCGTTAGCAGGCTCCAACATCGAAATGCTGGCGTCTGTCCGCCACAGCAGCGATGCCAGGTCCGGATTTGAGTTCTACCCGTTGTCTCCGATCGCGCAAGAGGGAATTCAGAACTGGATAGAGGAACTGCGCCAGCACGAAGAAACGCTGTTCCCCTATCCGTACGCGTTTGGGGCCAGGTTTGGCAACGACTGAGAGTCAGAACTCATTTTGTAATTTGATAATCGGGTAATTTGCTAATCGGAAAACCTATTCGGGTTGCGCCCTAATGCTGGGGCTTTGAATTACAAAATTATCCGATTACAAATTTGCAAAATCCCTCTCAGTCCGCCAGCAGCGGCAGTCCCTGAATATTCCAGGAAATGTGGTGGACGGCGCTGTTGGTGGCGAGGATGGCTGACTTGCCCGGAGCGAACGCCAGTCCGACCAAGCCCTGGCCGGAGACTTCGAGGTTGGCTTTCGCTTGAGGAGTGATCTTCACGATGCCGCGTTTTCCGGCGAGAGAAGCGGCGACATAGATATTGCCCTCGACGTCAAGCGCCAGTCCTTGCGGACGCCCGAGACCGCGGTAGAACACGGACACGGTTCCGTGAGGGTCGACTTTATAAACGCAGTCGAAGCTGGAAGTGCTGGGGGCGGTGACGAACATATCGCCGTGGAGTCCGAAGGCGATGTGATAGGCGGAAACGCTCGGCTCCAGCGTCGCGAACACAAAAATCTGGCGGTCGCGAGCGATCTTGAAAATGGTTCCGCTGCGGTCGCCGACGTAGAGATTCTCCGCGGCATCGAAGGCAATGCCGGTCGCGATGCCCATGCCTTCGGCGTAGGTCGACACTGTGCCGTTCGGGGCGACCTTGTACACGGCCTCGTCATGCCGCGAAGAAACGTACATCTGGCCTTCGCGGTCGAAGGCAATCGCGGTGGCGTTCATCAGGTCACTGAGAAACGGCTTCAGGTTGTAGTTCGTGTCGATCTTGAAGATCGACACCGGAACTTTTTGCCCGCGCGATCCGGAGAAAGTCACATACAGATTGCCTTCGCGATCGAGCGCGGGATTGGTAACCGGATGAAGGTTGTCGGCAACGGGGACCGCAACTTTAATGGAGTGGGGATTGCTGACGTGCCCGTTGGCGCCCGCCCCGTTCGTAGTCACTACGACCGGCCCCGACGCCGCTCCCTCGGGCACGCGGGCCACCAGGAAATCGTCGGAACTGATCAGCACCGAGCCTTCGATCTCGCCGAAATGTACGCTCGGGCGGCGCAATTCTTGCGGACGCAGGCTTTTTCCGATGATACGAACCTCGCCTCCGGGCAAAGCGAAACTCGGCGCCACCGCTTCGATGTGCGGCTTGCCGTTGACGTTCTTTTTTCCCAGCAGGCGGTCGGAGATGCTCATGAGATTGTTCCGGCGGGAGCCAGCTACTTCATTAGAAGTCCAAAGTGTAACAAGAGATGCATGACGGCGAGCGCATAAAGTCCCGCTCCCAGGTCGTCCACCACAATGCCCGTGCCCTCGGGCAGCCGCTCCAGTCGCCGAATCGGAAACGGCTTCCAAATATCGAAGACACGGAAGAGTATAAGGCCCGCGAGAAAAGTTTTCCAAGCCAGCGGGACGGCGATGAGTGTAACCAACTGCCCCGCAACTTCATCGATGACGACGAATTGCGGGTCTTTTAGGCCCGATGCGCGCGCGACCCGGGTGGCGGCGGGAATTCCGATGAGGGTCACAGCCGCCGCCGCGACGATGGTTGCCGAGGTGCGGCTCGCGACCGGGATCCGCGAACTTGCCAACGCCCATAACGCAACCGTGGCTAACGATGCCCAGGTGCCGGGACCGGGCTTGAGGCGTCCTGCGCCGAAGAAAGTTGCGACTAGCGTGGCCCACAACGGAGCAGCGCGCAGCGGAGCGCCGGATTCATTTTCATTGGCGACTTCGGGCGGATGATTCATCCGTGTCCATCCTCGTCGTCGAGGCCGTCTTCCCGGATCGCTTCGTCGGCGTCGGCCACCGGCGACGAGATGACGTAGGCGCCGCTGGCCCACTTGCCGAGATCGATCAGGCGGCAGCGCTCGCTGCAAAAAGGGAAGTCCGCGCCCGCCGTTTTCGTCGGCTTCTTGCAGATCGGGCAGCGGAGTTTGATGGAGCGTTTACGCGGCATAAGGACGTTGAACCATTGATATAGACTATGCGCTTAAGTCAACTCAGGGGCAAAGCCGAATGAAATATCTGGATGAAGCATGCGCATGGTTGATTTTCCTCGCGGGCGTTGTTCACATTGTGATCACGGAAGTGTTTCACGTGCGAGGGAGTGTCCTCGACACTGGACTGCTGTACATCTTGGTCGCCATGCTCAATCTTCTTCGAATCCGAAACGGCTACGCAGTTCAACGGCTCAGAATCTTCTCCATTGGTGCGAATGTCTCAGCCACGATGTTAGAGGTTAATCGCTGGAACATGTTCGGAAGACCTTCGCCCTTGGCTCCGGCCTCTCTTTGGTCCCTTGGTCTCTTTGTCCTGTTTTTTCTACAGTTGCTGTTTTCGATAACGCCTAAGACGCCCCCTGCTCAAACAATCTCCGCTACTAAATCATAGTCGTGCGCGGCTGTGACGCGGCAGCGGTAAAACTCTCCTTCTTTCGGCTCGTGCCCATCGGGATAATCGTTGACGAAAACTTTGCCGTCAATCTCCGGCGCGTGCATCGCGGTGCGGCCTTCGAGCAGCAGGTCGGACTCGGTCGAGGTACCTTCCAGCAGCAGATCGAATTCGCGCCCAATTAGCAATTTCTTCTTTGCCCGGCTGATCTTCTTCTGAATCGACATCAGCGACTTGCGGCGGCTCTCGATCTCGCGCGTGGAAAGCTTCTTGTCCTGATCGAAAGCGCCCGCACCTTCCTGGTCTGAGTAGCCGAAGGCGCCCATCCAGTCGAAGGCCGCGTCTTTCACGAAGCCGCAAAGCTCCTCGAATTCTTTTTCAGTTTCACCGGGGAAGCCGACAATGAATGAAGTCCGTAAGGTAACACCGGGGATTTCACGGCGCATCTTTTCAATCGAACGCAGGAACAAGTCTGCCCCGCCTCCACGCTTCATGCGCTTCAGAACCGTCGCCGAAGCGTGTTGCAGCGGTACGTCAATATACGAACAAATTTTCTCATGGGCGGCGATCATCGCGAGCAGTCGGCCCGTGATTTTGTTGGGATACGCGTAGAGGTAGCGAATCCACTGCAGGTCTTCAACGCCCGCGAGCTTTTCCAGCAGTAGGGCGAGGCCGTCTTTCAGTCCAAGGTCCTCGCCGTAGCAGGTGGTGTCTTGTCCGATGAGCGTGATTTCGCGCACGCCGGATTGCGCCAAGCGCTCGGCTTCGGCGATGACGGATTCGAAACGCCGCGAGCGGAACTGTCCCCGAAGCTGGGGAATAATGCAGAAGCTGCAGGGATGATCGCAGCCTTCGGCGATTTTGATATAGGCCGTATATGCGGGTGTGGTCAGCACGCGGGGCGTGTGGTCGTCGTAAAGGTAGTTAGGCAGGTCGGCGACGGCGCCGTCCCAGGAATCGCGCGCGAAGCGCCCTTGTCTGCGGCGACGATCGCCCTCG
>Ga0208042_1000337_pt1 | contig 16523 bp, 14 predicted proteins | sample Sb_taG_10_FD_187708 | JGI IMG/M metagenome (GOLD analysis project Ga0208042, IMG submission 187708) | Peat soil microbial communities from Weissenstadt, Germany - Sb_50d_7_NC metaG (SPAdes) (version 2) | ecosystem: Environmental > Terrestrial > Soil > Wetlands > Peat | place: Germany... | reverse complement strand
CCGGACGGCCGCCGCCTTGAACTTCGGGCTAAAAACTCGGCTCTTCTTCATCAGGTTCAGTTCTCCATTCAGTGTAGAACTGTCCCTGATTTCTCTGTCTCAGTCCGGGGGCGCACTCCATAGCCTGTCCCTGAATTAGTCCTGGATCTATCTTCTATCGCCGCAGACTTTTCAGGGGAAAAGGGGACAGGGGACGGCGGGTTTGCGCCCGCAAGCGGCCGAGTTCGCCGGACCAGCCTGGCGTGCAGACATGCCTATTTGCTGACGATGCCTTCTGAGCACCCGTAATTGCGTCATGGATGTCCCCTTTTTCTCCGATGCCAATCTGAAAAGTTCACCAATGTCAGCGAAAATTCCATTGCTTTCCTGACCCAACAGTGATAAATATCTATGCCACCGGGTGAATTTTGTCGCTGACCGCCCGGCACCTGCAACCTGCAACGGTAGCAGCCGATCCCACACTATCTAAAGAGGGCTGTATATGCAGGGTGCCGTTCGTACGTCTTCCGAGCCAGGCTGGCTCCAGCCGGCTGTCGTCTCTCGAATACTGAAGCCACTCGAGTGGCTGATGCGCACTGGCGAATCCTCCGCCACAATGGACCGGCTGTTCAGCTCACAACACGTCACCGATCTGCAACTGGTCGCCGCGCTTTCCCTTATCGCTGTCACCGCGGTTTTTTTCGTTAAAGCCCTGGTCATGGTGTTAGAGAATCTGTACACCCTGCTAACCTTGCACTTCTGGCTGATGGCCGCGACCGGTGTCCTTACGTCTTTCGGTCCCGTGCTTGCCGTTTTCGCCGCAGTTCTTGCCTGGGCCTATAGGGCCGGCAGCGCGAGGCTCGGCGTGGTCGACTTGTTCGCCTGTGAGATCGACACACTCTGCCGGGCCACCCTGGTAGCCGACGTGGCGCGCCACTATGTGGAACGGCTTGACCCCAGTTCGCCTGCACTACCGGCCAGTACATCACATGCGCCATCGCCCCACTTTGCCTCGCAAGAGAACTACTTCCCCGTCTTCGAGAACAACACGAAAGACCTGGAAGCGCTGGAAGCCAAGGTGGTGAGCAACATCACCGCGTTCTACACCTACATGAAGGCGGTTCGCGATTCGCAGCGTGCGCTCGCTGAACCTCCGGAGGCCTTGGAATCAGTTTCCTCCAACCAGGCAGCGGCCGTTGCCAGGCTCCAAGCCGGGCGCAATCTCGTCTATATGCTATTCCTAGGCCTGGAGAGCGGGCGTCTGGCCATAAAGGACCTGGTGGAGTTCGAACCGGAGCAGGCGGAACGATCGATCGTGATTCTCATTAGTGAACTGGTGGCGTATCGCTCTCTGCGAACGCATTTCACGGACGAACACGACATACGTTATCAACGCCTCATGCTACGTCTGCCTCGCTACCACGACGACGTCCCGGAGCTCCGCCGTTTGGTCGAAGCGAGCCGAAAAGCTGAGGTCGACGCCGGAATAGCGGACCCGTCGGTGTCCAAATGGGAACCCGCCTGGCGGCTGCTTGACGAATTGAAGAAAGTCTACGATACGGCGATAGCCCCGGTAGAGCCGAAAACGCAAGCGGCTGGGGCATGAACACAGCGCCTGTTGAGGTATTTTTCTTAAAAAGGGGACAGGCGGCGCTGACCCGCAGTCAGGTACCTAACCGGGACCATTTCACCTCCCTGGCCACCGAGCAAGCATACATGCAGCCTGTTACGCTGCAATCTTATTTCCGTCGTAGCATCCTTGGCGATTGCCTGGCGGTACGCGTTTGTAAACTCCGTCAGGAATATCCTGATTGGTCCCGATCCGAAGAGAATCTGCGTCCCCGTCCCTGGCTCCGCTTCTACGGCAGCGACTGCAGCTGCGCGAAAATATGGCTCAGGCCGTCAATAACGTCCGGGGACAAGAAGTTGCACGCGCCGGGTGGAGTCGGTGGGCTCACGCATGTCGCGGTGCCAACCGGGGGAAAACCGTTGTTATGGCAAAAGAAGCAATTGGTCGCACCTGCGGACGTGCTGTTGGCGCCTTGTTGGTATGTTTCCATCGTGCTGTTAGTCAGAAAGCTGGTGCCGACTTGGTTGCTGTTATTGGCCGGTGGCGTAGCGCTGCTGAGTGTCGGAGCAGCCCCTCCGGCGGTCCACGTTGCTCCCGAGAAGATGTAGTTGCCCCGGACGTCCCCGCTCACCAACTGCCCGCGAACGCTGTTGTTGACGGAAATGATATCCGTGTTTGCAATCGTGGCGGTGGGCTCTGAGAGGTTGAAAGGAATGAGGTCCGTGGCCGCTCCAAAAGGTTTCCACCTTAACGTGTCGCTGGCGCTGATGAAGAAAGGCGGCGGCGCCGGGTTTGGGGGCTGGGCAATAGCCTGAATGTTGGCCCCCGAAGTTTGCATGTGAGGCTTGTCGAATGGGCCAGCGGAGCCGCTTGAGGAGAATAACCACGTTCCCGCCGTACTCTGAGGTACGGTTTCCACCCCCGTGCTCCCGTTGTATGTATAGGTCGCGAGCGGCGTATTCCCAACGTGCTCAAAGGTCGACCAGATCATTTCAGGATGGCCCAGGGTGCTCCCAACTACATGCATGCCCACCAGCGCCAAGGTGGCCGTCTTGGTCCCCGACGCCGTGCATGTGGTGTTTGTCCCCGACGTAAAGCATGTAGCGGGCGTATAAATGGGGATTGTCGCGCTGATAGTGATGTAGTCGCTGGGGTTCGACACCGTGGACGCATCCACCCACGAAGCCTTCACTTCGACGGCCAGCGCAGTGGGATCGGGGAATGTTATCCCTTTCGTCAGAGCGAAATTCTGGATGCTCGTCAAATCCGCCGTGGTCGTTGGAAAGAAGGAGGGGAAAGGAGTAATTCCGCCGGTTTTGGCGCCCGTGAGAAAGTATGCGTACACGTCGTTCACGGCGATTGTGTAATAAACCAACGATCCATTCTGCGTCTCCAGGACGCTGTCGTCCGCTTGCCCTTGCTCGACCGGGTCCAGGTTGCCGGAACCATCGATAAAGATCGGGATGCCACCAATATTGAACCGTTGCACGATGAGAATTTGTCTATTCGGAACCTGCAATTTGGCAGTCGCCGGAGCCTTCGGCCGGAGCGCTGCCAGTGCCTTTTCCTGCAGCCGTTTCTCCAGAACCGGTTTTGCACCTCTGATCGGCCGGCCCGCTTTGTCCAGAAAAACCGCTTTCCCGCCTTCGACGGTGGCCCTGGAGATCTCGACCTCCCGGCCCTCCGCATTGCGGACGAGCGGCTTCCCCTCCACCGAGATCTTCGCCGGCACGACCTCAAGCATGCGGCCGGCAGTGTCGAAAATGACCTGCAAGCCGTCCGGGCCTAGCTGCGCCGACCGTACCGGCAGGGGGAACGGCCTGAGCACGCCTGGCACATGCGGGATCAGCGTGCGTTGGTTGCTCGAATTTGGTGGCGAAACGTCGAAAAAAGTCGGCGAATTGAAGATTGGCCCGCCGCCTCCGTAAAACGTCGGGGCCGGCGAATTCAGCCAGAGAAACATCTGTTCCGCCCACTGGTAGAAAGGACAATTCGGGTTGGGGAGGTTGGGGGTGAATGTCACGCTGCTGGCCGGATTCACCACCCCATTCAAACTGACAACACCCTTCTGAAACCAACCGGCAAATTGAGCAGGTGCGACGATGCAAGTTTGATCGGCGTCAGTCGGTAACGATTGCGCTCCCGCGAGGCAACTCATACAAACGAGGCCCCCCACCGCCCAAAAGCTTCGCGTCTGTTTCTTATTCCTACGACAATCTGTACAAAATAGCAGGCTCGCGATACGGCACTCGATTACCATTGTTGCCTCCTGTTAGGGGAATCTGACTCAAGGCCCTTCGTTTCCGGAACCACGCCGGCAATTCTGTCCAAAAAGCCTGCATTTTCTGTCGTTATCCCCAAAATCGTCACAAAGGCCTTTTCGAAAACTTGGAAATTATCCAGGATTTCCGTTGGTATGTTGGGTGGAGCGAGTATACATCCAGTTGCAACTCTAGGCGCTTTTTTTTTGATTCCATTCCGGGGGCTCCACTAGCCCAGAAAGGTAGATAGAATCTACCCGTTTGGGGGGTCCATAGGCTGCTGGTGTGATCTGCCCGCGCAGCGAATCCCCGATTTGCGGTACCCCGTTGAGTTTCTCGCCAGGCTGGAGTTCGAGGACGCAGATCCGCAACGGCGCGCAGACCAGCGTCGCGAGTCCGGCACCAAAGGTATATATGACCCGTCCGTCAGGGCCAGGTGACGGCGGATTCGACTCCGCCCGGAACCCCGCGGAGACGCGCACCGCCTCGGTGGCGGTCGGGGAAAGGACAACATCTGTTTTTGGTTTATACCCGCGCGCAGTCGCTTCGTCGTTTGGCGGATCGACCGCGATCATGAACGAACCCTTCCACCTTGCCGTGGCCGTCACCACACCCTGCATGTCTCGTGTCGTTTCCGTCCAATCGACTTCGTAACTCCGGTCGCTCGTCGGAAGCACCGTATTGACATCAATCGACACTGTTTCCATTTTCCCGCGCATCTGCGGCGGATCGCCGCGATAGAAATCGTTGATCGCGCTCATGGCCGCGCTGCCTTGCGCAATTTGCGCGTACACCGCCCTGATGGCCTTCGCCTGCGCAACGGTGCCGCTGGTAACGGTGCGCAAGCTCTCGACCCAGTTGAGAATACTCGATCGCCGCACCCGGTCATCGCTAGCCACACTGGTCTGGTCCGCATAACCCGCAGCGACTGACCTGCCGAGCTGATCCAATGCCACAACGAATACCTTCGTGCGCGAGTGCACTGACAGCCACGTGGCTCCAGCCACTGCCACGAGCGCGATCATAGCCGAGACCTGGAAGGCCACTCGCCAGTTACGGGCCTGCGTTATCAGCGACCCGTATCGCTCGTCCCATTCGTGGCGCGCCGCTATATATGGACTAACCGCTTCGCTTGTTGACACAACTCCTCCTTTCGCTAGCCAAGCACTCGCTAGCGAGCTAGCAATGCAGGAAACTCTGCCAGGCCCGGCTCGTTTCTCGCCGGGACCGCCAGATCAGAACCGCAGCCGCGGTGGCGCGACTGGTGCACGACCGGTCAGTACCACCAGTCCAAGCGCACCGAGTGCGAACGTCAGAAATTTCAGAAATCGCATTTCCCCGCCTCCTATGAGCTTTTGCCCTTCGTACTCTCGACCAAGCGCCGGATTCCGGCATCTGTATCAGACGGACTTCCCGGCGCACCGGTTCCGCTGGCACCATTTAGGCTCCCGTTCGATGCCCACGACGAGGTTGCCGCGGCGCCACCGCCGGCCGCGCCCCCACCAGCAACGGCTACCCCCTGCATGGCCGTGGCGGCGGCCATCTGGCCTGCGATGATGACCGGCGCTAGTACCTCGTTATGTCCCAGAGACAGACTGCCTCCGAGAACCGCCGTGATGATCCGGGGCAAGTACCAGACCAGCAGGCTGTATATAAAGGTCCCGATCAGCACATCGAACGCCACCAACACCGGCGCTGTAGTCACGAATGGCGTTAGTTTCACCTGCTGTGCTTCGGTGATCCAGTTGCCGCTCAAGATCATGCCGGCGCTGATGACCGCATAGATTGTTAGGATCTTCAACCCCACCGATATCACCAGGCAGATGTAGCGGTTGACGTACTCACGGGTCCACCGGCTGCCGCCGAAGCCCAGCATGATGTAGGCCGCTCCTAACGCCACGTAGCTCTCGACCCAGGTGATGATCAGGCTCAGTGTCACCAGACCCCAGCACAGCAGAATGATCAGCGCGCAAAGAATAATCGTGAGCGCCGATCCGATGTGCAGTAGAAAGCCGGAATCCATAGCGGCCTCCAACATCGCCCCGGCAATCTTCAGGCCCTGGGTGAACACCACGGTCGGTGAGATCGACGGGATTCCCGCGACGAGCGAGCCGATCTGCGTAAAGCTGTTGACTACAGCCGGAAACCACTGGTTTCCGTATAACAGCAGTGCATAGAAGGCAATGATGGCCATAATGCTCCGCATGAAGCCGAACATCCATGCCTGCAAATCCGCCTGCTGCAAAAACAGCTCGAGAAACGTCCACGATAGTTCAATCACCGCAAGCAGGTAAAACAAGTCTTGGGCATACCCGAAAACGGTAGTCTCCCAGGTCGCCGCAGCCGCATGATATTGGCTCAGGATGTCGCCCGGCGTGGTTGGGGCAAACTGTGCCCATGCCGTCGGCACCATGAACAAGCCAAGAACCGAAAAAATCGCTAGGTTGCGCATGTTACGGCGTCGTCGGGAATACCCGGCTGTCTCCTGGATGAATCGTTGTCAGCCCGAAGAACTGTTGCTCGGTGGCGACCATATCGGCGTCTTTTTGCACCTGGTATCCCTGGTAGGCTGCCTTGCTGGTCATGTCTTCCAGCTGGAGCTCGCGTAACTTCTGCAGCTGGGCGACTTGTTCTGAAGCCAACTGACCGGTGAGGTTAATCGCGTCATTCCGGTTCAGGAGGTTCGCAGCGCTCAGTGCTCGCAATATCCCGAGCACTCCCTGATCGGTCGCCAACAGCTTTCCCTGACGGGAGCCCCGTCGGGTTCGCGGTTCCAGCTGTCGTTGTTGATTCGGCTTTGGCGCGGAAATAGCGCAAGGTTGATTGACGCGCGACCATGCGTAGCGGGTCGCCTGGCTCGATCCTCCCGGCGGTCGAGAACCGAGGACAAAATGGCCTCAAGACCGCTCAGCTGCAACAAGCGATGTCCGGGGACTACTTGGGCGGTCGCGCCGGCCGCCGATTCGCGGGCACACCTCTTCGGTGCCTCGTCAAGGGCTTCGGGGTGTCGGCTGCCTCAAACAATTGCCGAAACCCGTGTTCCAACAGTTCGACGGCCTTCCCCAAGGCGCCGAGTTGCCCAGCCCGGACTATCGCGACGGACGGGTGCAAGTCAAACGATGGGGGACGCAGTATTTTCACGGTGTCGATAGAATGATTCCTAGCAATGAAGCGAGCAGGCAGCAGCCCGACACCATAACCGGACTGAACGAACGCTAGCTGCAAATGCATGTTGTGGATTTCAGCCGCAATCATTGGGGTGAAGCCGTCACGCTCCATCCGATCGATGAGGCTTGCCCGAAGCGGGCACCCGGGCGGATTGAGCACCCAGGGTGCTCTGCCCAAACTTTTCCAATCACCGTCAACGTTGCCTGCGGCGCCTTGAACGATCTCCATGCGGTCTGTCGCGATGATATTCGTCAGAAGAGGTGGAGGCGCGGTTCTACCTTCGGGCAAAAGCACGGCTGCAACGTCGAGTTCACCGGCGAGCAGCCGGTGAAATAATTCACCGGTAAGCTCGCTCAACAGCCGCACTCGGACCTTGGGGTATTTTTCAGTCAGCGCCAGAATAGGGTCGATAAGCGTCCCCTCGGCCAGGGGATGCGCGAGCCCGATGCGCAAGAGGCCGTGGGGTTCGGCGTCGCTCGACGCAACAGATTTCAGCGCCTCCGTCCGCTGTAGCAGATCTCGCGCTTGTTCGAGCACCCTGGAGCCGAGCGAGTTCAGACGCGGAGGCTTTACCGAGCGGTCGAGCAACTCGGCACCCAATGCAGCCTCCAGCCTTTGCACTTGCCGGGTAATAGCAGAGGGCGTCCGGAATAGACGATCGGCTGCACGGGCTATGGACCCGGCCTGGGCAAACTCTACGAGGGCGCGTAAATCATCGAGCAAGGGAACCTCCTAAAGTACTCTTAAAACTTCCTCCCAACGAATAGCAGAATCGTGCGGAGACGTCAATATCATCGTGATAATAATGAACTTGTGGAATTGTCGGTTCTCCGTTATAAAGAGTAAGGAGTTTATGCTTTTGTGGAAGCCCTGATGCCTCATGCGATTCAAATTCGGCAGACTGGCGGCCCCGAGGTTCTGAACTGGACACCGATTCGTCGCCTTGCGCGAGAGTTGAAACAGCAGGATTAGGGGACTTTGCAAGCAAGTAGATCCACAAACGCCGCCGCGCTAAGCAGGCTGATTGGGACGGCGTACTCGGACATAAAATGCGGGTTGAAAACGGCTAGCCGGTTCGCTGGCGGCAGGGGAGTTAAAAAACGCCGCGTCGAGACCTGCATTCGGCGTTACGAGCAGCCCGAATCGTTTAATGTGACGTAGAGGAGTTCCACATGAAGAAGATTCTGACTCAGTACGGAGTGTGCGCGCTTGCGGCCGCTCTGATGGTGCCGATGGCGCAGGCGCAGCCGGCAGGAATGCAGGCCGCCTTCGGAAAAGATGCCGGAACGCTTTCCGACAAATTCACCGGACTCGCGCGCGTTATGTCGGGCAAGTACGACTGGAAGCCCGGCCAGGGCGTTCGCTCCGTCGGCGACGTGTTCAACCTGATCGTTATGGAGAACGGCATGCTCGTCGGCGTGCTCTCGGGCACACCGAATACGGGGGCACGGCCCGCGCCCATCACCGATCCGGAGAAATTGCAGGAAGCTCTGAAGGCTTCTTACGTCAATCTGCAAAAAGCGATTACGGGACTTTCCGACAACGACCTGCAGGCGCCGGTGAAACTGTTCGGAAGAGACATGACGAAGCAGGGCGCGCTGATGCTGCTTCTCGAAGATCAACACGAGCATCTGGGGCAGTCGATCGCGTACGCGCGCAGCAACGGCGTGGTTCCGCCCTGGTCTAAGTAGGAGCGCCGCGGGGTGATCTGGCCGCCGCCGATGCGATAACGATCCTTCGCATCCAACGCAACCTGGCAACAGGCGGGCAGGACGGCAAGCCGGAAAAGGAGAAGCGGGTCCTTATGATCGGAATTTGGATTAGCGCAGCAACGATCGCAAGGTTCGCGGTCGCTGGTAGCCTGATGACGCTGATGGCTGGCGGACAGAGCGCTCCCAAAGCGGCCAGAACCATCGTCGAGCAAACCTCGTATTTCGCGTTACCCGGCAAGGCGGAAGACGTCTACCGTGTAAGACTTCACGCCTCCGATGTTCTCGAAAAACTCGGTCTCCCGCGAGGCCATGTTCTTCGCCGCCAGGGAAACTCCGAAACGCTTCCCGACCCACGAAGGAACACAACTTGCACTAACCCTAGGGATAGTTGCCGCTGGGGGGCCCCATGAATCTATGGCAGGACGTCCGCTTCGCTTTGAGAACCATGTGGAAGTCGCCGCGCATCACCGCGACGGTGTTGCTCACCCTGGCGCTGGGGATCGGCGCCAATACCGCGATCTTCAGTGTCGTGAACGCGACCCTTTTCCGGCCCCTCCCGTTTCATGATCCGGAGCAATTGGTCGTATTGCAGGCCGATCTGCGGGGGCTGGGCGCACAGAGCGTCGGCTTTTCCGTTCCGGAGCTCGACGACCTGCGGGATCGCGCCGGCGTTTTCTCGGCGGTCTCGGCTGTATATCAAGGGCCGGCCAACTTGACCGGTGGTGAGCATCCCGAGCGACTGGAGAGTGGGGTGGTCAGTCCCAATTATTTCAGTATTCTCGGGGCGCGACCGCAACTCGGCCGCCTGTTCGACCCCGGCGACACCGCGCCAGGATTCGCCGATGCCGTGGTGATCACCGATGGCCTGTGGCGCCGCGAGTTCGGAGGAGAACGCTCCGTCCTCGGCCATCAAATGCGGCTCGATACCGATCTGTACACCATCGTGGGCGTACTTCCGCCGGACTTTCGGAATCCCTCATCGGCTGGCGCTGTTCCGGTGGAAATATACGTTACCGCGGGCTTTCGCGGCGATCCGTTTCCGCCGGCGCAGCGTAGCGCGCGAGTGTTGGGGGACCTCATCGGCCGGTTGAAACCGGGGATGACGCTCGCCCAGGCCCAGGCCAAGCTGGCCACCTTCACTGATTCGCTGCGCCGCGCCTATGGCAGCGACTATCCGGCCGGCGCGGGCTGGACGCTTTCCGTGACTCCGTTGAAGGAGGTTGTCGTCGGCAATACGCGGACGCTGCTGATTTCGCTCTTGCTGGCGGTGGCGTTCATTCTGTTGATCGCCTGCGCGAATGTAGCGAATCTTCTGTTGGCCAGCGCGTCCGCGCGGCAACGGGAGATCGCCGTGCGCCTGGCGTTGGGCGCGAGCCGCGCGAGAATTGTCCGGCAACTGCTCACCGAATCGGCAGTCCTGAGTCTGTTTTCGGCGGCGGCCGGCGTCGCCGTTGCGACGCTCGGTTTGCGGTCGCTGATCGCCATGTTGCCGTCGCAACTTCCGCGCCTCAACGACATTCATGTCGATGCGCGGGTGCTGGCGTTTTCTCTCACGCTCTCCTTGCTCACCACCGTGCTCTTCGGGCTGGTGCTGGCGTTCCAAGCCGGAAAGGTGGAACCATCGCTTTCCGGATTGCGCGAGCGCGGCAGTTCAGGATCGCGGCACGACAGCAAAGTCCGCCAGGTGCTCATTGGCGCGGAAGTCGCGTTGTCGTTGATGCTTTTGGTAGGCGCGGGGGTGTTGCTGCGGACGTTCTGGAATCTTCTGCAAGTGAATCCAGGGTTCAACTCGCAGCATTTGGTCGCGGGAAGCGTTTCGTTGCCGGTGCCCAATGATCCCAAGGCCGACATTTACGACAAGCTCGAAACGCGCACCGCACTCGTTCGCGAGACGGTGCGGCGCCTTCGCGCGGTGCCCGGCGTGGAGAACGCGGCGTTGTCCAGCGTGGTTCCCCTGCAGGGCGCGCTGCTGCAAAGTGGATACCGCGTGGAAGGCGCATCCGAGAGCGGCGACGCACCCGAGAGCGGCGACGCACCCGAGAGCGGCGACGCACCCACAGCGGTATCCGCCTCCGTGACGCCCGAATTCTTTCGGACCATCGGCGCGCCGTTGGTTCGGGGACGGGTGATTCAGGATACGGATGACAAGCAAGCGCCCTTGGTCGTGCTGGTCGATGAGGCTGCGGCGCGCCATTTCTGGGGCGCACAGGATCCCATTGGAAAGCGGATTCGTTCCGCGCTCACCACCCGCAAGCACATCGTGCAGTCGGCGCCTTGGTTTACGGTGGTGGGCGTGGTCGGCAACGTGAAGTTGGCCAGCTTGGATGAAAAGGATGTTCCCCACGTTTACACCAGCTTGTACCAGACGTCTGGGTACCAGACGCCTGGAAGGCTGATGGGCGTGCTGGTTCGCGCCACGGGAGACCGCGCCATGCTCAGTCGTGCTGTGTCGCGCGAAATTCAGTCGGTGGATCCTAACTTGCCGGTATCGTCGATCGTAGAAATGACCGAGCTGATGCGCGTCGGCGTCGGCGATCGCCGCTTCGCGGCGTCGTTGCTGACGTGCTTCGCCGTGGTGGCGTTATTGCTGATGAGTATCGGAGTGTACGGCGTAGCGTCGTATGCGATTGTGCGCCGCGAAAAGGAAATCGGCATTCGCTCCGCGCTGGGAGCCACGCCCGGCCAATTGGTGCAAATGGTTTTGCGCGAGGGCATGGTTCCGATTCTGGCGGGGCTGGCGGTGGGAGCGGTCGGCGCCGCGCTTTCCGGCCATCTGCTGGCTGCGCTGCTGTTCGAAGTGCGCTCCACCGACGCGAGCGTCTTCGCGGCGGCGGGAGTCACGCTGGTGGCGATCGGCATTCTGGCCAACTACCTGCCGGCCCGTCGCGCGGGACGCGTGGACCCCATTACGGCCTTGCGAACCGAATAACGATGTGACACATATTCTTATGAGCGAGACGACAGCTATCCATACGAAACGCGGCTGAACATTCATTGCCAGCAAGGCGAAGTGATCGACGAGTGGGCGCTAGCCGATGCCTGCGCCTACAAGTGGTACAACCAGACTCTTTGCCAAGTGAACGAATCGGTGGTTCGCCTGGGCGTGGTGCAAGGCGAGTATCACTGGCACAAGCACGACGATGACGACGAATTTTTCTACGTGGTAGAGGGAAAGCTGCTGATCGACCTGCCCGACCGCACGGTCGAACTTGCGCCACGACAGGGATTCGTTGTTTCGAAAGGCGTGATGCATCGTACGCGCGCGGAGGAACGCACGGTTATTCTCATGGTGGAGAGAGCTGGAATCATTCCCGCCGGAAACTGAGTAGGCGGGCGTGCGGAATTGAGTGCGGCATAAGTTTGTGACCAATCTCAAACACAGGGACTTTCAGGAGATTTGAGCCGAGTGAGATCCGCATCCCGAGTGGTACTCGAGGAACCCTCTGCATACCTGCTGAAACGGTTCTCAATGGTTTATGCTTCGACCGCCGTCCGATTACTCGGTGCCTCATGATCGCGCGCTCCGAATCCGAACTGCAATTCGTCATCCGCCTCACTAGTGAGCACATCGAGCAGCTCTGGCGCATGTATCAAGGGGAATGGTGGAGCCGCGGCAGAAAGCTCGAGGATATAAGGCGCGTGGTCGAGCACTCGGACCTGATCTTTGCCTTCTGTGACCCCGAAACGGGCCAGCTCGTCGCCTTCGCGCGCGTCCTCACGGACTTCGTTTACAAGGCCTTCATCTTCGACGTCATCGTCGAGCGGCGGCGCCGCGAACTCGGCCTCGGCAGAATGCTTCTGGATGCGATTACCGCGCATCCCGCGCTGTTGTTTGTCGAGCACATGGAACTCTATTGCCGCGACGAGATGGTTCCCTTCTATGAAAAGTGGGGATTCACGGCGGCGCTGCGCAACGTGCGCCTCATGCGCAAAGTGCAGGAGCCGTTTTTCACAAAGACTTCCGTGGCCACCAAGGCATCGTGACCCATCTTTACGGAACAGTTAATCTCAAGAAAGGCAGATCAATCCCCTGTTCTGGCACCTGGCCGGAAAACGTCGATTTCGGACAAGTGGCCCCAAAACCTCTTTTAGCTTGCCAACCCAAGTAGTGAATGATAAAGGACGTTGAACTAAGCCGCAAGCGGCAGCCTGACGGGGCTTCGTTTTGAACGGGCGCGCGGTGGTGCGCGGCGGTTTCGTTCTTTCCTCGGTGATCTTCTTTCCTCGGTGTTCAAGGCCGGGCCGGTTTTGGGCATTCGCCGAGGTCTTTTGACCACCAACTTCTAAACCGGCGTAACCCCCATCGATTGCCGACCGCTGCGCCTGCAACTTCCGAGTGGCCGACCGTCCATTCATTCAGAGCGCCGACCCTCCCGGATCGCCGTTGATGGTTAGTCGCAACTGTAATCGACAAACCAGCCCGGCTTCCTATCCACGACCATGCAGTGGAGAAGCTAGATACGACCAAAGTTTCAGGGATCGGCGATCTCATGCGGGACATCGCCGGAGAAAGGGCCGGCGCGGTAATCCCGGCCTTTTTCTTATTTCGCGTACGACTCTAGATATCCGCATCCCGTGCAACGATAAGCCGTGATCTCATAGTGCGGACCGTCCTTAGACTTTACTCCGCGCCAAAAAGTCTTCTGCGGTTCGCCTGGCTGCCATTGCGCCACAACGCCGGATGCGTAATCTTTGTGGTCGAGAATAAACCCTTGTTTCATTTCGCCGTTGCATTTCGGACACTGATTGTGAGATTCCATCATCTCCCCCAGAGCCAATTATCTCGTAGAGCGGCCGGTAGCCTTCAATGCCGGCAAGCTAGTGGCCGGAACTCGTAGGGCGTTCCAGCCTACAACCCCGCTGGCAGGCGGGAAACCGAAGGCTTGAAGACTCTTTAGCAGTCAACACCAGCTGAATCACGCGCTACTCGTACGAAGCTCGGGTTGGGGCGACGATCAAAAAGTCGCATAAGATATCTTACGTAAAATTATGCGGATTCTTGCTCGCAAACGGCCCTTTTTCGAGACTTCGGAAATCAGCATTATGTTAAATCCGCATTCGTGGCTCCGAGCGTTGCGCAACGTGTGATTTCCTCAAGACCGCGCGATACCTGATCTCGTAATCGGTGGAGGTTTCACCGATGACGCCATTACGACAACGGATGCTTGAGGATCTCCGCATCCGCAACTACTCGCCCTCAACAGTCCGTGCCTACATCCGCAGCGTTGCCGATTTCGCGGAACACTTTAAAAAATCGCCCGACAAGCTCGGACCGGAGGACATTCGTTCCTACCAGCTATTCCTGCTCAATCAAAAACGGGTAAAGCTCTCCACCTACATTCAGTCCGTCTGCGCTCTTCGGTTCTTCTACCAAAACACACTGCGCCGCCGAATCGAGATCGACCGGATTCCGTTGCCGCGCTACGAGAGGAAGCTGCCTGTCATTCTCAGCAAAGCCGAAGTTAAGGCCCTGCTTGAAGCACCAAGGAACCTCAAGCACCGGGCGATTCTGGCCACGATGTACGGCGCGGGACTTCGTGTTTCGGAAGTAGCCAAACTCAAAGTTTCCGATCTGGACCGTGAACGTCGGGTGATCTGGGTTCGCGGCGGCAAAGGCCATAAGGACAGGCAGGTGATGTTGGCGGAGCCGCTCCGAGAGGTGCTTGCCGCCTACTGGAAGTGGAAGCGCCCGGTCGAGTGGCTCTTTCCCGGCAAGAAGGCGGATTGTCCCATTGCAACGGGCAGCGTTTTTAAACTTTGCGAGGCGGCCGCACAAAAAGCCGGAATCACCAAGCCGGTTCACCCGCACTCGCTGCGTCACGCTTTCGCGACCCATCTGCTGGACGAAGGGGTGAACCTGCTCGTGATCCAAGCTCTGTTGGGTCACGTGCATCTCAGAACAACGGCAGGCTATCTGCACCTCTCCGATAGCGCCGTTCGCTCCACGAAGAGTCCGCTGGAAAGCCTCGACTTGATCGATCTTATTCGTTCTTCCGCTCCAAAGAAACCATGAGGGAACATCGGCTCGAAGTGGCCGATGTCTTCCGCACCTACGAAAAGGAGTTCTTCGCGAAATGGGGCCACGTAATCGGCGCTCACCAGCGAAAGGCATTCGAAGCAATCCGCGACTGCCGCACCGCCGCGCTCGGCGGCCATGTGGAGTACGTGGAGCAATGCGATACGTGCGGACATCAGGTCATCTCCTATAACTCATGCCGCAACCGGCATTGCCCGAAGTGCCAGGCGATGGCACGCGCGAAATGGCTGGCGGAAAGAGAGGCGGAACTCCTGCCGGTTCCGTATTTCCACGTCGTGTTTACGCTGCCGGACAAGATCGGCAGGCTGGCGCTACAGAACGCGGAAGAAATCTATCGAATCCTTTTCCGCGCTGCGGCGGAAACATTGCTCACCATAGCCGCCGATCCGAAACGCCTTGGCGCGAACATCGGCTTTCTGGCGGTGCTGCACACCTGGGGACAGAATCTTCACCTGCATCCTCATCTTCATTGCGTGGTTCCCGGCGGCGGTATTAGTCCGGATGGACTCCGCTGGATCGGGTGCAGAAAGAAGTCGTTCTTCCTGCCGGTGAAGGTCTTGAGCAGCCGCTTTCGCAATCTGTTTCTCACTTACCTGCGGAAGGCATTCAAAACCGGCAGGCTGACGTTCCACGGAGAGTTGGCTGGGCTTGCGAATCGATCTGCGTTCGAGGCGCTATGCCGCACAGCGAAACAAACCAAATGGGTGGTCTTTGCCAAGCCGCCTTTCGGTGGGCCGGAACAGGTCCTCAAATATCTTGCCCGGTACACGCATCGGGTTGCGATCTCCAACCGGCGTCTGCTGTCTATCGAAGACGGCCGCGTCAGGTTCGAGTATAAAGACTACGCGGACGGCAATCAGGCAAAGGTCATGGCGCTTGCCGCAATAGAGTTCATCCGCCGCTTTCTGTTGCACATTCTCCCGAGCGGTTTTGTTCGCATCCGGCAGTACGGTTTTCTGGCCAACCGTGAGCGACGGAAGAAACTGGCATCATGTCGCGTTCTGCTGGGCGTGTCCACACCCTCAGGACCACCTGCCGCCGGCAAACAGGAAAGCACTGAAGGCGAACCGAAGCTCTGCCCGGCATGCGGAATCGGTCACCTGATCCTCGTTCGGCTCCCTCCTACAGCGAGCCCGCATTCGCTGCGCTTACGATCGGACTCTTCATGACGTTCAACCCAAAGGATGCCAGTCGAACGGAAACCTTCTCTGAGGCTCGAGCAGAACTGCGTTCACACGCCCGTTTCATCGCGAAAAGACCGGTGCGAAGCTCGCCAGACCTCGAATACGGACCGCCAGGACACGCTGACCGCCGATCCCTGTCGCTCTCGACGCGGGGTGACTGCTCCACACATCGGGGAGCGAAATCCATTCAATCCCCATAGAGCACGGTCCGGCTCAGTTCAACGCATTCTATCCGCCATGCTCCGGCAGCAATGTTATCTCGCCCTCAGCACTTCGGCCCGGAGCACAGCGGATAGAATCCTAAGCATTGTCATTCACAACGGGCTTCTGAGAATCGCTACCGGAACCTTCGTCTGTATGGTCAGAGAACTGGACAAAGGTGAGAGCGGACCGTTCCCGGGGGCTGTCTATGAGTTGCGCGTCATCCATGCCGGGCTGCCCCTGTGCTGGCGTGCCAGATGTACGATATTGGAATTGGAGTCGTCAAATGGGCAGCGTACAAATCGAGCAGAAGAGCTATGAGATGCCCCCGAGAGAGGGGATCAGCATCGCACATTTTCTCACCGTCGCCGACATCGAGCGATCGGCTCGCTACTACGAGAAGGTCTTCGG
>Ga0208042_1000333_pt1 | contig 16591 bp, 15 predicted proteins | sample Sb_taG_10_FD_187708 | JGI IMG/M metagenome (GOLD analysis project Ga0208042, IMG submission 187708) | Peat soil microbial communities from Weissenstadt, Germany - Sb_50d_7_NC metaG (SPAdes) (version 2) | ecosystem: Environmental > Terrestrial > Soil > Wetlands > Peat | place: Germany... | reverse complement strand
TCCTTGGCGTCGATCATGCAGAGGCGTTGTCACTATCCTATCGTGTTCGGAGGATGGTCTGCTCGCGTAGGACAGCCGCCCCTGGGCTGTCCTCGGCAAATGCGACGTTGCGGATGCGCGCAACGGAGCCGAGCTTCGCTCGGCTGGACGGCCGAGGGCGGCTGTCCCTACGCGAGCCTTACGAAGCGCTCGCCGGTTTCAAGAATTTCTTCGACCAGCTCGGGTGTGGCCGCTTCCACATAGCAGCGCAGCATATTCTCGGTACCGGAGGCCCGAAACAATACCCAGGCGTCGGCGCCGTTGCCGTGCTTAGGAGCGTCGAGGAAGAACTTCACGCCGTCGCGATTCTCCTTGCGCAGGATGGAATATGCGCCGAGCTTCGTGGTCTGCGGATCGGCGGCTCGGCGGATGGCGCTGTCCTTGATTTCGTCGGAAATGTGCAGATCGCGCCGGCCGTAGTAGTGCGCGCCGAATTCACGCTGCAGGTCGGCGACCAACTCGCCGAGCGGCTTCCGTTCTTCCGCCATGACATTCGCCAGCAGGAGGGCGTTGAGAATGCCATCGCGTTCCGGGAGAAAGCGGCCGTATCCGATGCCGCCCGATTCTTCTCCGCCGATCAGAATTTCATGCTCCATCATGAGGTCGGCAATGTATTTGAAACCGATCGAGCACTCGCGCAGCTCGCGCCCAAACTTGGCGGCGATGCGGTCGATCATGCCGCTGGTGTTGAAAGCGCGCACCACATCGCCCGGCCACTTCTTGTATACCAGCAACCAGTTCAGCAGAACGGCAAAGCACTTGTGCGAATCGACGAAGCTCCCATCTTCTGCCACAGCACCGATACGGTCGGCATCGCCGTCAGTTGCCAGACCGGCGTGGCATTTTGCTTTCACTACGGTTTCCTGCAGCAGCGCCACGTGCGGCAGAATCGGTTCGGGATTGATGTCCGGGAACAGCGGGTTCACTTCCTGACGGATCGCGACATAGCGGATGCCGTGCGCGTCAAATATTTTCGGAAGAACTCCGCGGCCGGAGCCGTACATGGAGTCGATGGCAAATTTGAAATTCGCCCGGCGGATAAGGTCGAGATCGGCGAACTGCGAAACTGCTTCGACGTAGGGGGGCTTCATATCCACTTCTTCGATTCTTGTCGCGTGGCGACTGGGCATCGCTCCGGCTGCTAGTTCGTCTTCGATGGACTTCATGATCGCGGGTGTGGCCGAGCCTCCAAACTTGGCTTTGAACTTCACGCCATTCCAGTTCCACGGGTTGTGGCTCGAGGTGACCATGACGCCGCCCGCCGCACCCAGCTTTTTGACGTTGTAGGAAACCGCGGGCGTAGGCACGTAGTCGTTGGCCAGCAGCAGGGGGATGCCGGCGCCGGCGATCACTTGAGCGACGGCACGAGCGGCACGGTCCGACAGGAAGCGCGTGTCATAGCCGATAATGACGCCGCGAGCGGGATCTTCATGCTTGAGGACGTAAGATGCAATGGCGCCCGCGACCCGCCGCACGTTGTCGAAAGTGAAGTCGTCGGCAATGAGGCCGCGCCAGCCGTCGGTACCGAATTTGATTTGGGTCATAGTTCGTCGTTGGTCGTTCGTCGTTGGTCGTCGGCAAGGACAGTCGTTGGTCGTTCGCTGTTCGTCGTTCGCAAATGCAGATCCCTCACTTCGCACGGGATGACAATCCGAAAGGTGTTGCTAACGACCGACGACTGACGACAACGACTGCCTTTTCACACCAATTTTCGCAGTTTCTTCTCGTCCAGATGCTTCACCACTTTGCCGACATCCTGTGACTGGTCGAGCGTGGTGACGAGCAGCGCGTCTTCGGTCTCGACAATCACCAGGTTGCTCACGCCGACCAGGGCGACAAACTTTCCAGGAGCGTGAACGTAATTATTCTTCGCATTCAGGGCAAAACTGCCCGACGCCGAGATCAGGCTTCCGTCGCCAGGTTTCGACCTCGCCACGCGGTGCTCGTGCAGTGCAGTCCAGGAGCCGAGGTCGTTCCATCCGAAGTCCGAGGGCAAACAGAAGATGCGCGACTGGGCTTCTCCCTTGGCCGACCGCGGCTCCAGCACGGCATAGTCGATGCTGATGTTTTCGCACTTCGGGTAGAGCTTGCGAAAAGTGTCCGCGAACTTGCGCGTGCCATAGGCGGCGGCAATCTTTTCGAGGAGCGGAGCGGTGTTCGGAAGATGCTCGCGCAGCGCGTTGGCGAGCGTGTCGGCGCGCCAGAGAAACATTCCGCTGTTCCAGAAGTAGTTGCCCGCCTCGAGAAGCTGCCGGGCTTTGGCGAGATCCGGCTTTTCGGTGAAGCGGCGCACGCGCAGGGGACCCTGGTGATCGGGCGAACCAGCCTGGGCCAAGTCAGCATCGGGCGCACCAGCCTCGATATAGCCGTAGCCGGTTTCGGGGCGAGTCGGGCGGATGCCGAGCACAACGATCTTGTCTCCCGCGGCGGCGATCTCGATTCCTCGGCTGAGAGTAGCGCGATATTGAGCAGGGTCGGCGATGACGTGATCGGAGGGAAACAGGCCGAGCACTGCATGGGGGTCGTGACGAAGCAAAAGAAATGCCGCTAAACCAATCGCGGGCGCTGTGTTGCGTCCGGAGGGCTCGGCAATGATCTGCTTCGGAAGAAGTTTTGGAAGCTGACGCAGGATGGCGGGGCGCAGGTCGTCGTTCGTGATGATCCAGAAACGGCTCGGCTCGGCCATGGGCGCGAGGCGCGCCACGGTCTGCTGGATCATGGTCTGCTTGCCATCGAGCGCGAGCAGTTGTTTGGCGCGGCGCTTGCGGCTTAGCGGCCAGAAGCGCGTGCCTCGGCCGCCGGCCAGGATGATGGGATAGAAGTGCGGATTCGTTTTCACTGGAATAGAAGCCTATCATTTACGCGCCGGTACGCGCCGGAGTAGAAAGAGTTTTCGCCACAAGGGCACAGGGCCACAGCTACGGCATCGCTCAAGCGATGCCCTGATACGAATCCCGAGTTTTCCGCAGCCTGTTACAGTCGTGTCGCGGGCTCAGGCACCGCCGCACCCGGTACGTAGGCTTTCAAGAACTCGATCGCCCACTGCGGGCGCACCGTGAAACCTTGTAGGGCTGCGGGAATCACGACCGCCTCGCCCTTGGCCAGCGTCACCGGGGCGCGGCCCTGCGCCTCTACAACGCCGCAGCCTTCAACGGCAACCAGTATCTGCACAGAAGTTTTTCCGGACTCATCAGCTTTCCCGAACTCATCGTTCTCGGACGCGATGGTCGAGAAATCCTCCGGCGCTTTCAATTCGAACAGGTCGACCGCGAAGTAAGGCGCGGCGATCATGGAAGAGCGACGGTTCTTGCCGCCGTTGCTGGCAACGGGCGCGGGGCGGATCACTTTGCCGGAGGCTGTACGCTCTTTGACCGCGCCCAGGCCTTGTTCTAGATGCAGCGGGCGCGGTCGTCCGTAGTCGTAGAGACGATAGGTGGTGTCGGACTGCTGCTGCGTCTCCACTATGACGGCTCCCGGTCCCAGCGTATGCACCGTGCCCCCGGCCACGTAAATCATCTCGCCCTGATAAACATTGATCCAGTTGAGCAACTCTTCCGCGCGCTTGTCATGGATGGCTTGCTCGAATTGAGCCACGGTAACGCCAGGCTTCAAGCCCAAGGCGATCTGCGATCCGGGCTTGGCATGGGCCACGTACCAGCATTCGGTTTTGCCCCAGGGCTCGCCGAAGCGCTGAGCGGTTTCGTCGTCGGGGTGCACCTGGACAGAGAGTTTTTCCTCGGGAAACAGAAACTTCAGAAGCAACGGAAAGCGCTGTGGGTCACGCGCGGCGGTGCCCACGAGCTCAGAGCGGAATTCTTTGCTCAGGTCTGACAGCGAACGTTTCGCCAGCGGACCATTTGCAACCACGCAGTTGTCGCCGGTGAGCCAGGCTTCCCCGATTCTTTCGTTGAATTTGTGATTGGGATAGATCGCGGAAAGGTCGAGCGTGCCCCACGGGCGCGGGTCGAAGGCGGGCGACATCAGGAATGGGTAGAGTTGGGTCATGGCGAGCAGCGGCAAATCGTCGAACTCATTGGAGCAGGTGTTGGTGTTGTTTCCTCTGCGGTAGATTTTACGAATCTTCCAGCTTTTGGAAGGTTGCGCTTACTTCTTCGCCGGGGCTTTTCTTTGCTTCGCCGTCAATTTCCAGCAACAGGGGCGGCTTTTGCGGGGCGGTGCGCAGCAATTCCATGGTCTGTTTCCAATCGATCGATCCGTTGCCCGGCCAGAGGTGCGAGTCTTTGTCTTTGTTGTTGTCGTGCACGTGGGTCGAGCAGATGTGGTTCCTCAGCGTGGCGAAAGCTTCGGGAATGCCATTCATCATGTGCGCGTGACCGCAATCGAAGCAGACGCCGATGTCGTCGAAATGCATGGTGCGGATGAACTCGACGAGGCGCTCGGGAGTGGAAAGTTCGTTGGGAATATTTTCCACGAGCACTCTTACGCCGAGCGGCTTGGCGAAGGCGCGCAGGTGCTCTACGCAGGTCATGGCGGCTTCGAATTTTTTTTCGTCGAAGGCCTCGTTGGGATTACCGATGTGCTGCACGAGAAAGCGGAACGGGATGTGCTCGGCGATTTCGAGGGAGCGTTTGATTTCGTCCATGGCATCGATGCGGCCGGCGCGGTCGGTGGAGGCGATGTTGACGGGAGGCGAACCGGTGCGTCCCCACTCGTAGTCGGAGTACAAAGGCGCGTGGACGGAATTAAGTGGAATGCCGGTGGAGCGGAACCAGTCGGCAATTTCGCGGACATGCTGCTTGCGATTGGCGTAGTCGAAGTGCTGGCGGGCGGCGAAAATTTCGATCGACTGGGCTCCCGCCTTGACGAGCTCGTCGAGCAAGCCCGGATGGAGCCGTTCCTTTACATAGACGTATGTCGATACCGCCCTCAGCATCAGTAACCTACCGCCTTCCCGTTGTTGCGTCCGTCGCTGGCGCCGAGGCGCTCGCCGGTTTTGGGGTCAACCATTATGCACTCGCCATCTCCCCAAAAATGCTCGACCTTCAGCTTGTGTCCTTTGGAACGTAGAATATTCATTGTATCGGGAGAAAGGCGGTCTTCGACGAGAATCTCATCGGGGAGCCACTGATGATGAAACCTGGGCGCGTTGACGGCTTCCTGGATGTCGAGCGAGAAATCCACGACACCGATGAGCACGTTGGCGACGGTAGTGATGATGGTGGGGCCGCCGGGTGAGCCGAGAACCAAGAAGAGCTTGTCGTCCTTGAACGCATCCTTTCTGAGGACAATGGCCGGGGTCATGGCGGAGAGCGGGCGCTTGCCCGGGCCGATGGCGTTGGCGGGGCCCTGGATGAGTCCGTAGATGTTGGGGACGCCTTGTTTGGCGGCGAAGTCGTCCATTTCGTCGTTGAGCAGGAAGCCCAGACCTTCGGCGGTGACGCGGGAACCGAAGGCGTCGTTGAGGGTGGTGGTTACGGAAACAGCGTTGCCTTGGGCATCGACTACGGAATAGTGGGTGGTGTTTTCCGGTTCGCTAATGGCTCGGGCTGTTGAGCGCGATTGGGCTAGGCGCTCCAGTTCACTGAAGATCGACGGGCGTTTCAGGTCTGTGCTCACGCTGGCGTGGTTGGGGTCGATGGAGTCACGCCATGCGGCGGCATACTTTTTGTCGATAAGCTGCGCGACGGGAACCTTGGCGAAGTCGGGATCACCCATGAATTCGGCGCGATCATAGAAGGCGCGACGGAATGCTTCGGCCTCGAGGTGGATGGCGTCGGCGGAACGGTTGCCGAATTTCGCGAGGTCGTAGCCTTCAAGAATATTGAGGATTTCGACGAGTGCGACTCCGCCGGAAGATGGCGGCGGAGCGCCGATGATGTCGTAGCCGCGATAGGAGCCGCGAATGGGCTCGCGTTCCTTGACTTCGTAGGCGGCTAGGTCGGCGGCGGTGACGAGACCTCCGCCTTTGTGGATGGCCGCGGCCAGTTCGCGGGCCATGGCGCCGTGATAGAACTCGTCGGGATCCTTGGCGAGGCGTTCCAGGGTGCGGGCGAGTTCGGGCTGCTTGAATAGTTCGCCGGGCCGGTAGTAGTTTCCGTCGCGCAGGAAAATGCGTTTGGATTCGGGAAACTGCGCGAGGTACTCATCGTCTTTCAGAGCTTGCGTGTCCTCGTAGGCGAGGGGAAAGCCATCGCGGGCGAACTTGATGGCGGGAGCCATTACTTTTTCTATCGATAGCTTGCCGTATTGTTTTTCCGCGTAGACGAGGCCGGCCACGGTGCCGGGGACGCCGATGGATTTGTAACCGACGACGCTGGAGTCTTTGCTGGACTCCGGGATGACATTGCCGTGGGCGTCGAGATACATGTTTGCGGTGGCAGCGGCAGGCGCTTTTTCGCGGAAGTCGATGAAGTGAGTTTCCCCGGTGGCGTTGCGGAGAAGAAGGAAGCCGCCTCCGCCGAGATTTCCGGCTTGGGGATGGACAACGGCGAGCGCGAAGCCGGTGGCGACGGCGGCATCGATAGCGTTGCCCCCGGAGCGCAGCATCTCGACGCCGGCGCGCGAAGCGAGCTCGTGGCCGCTGGTGACGATGGCGTGCGGAGCGTGCGTGGGGCGCAGAGGCGCGGCCGCTGCGATCGAGGCTAGTAGAGCGCACAGAGTGCAGAGGATCAAGAAACTACGTTGAATGCGCATGGATTGGGCGAACGTACGAGGCTAGCCCACGGGGTTGCAGGGAGTCAAACCGAGTTCACCGCCAAGACGCGGAGGACGCCGAGAAAATCTTTACCACAGGGGACACCCTTCGACTTCGCTCAGGGCAGGCTCCGGGGCACTGAGGAAACCGCTTACTTCTTGCCGCGTTTGCCTGGCGCCTTCTTGCGCACGGCTTTATTCTTTGGTGCCTTTGCTACGACCAGGTCGTAGGACTGGCGAATCAGGGCTTCGAGTTCCGCGGCGGGCAGGATGTTGGAGTTTGCCAGAAGTATCCATTTGTAGCGGCCGACGTAGGGGGCTTGGGAGACGCCTTCGACTTCGAGGAGTTCATCGAATTTTTCCGGAGTGCATTTAAGGCAAACGGGCGCGAGGTTGCCTTGAGAGAGGTCGACGATGGTGAAGAGTTTGCCTCGCACCTTGAAGCAGAGGTCTTCGGCCCACTGGACGTTTTCGGTCGTGTCGGGGAGGGAGAGGCAGAGTTTGCGGATCCATTCGACGTCGGGCATGAGGAGATGATAGCGCGGAGCGGTGCTCCCATCGAAAACAAGCAGGTGCACGTGGGCGGGGGCGCCCGCGCCACACAGACTACTACACCTGGTCTCTGGCTTCTCCCAGCACTACGGATACTTCCAGCTGTTTCTTCGCGCGGAAGATGGTTACCCTCACGATGTCGCCGGCACGGTGTTTGTTCATGATCTGGGCGAGCTTCTGCTGGCTTTCGATTTTTTCTCCGTCTATGGCGACGATCAAGTCGCCACCGATCATGATGGGAATGTTGCCGAGGTAGGCTCGCTCCGAGCCGCCTTGCAATCCGGCGCGGTCGGCGGAGCCTCCGGGAACGGCTTGAACAATGAGGAGTCCGTAGTCGGCGGCCAGGCCCAGTTCTTGAGCAATTTCGGAATCGATGGGGATGGTGCGAACGCCGAGCGCGGGACGGCGCACGCGTCCGAGCGTGACCAGGTCGTTGACCACGGCTTTGGCGGTGTTGATGGGGATGGCGAAGCCGATGCCGGCGCTTTGTCCGACGCTGGAGGCGATCATGGTGTTGATGCCGATGACTTGGCCGTGCCAGTTCAGGAGCGGGCCACCGGAGTTGCCGGGATTGATGGCGGCGTCGGTCTGGATGGCTTCTTCGATGACCAGACCGTCGGGCTCCTGCACTTGTCGGATGGAACTGACGATGCCGAGCGTGAGGGTTCCGGCGAGGCCGAAGGGATTGCCGATGGCATAAACCTTCTGGCCGACTTGCAGATTGGCCGAGTCGCCGAGGGTCATTGGCTGCAGGTCGGGAGCTTTGATCTGGACTATGGCCAAGTCATGAGACTTGTCGGTGCCGACGATGGTGGCCTTATATTTCTTGCGGTTGTGGAGCGTCACTTCAACCTGGCGCGCATCGGCGATGACGTGATAGTTGGTGAGGATGTGTCCTTCTTTGTCGATAACGAAGCCGGAGCCCTGGCCTTCCTGCGGCACCAGACCGTAGAAGAAGTCGAAGGTCATGACGCGCGAGGTGATGTTGACTACGGATGCGATGTTCTTGCGGTAGACGTTGATGTTGTTCTGCTCTTCGGCGTCGAGCGCTTCGCTGCCGGCGGCTTCGGTGATTTCAGCGTGCTGCGGACGGCTGATCCAATCGGCGGGATGGAGGCGTCCGTTGCGATAGGTGGTGAAGTAGAAGAAGGCGAACGCTAGAAGAATTGCGAAGATAAGAGTGCGCAAGAATCTCATCGTGATTAATCCCTGCTTGAATTCTAGCGAAAAAGGCTGTTTAACGCGGAGGGCGCAGAGAAAATCTTCAACCGCAGAGAGCACAGAGGAACACAAGCGGAAACCAGTTGACGAAAAAACTCTGCGCGGTCTGCGCTCTCTGCGGTTCAGCGGTTTGGTTTTCCCCAGCCACCGCCGCCGGGGGTTTCGACTCGGACTCTTTCCCCGGAACGCAGGCGGACGCTGGTCTTGCCGGGGAGTTCTTGCGCCGAGCCGTCCCGGCGGATGATCAGGGTGCGTCCGGGAGCGGCGTCGGCTCCGCCGGCCAGGCCGTACGGTCCGCGGGAACGGCGGTCGGCGAGCAGAGTCACCTGGGCATCGGTTAAGACTTCGATTTCACGGACGATTCCGTCGCCACCGGCGTGGAGGCCCGCGCCTCCACTTTTGGAGCGAAAAGAATATTGCCAGAGGCGAATCGGGTAGGCGTATTCGAGGGCCTCGGCGGGGGTGTTGAGGGAGTTGGTCATGTGGGTGTGGACGCCGGAAACTCCATCTTTGGTCGGACGCGCGCCCATGCCACCGGCGATGGTTTCGTAATAAGCGAAGGGCTCGCTGGAGCGGGGATCTGTGCCGCCGATGGTGAGGTTGTTCATGGTGCCGGAGGCGGCGGCGGGGATGCGGTCGGGAATCGCCTGCGCCAGCGCTTTCAAAAGCACGTCGACAATTCGCTGGGAAGTCTCAACGTTGCCACCAGCAACGGCGGCGGGAGGCTGTGCGTTGACCACGGTTCCCGATGGAGCGATGACACGGATAGGGCGCATGAGGCCGGAGGTGGCGGGTACGTCTTCGCGGAGCAAGCAGCGGAAGACGTAGAAGCAGGCTGAGTAGGTGATGGCCTCGACCGCGTTGATCGCGCCTTGGACTTGCGGGTCGCTGCCGGTGAAGTCGATGGTGACGGTGGCTTGCGGCTTTCTGTTCGACGCCGACGGAGACGCGGCAGACCGCGTTTCTATGGCGGATTGTTCCTTAGATGATGCCTTGACTTGAATGGTCACGCCTATGCGCACGGGTTTGTTTTCTACGCCATCGTCATCGAGGAAATCCTCGGCCTGGTAGCGGCCGGGCGGGATGGTGCGCAGGAAGGCTCGCATCATTTCTTCGGAATAAATGAGCAGATCGGCGGCAGCTTGCCGGGCGCGGGCGATTCCGTAGCGGTCGCATATTTCGCGGAGGCGCTGGGCTCCGGCCTGGCAGGCGGCGATCTGAGCGCCGAGGTCGCCTTCGCGTTCTTCGGGCGTGCGCACGTTGTTGAGGAGGAGTGCCAGCACATCGGCGACGAGTTTTCCGCCGCGCATGATTTTGACGGGCGGGATGCGGAGGCCTTCCTGGTAGATTTCGCGGCAGGGGCCCATGGAGCCGGGGTAAGTTCCGCCGACATCGGCGTGGTGGGCGCGGGAAGCGACGTAGAAATCTGGCGTTGTGCGGCGGCGGGGCTTCGCCCCGTCTGGACGGGCGAGAACCCCGTCCCCACCCTCGATTTTGCCTGGCGGGGAAATGTACACCGGCATGACCAGCGTGATATCGGGAAGGTGGGTGCCGCCGCGAAAGGGATCGTTGAGCATGACGACGTCGCCGGGTTCGAGAGCGCACTGTTCCACAGCCGCAGCAACCGACATGGGCATGGAGCCCAAGTGCACTGGCATGTGATCGCCCATGGCGATGACCTGGCCTGCGGGATCGAAGACGGCGCAGGAGTAGTCGCGGCGTTCTTTGATATTGGGAGAGAAGGAAGTGCGGCGCAGAGCGGCTCCCATTTCCTCGGCGATGGAGTGGTAGAGGTTCTTGAAGACCTCGAGTTCGACAGGATCACGCATGTGGAAAACAAGAGTGTACGCCAAAGAATGGTTGAGGTCAGAGGTAAGAGGTCAGATTGCAGAAGTGGAAAACCAGTTCTCAGTTCCCCAGTTCCCAGTGGGGGCGGAAGCGCTTAACCTCTGCAATCTGACCTCTGACCTCATACCTCCGGTGCTACACTCGTCTGATTATGGCTGAAGGGCGTTCGCGGATTTGGGTGTGGTTTCTGGTGGGCGGCGGGTTGTTTGCGCTGTTCGTGGTGGCCGTGTTTACGCTGGTGTACCTGAGTTTTGGGGGCCAGGATGAAGAAGCGTTTTCCGGATTCGGGCCCAAGATTGGCGTCGTCGAACTCGATGGCATAATTTTGTCTCCCAAGCGGATTGTTCCCCAGCTCAAGAAGTTTGCCGACGACGACTCCGTCAAGGCCATCATCATTCATGTGAATTCGACGGGAGGCGGTGTGGCCGCATCCGAGGAGACCTACCGCGAGGTGAAGCGGATCCGCGACGAAAAGAAAAAGCGGATAGTGGCTTCGATTGAGACGGTGGGTGCGAGCGGAGCTTACTACATAGCTGCGGCCACCAACAAGATTTATGCGGACAAGGGCAGCATCGTGGGTTCGATCGGAGTGATTGCTCAGTGGGTGAACTACGGAGATCTTCTGCGCTGGGCCAAACTGAACCCGATCACGATGAAGGCAGGGGAATTCAAGGATACGGGCAGCCCGACGCGCGAAATGACGCCCGCAGAGCGCGCGTATATGCAGGGCTTGATTGACAACATGCATACGCAGTTCATTCAGGCAGTGGCCGAGGGGAGGCATGTGAAGGAAGAAGATATCCGCGCGATTGCGGATGGAAAAGTCTGGACCGGCGAGCAAGCGGCTTCGCTGAAACTGGTGGATCAGATTTCAGATTTTGAAGGGGCGGTGAAGGATACGGCCCGGGCGGTGAATATCTCCGGCGAACCGACGCTGGTGTGGCCTCCGAAAGAGAGGCGGTCAGGGCTGGATCTGCTGTTTGACGATGTTTCCGATTATTTGCCCACTCGGGAGAAGCTATTGGAGCAGCAAGTCGGCTTTTACTACCTGTGGAAATAGGTGCCCGCTTCCCTACTTGCACAGAACCCCTTAAATTTGAGAAGGTTATAGGCAGGCGCAGTGCAGCGTCGGGGGCGACAAAGCCCTCGGGCACATGGATCTCTACAAGGGAACCGGCCCCAAGGGAGCAAAGAGGCTTATGACGAAGGCTGACCTGATCGAAGAAGTTTCCCGGCTGGCGGAACTCACCCGCAAAGACAGCGAAGTGATTGTGGATACGATCTTTGACAGCGTGGTGCGTTCGCTGCGGGTGGGCGACAAGATCGAAATACGCGGGTTTGGGAGCTTCCGCACGCGCCAGCGCAAGCCGCGCGTGGGCCGGAACCCGAAAACGGGCGACCGGGTGGAAGTTCCGGCCAAGAAGATCCCGTTCTTCAAGCCCAGCAAGGAATTGAAAGATCTGGTGAACAGTGGCGCGGCGGCGGAAAGTGCTCCCGCAGCGCCGCCTGTACCGCCCGCGCCGCCCAGCGCGCACTAGATCGGCCGCGGGAGAGGTCTGGTATCGTATCGGTTTCGTATCAGGGCATCGCTTCAGCGATGCCGCAAAACGCCTGTCATCGACCGCCCCTTTTAGGGGCTGCACGACGAAAACTCCGGGCCCGTAGCTCAACGGTTAGAGCAGCAGACTCATAATCTGTTGGTTCCTGGTTCGAATCCAGGCGGGCCCACCAAACCCTCAGTCATCGACTGCAGCATCACCCCAGCGGCAAACTAAAGTAAAAAACCGACCCGTGGCCTAGCTGGCTGGTGAGGCCGAGGTGGCCGCCGTGGACTTCTACTATGGCTTTGCAGATTGCCAGTCCCATGCCCGTGCCGTGGACTTGCACGCGCTGGTTCCGTCCGCGGTAAAATTTTTCGAAGACGAGCGATTGCTCGAAATCGTCGATGCCGGGACCGCGATCGGCAATGCTGATGGTGAGCGTCTGGTCGTTGTCCTTGGCTTCCGCGGTGATGCGGATCGGAGCACCGGCGGGTGAGTATTTGGCGGCGTTCTCGATCAGGTGCACCAGAACCTCCTTGATGTGAGCAGGGTCCATGTGCGCATTGGGAAGGCCGGCGGGGATTCTGACTTCCACGGGATGCTGGACCAGGAGTTGCTTCAGTTCGTCGAGCGCTTCCTCGACCACGGGGCCGATGGGCGCGGATGCGAAGCGAAATTCCACTTTGCTGGCATCCAACTGCGCCATCTCGGCGGCTTCTCCGATCAACCGGTTCAAGCGATCGCTTTCCTCGTTGATGATGGTCAGCAGTTCCTGTCTCTCCTCCGGCGAATGACTCGGGCTACCGAGAAGCGCGGTCACCGACGCTTTGATGGCGGTGAGTGGAGATCGAAACTCATGGGTGACCGAATCGAGCAGGACGGAGCGCAATTGCTCGCTTTCGCGGGAGGCCTCAGCGCGGCTGAGTTTTTCAACGGCGCCGGCGCGCTCGATGGCGATGGCCACCAGGCTGCCGATGGCCTCCAGGGTTTGGCGCGAAAGCACCGAACCGGAGACGCCCATGCAGCCCACCACGCGCATGCCCATGTGGAGCGGGATAAAGGCCAGTTGATGAGCAGCGTCGATTCGCGGTTCACCGCGCACGCAAATCAATTGGAGATCGCGCGATTCCAATCCGTCGATGGTGGGGCCGGAGCGATAAACGTCGGCGCGGCTGGACAGCGAAATCGCGGCTGATCGGATGCCGAATGAATCTACGATGTAGCGGGGAATGAGGTTCAACAACTCGGCCGGATTGTCGCTCGAAAGCAGCAACTGGCTGAAGGCGTAGAGGCGTTCGAGTTCCTGGCGGCGCTCGATGGCAGAACGCGCCCCGCGCCGGGCGCGCGCCGACAGCTCGCTGACCGCTACTGCGGTGACCAGGAAGGCGAAGAGTGCGATCCAGTTCTGCGGGTCGGCAATGGTAAAGGCGCCGATCGGAGGCAGGAAAAAGTAATCAAAAGCGAGGGCGGCGATCACCGACATGAAAACGGCTTGCCGCAAGCTCCAGGAAGCGGAGATCCCGAGGACGCTCAGTAGGAAAACGAGCGCCACTGTGGTCGGATTGAGATGGAGCCAGCGGTAGCCGACGAGAGTAATTCCGGTTACAGACAGCGCCGCGATCAGGTATCCGGATCCGGATCTGGCCGCAGCGTGCACGAGGCGATTGTAACTGACATCGACAAAGCCCGATATCTCAACGACAATAATCGCGATGCCCAAGACCCCCGACCAGTGGCTGGAGGACGTTTCGCCGACGAACAAGGGAGGCAGGTTCAAGCTCTTTCTTGGATATGCCCCCGGGGTGGGCAAGACCCACACCATGCTGACCGAGGCGATCCGGCGGCACAGCCGCGGCGAGGATGTGGTGATCGGAGTTGTGGAAACCCACGGACGGAAAACGGTGGCGGACCTGGTCACGAATCTGGAAGTCGTGCCGCGCAAGGCGATCGAGTACAAGGGCGCGATTTTCGAAGAGATGGACGTAGACGCCATTCTCGCGCGCCAGCCACGGGTGGTGCTGGTGGACGAACTGGCGCACACCAATATCGACGGCAGCAAGCATCGCAAGCGCTATGAAGACGTGCTGGTACTGCTGGATGCGGGGATCGACGTTCTCTCCACCATGAACATCCAGCATCTGGAGAGCGTGACCCCGACGGTGCAGGGAGTCACCGGGATCCAGGTGCGGGAAACGGTTCCGGACTGGGTGCTGCAAAGAGTCAACGAAGTGGTGATGATCGATCTGACTCCGGAGGCGTTGCAGAACCGCATGCGGCGCGGCGACGTTTATCCGCAGGAACGCGTGGGGCGGGCGCTGGAGAATTTTTTCCGCGAGACGAACTTGATCGCCTTGCGCGAGCTGGCATTGCGTCAGGTGGCTCAACAGGTGGATCTAAGCCTGGAACAGCACCGCGGAGAGGAAGAGAAAGATCGAGGAGCGGTTGCCATCCGCGAACGCATTGCGGTCTGCATCAGCTCGAACCCGGCAGCGCAGTACCTGATAGCCCGCGGGGCGCGCATGGCGCAGGCCATGAATGCCGAGCTCTTTGTGGTCTATACCGACTTGGGGCAGGACACCAGCGAAGCGAATCAGCGAACCTTGAGTGCGAACGTGCACTTCGCGGAAAACGTTGGGGCATCGATCGCGCGGTTGAAGGGGAAGAGCGTGGCCGAGGCGGTCGCGGAATTCGTCAACGAGAAACACATCACGCAAGTTGTTTTCGGACGCTCGGCGACGCGGGGCTGGAAACGATATTTCTATCTTTCGGCGATCCATCAGTTCTTGCGCGACGCCCCAGCGGTGGACGTGCACATCGTGACGCAGGAGCCGGGCTGATTGGGTATGGTGGAGCATAAACACATTTTGGTGGTGGACGACGAATCCCAGATCACGCGGGTGCTGCGGACTTCTCTTTCCAGTCACGGATATGACATTCGCGTGGCCAACGACGGCGAGACTGCGCTGGAGATCATGAAAGACTGGTCGCCGGATCTGGTCATCACCGACCTAACGATGCCCAACATGGACGGACTGGAGTTGTGCCGGCAACTGCGGACGAAGACGCAAATTCCGATCATCGTGCTCTCGGTGCGGGGTGAGGAGCGGACCAAGGTCAAAGCTCTGGATGCGGGCGCGGATGACTACGTGACCAAGCCGTTCGGTATGGAGGAACTCCTAGCGCGCGTCCGCGCCAATCTTCGCCGCGCGCGGAAGGAAGAGTCGGAACTGGAGCCGATAGAAACGGGCGACTTCAAGATCGATCCCGGAGCTCGCAGCGTTTTTGTGAAGGAGCGCGCGGTCCACCTCACGCCGAAAGAATTTGACTTACTCGCGTACATGGCCCGCCACGCCGGCAAAGTGGTAACGCATCGCGCCTTGCTGGGCGCGGTCTGGGGTGGTGAAAGCACAGAACAGGTCGAATACCTGCGCGTGTTCGTTGCGCAACTCCGCAAGAAGCTTGAACCCTCGCCCAATTCCCCTCGCTACATTGTGACCGATCCCTGGGTGGGTTATCGCTTCGAGCCCGGAGATGATCGGTCAGACTGAAGTTGGCTGCTGGTTCTGCCGCGTTGAAATAAATCCCCGATACGGGGGCGGCTTCGTTCTCACGGCTGAGGAAAACAGGCCCGCCCCTGCAAGGATGACGAGGAATGGGGCCAACCTTTTCATGACTGGCCTCATGTCAATCTACATTCGCATCGATCTGAAGTGTTTGAGTCGGAATTTCCTTTCCGGCTTCGAAAACAGCACTGATTATATACTCGGTTCGCCTGCACGCTGCGTTGCGCAACGATTTTCATCTGGAGCGCACCCGACGGTCTGCGATCAGCACCAGCACGACCGAAGAGACACCAGATGCCGACGACAGTTCCTGGCGATTGCTAGGCGACAACGTGGTACTCGCTGCAAACCAAGCCGCTGGGATAGTGCCGAGTTGCTACGTGACGGAGCCGAATGTCGCGCGGTAGGGTGCCGAAGAGAGGAACTCCGTCTCCAATGAGCACCGGCACGCGAGTGATAATGAGACGTTGAATGAGGCCGGCGCGCAGGAACCTTTGAATCGTGATCCCTCCGTCGACGTAGAGGTGGTGGGCACCACTAGCCGCGAGTTTCGAAACGATCTCAGCCGGAGGCCCTGCCATCTGTTCCACAACGCCTCCGCGCGCCACGGATAAGTCGACGGGCCGGCTACTCAGGACCACTACGCGCTTGTCACCATATGGCCAGGCGGCAAAGGTCAGAACCGTCTCGAAGGTCTTACGGCCTATCACCAGCGCGTCGACGCTGGCCATGAACTCGTCGTAGCCGTGGGGTTCGCCGCCGCCGGCCGGCAGAAAGTCGAGATCGCCGTTCGGTCGCGCAATGAAGCCGTCAAGGCTGGTGCCGATAAAGACAGAAACCGTCATCGTAGGCTCCTCATTTGTGGCCGCCCAACTCTTGCTTATGCTGCCCGGAGCGGCTTCCGCTGCGCCACCCAAAGTCAAGTGCAACTGCGAGTTTTTCCGCAAGTTGTAAAGCCGTACCCTACCCAAAGCCCGCTATTTATTCACTGCTCCTGGCCATCTCCACTGCCCGCAGCACGGCTCGCGCCTTGTTCTCCGTTTCTTCAAACTCACGCTGCGGATCGGAGTCGGCTACGATTCCTGCGCCCGCTTGCAGGTATGCCTTCTTGCCTTTCATTAGCAGAGTGCGAATCGCGATGCACGAATCCAGATTGCCCGCGAAATCGGCGTA
>Ga0208042_1000330_pt1 | contig 16717 bp, 21 predicted proteins | sample Sb_taG_10_FD_187708 | JGI IMG/M metagenome (GOLD analysis project Ga0208042, IMG submission 187708) | Peat soil microbial communities from Weissenstadt, Germany - Sb_50d_7_NC metaG (SPAdes) (version 2) | ecosystem: Environmental > Terrestrial > Soil > Wetlands > Peat | place: Germany... | reverse complement strand
TCACGCATCCCCACCCATGAACGGTGAAACCGTAGCAGGACGTCATCCGGGGCACACGTCATTCCGCGCAGGTTCGCAGGTCAAGCAATAGTTTCGAGACTGTTAAGTAGCCGGTGTGTAATAGCTAGTGCCGCGTCCGGTCACGTTCGCCTCGTTGACCTGTTCGGTCACGATGGTCCCGCTGGCAGGCCGGGGCGGGCCTGGCCGCCGGGGCAGGACCGGATCGTTGTCCCGGTAAGCCGGCTGCATCCGGCCCGGCGGCGCGTCAATCCGGCTGATGGACCGTGCCTGGCCCTGGTGCCTGGCGCCAGGCCGTTACGGGTGTCCCGCGGGTGGCGGATGGGCCGGGTGCCGCCGGCCGCGCCCGCGACCGGAACACGTGAATGTGACTGTGTACCCGGTCTATCGGGGTACACAGTCACATTCACTGGCTGGCGGCGCGGGATGCGGCGGCACGCGGTGGGACGTGCAGGCCTGCAGGTGCTGGTGGTACGGGTGGCGCACCCCGGTCCGGCCGGCCCCGCCGCCGGGTGGTGATGCCAGTGAGCGAACTGGCGCGGAAGAGGCCGGGGCAAACCTAATCTGCCGCGGCACTAGCATGCGCATCGCCTTCTTGCTGCTTCAGGAGGCGCTACGAGTCGGCCGGTACAGGAAATTGAACAGCATTCAGCGCGAGAAGCATCTGACTGCCTTTGGCGGGAATGAGCGGGGACGAGATCGCGATCGGCGGGGAGAGGTCTTCGAGTCCGTAGTGAGAGCCGCGGGTGCTCTGCAGTGCCGGCACAATGCGAAGCTAGCGGGGTGGCTACCTTCCAGGCGGAGCAGTTCCAGGTCAGCGTGAGCGAGGAGGTGCTCGCCGACCTGCGTGCGCGGATCTGGAACACGCGGTGGCCGGCGGCGGCGCCGGGTGCGCCGTGGGAGCAGGGCACAGACCTGGATTACCTGCGGGGCCTGCTGGGATACTGGGCGGACGGCTTCGACTGGCGCGCGCAGGAACGCTGGCTGAACGGGTTCCGTCACTTCCGGGCCGGGATCGATGGTCTCCAGGTGCATTTCGTGCACGAGCGGTCCCGCAGCGGCCGCGGGATCCCGCTGATCTTGACAAATGGCTGGCCGAGTTGCTTCGCCGAGTTCCTGCCGCTCGTGCCGCGGCTGACGGACCCGGCCGCGCATGGCATTGACGGGCCCGGTTTTGACGTGGTGATCCCCTCGCTGCCCGGTTACGGATTCTCTGACAGGCCGGCCCGGACGGGGGTGACATGCCGGTATACGGCGGGGCTGTGGCACCGCCTGATGCGCGGCCTGGGATATCAGCGGTACGGCGCGCACGGCGGCGACTTCGGGGCTGCCGTCACGACGTTCATGGCGCTGGATAACCCGGCGCCCATGCTCGGCATTCACCTATCCAGCCTGGATATCGCTCCCTATACCGGGCCAGGGTCGCGGCCGCTGTCCGCGGCAGAGCAGGCCTACCTGGCCCGGTACCAGCAATGGCGTGAGGACGACCGCGGCTACGGCGCGATCCAGTCGACGCGGCCTCAGACGGTCAGCTACGGCCTCAACGACTCGCCAGCTGGCCTGGCTGCCTGGGTGCTGGAGAAATGGCGAGGCTGGGCCGATTCCGGCGGGGACATCGATGCCACCTTCTCCCGCGACTTCCTGCTCACCGTGGTGACCCTGTACTGGGCCACTGAGACGATCACGTCCTCCATGCGGGACTACGTGGACAACCGGCGACTGGCAGCCGAACTGGGCCCCGCCGACGCGGTCACGGTACCCACCGCGGTAGCTGTCTTCGCTCACCAGTTCATCGATGACGGCACGCCTCCCCGCGAGTGGGCCGACCGTCTCTACAACATCCGCCGGTGGACGCCCATGCCGAGCGGCGGCCACTTCCCATCCGCCGAGGAACCCGACTTGCTCAGCCGCGACATCGCAGCCTTCTTCAACGACCTCGGCGGCGACCAGCCCACAATGACGCGTCTTACTGGCTAATCTGTGCCCGCACCGGGCCGATATCGCACCCACCCCGGGCCGGTGGAGGCTGCGGTTGCCTGGCTGATCACGCGTTGCTCTGGCCGCGTGGTGCGGCGCGGACGTGGATGCGTTCGCCCTGCTGGCCGAACAGGCTGAGGATCTCGACGGGCTGGTCGCCCGCAGGTCCGAACCAGTGCGGAAGCCGGGTGTCGAACTCGGCGGCTTCGCCGGGGCCCATCGTGATGTCGTGGCCGGCCAGGATCAGCCGCATCTGCCCGGACAGCACGTAGAGCCATTCGTAACCCTCATGGGTGCGAAGCTCGGGCTCGCCGTGTCCGGGCGGGATGATCACTTTCCAGGCATGCGGACCGCCTGGCTGCCGGGTGAGCGGGACGACGGTGCGGCCGTTGCGGTGTCGCGGGGTGAACCGGACCCGGGGGTCGCCGACCTCGGGTGCGCCGACCAGTTCGTCCAGGGGTATCCGATGAGCTTGCGCGATCGGCAGGAGCAGCTCGAGGCTGGGCCTGCGCTGGCCGGCTTCGAGCCGGGACAGGGTGCTCTTGGAGATCCCGGTCGCGGCGGCCAGCTCGGTCAGGGTGATGCCCCGCTGGGCTCGCGCCCGCTTGAGGCGGGGACCGACTTCGGCCAGGGCAGTGCTGATCGCTGCCGAGTTCTCCATGCCGTCAGTCCACCACCGGTTCCCGGAAACGGCAACGGAAGTTGTCAGATCTGCGTGAGCTGACGGACTCTGGCGGTGGAGGTGATCGCCATGGAGGCGACGGTCTATGACGTGGTGGTGGTCGGCGGCGGACCGGCCGGCCTGAGTGCGGCTCTGGTACTGGGCCGGGCGCGGCGCCGGGTCGCCGTGGTCGATGCCGGAGCGCCTCGCAACGCTCCCGCGGCTCACATGCAAGGGTTCTTGTCCCGCGACGGGATGCCGCCGGCCGGCTTGCTGGCCGCGGGACGGGCCGAGGTGGCCGGCTACGGCGTGGAGCTGGCCGAGGATCAGGTGGTGGGGATCGAGGCCGGGTTCTTCGTTCGCCTGGCCGGCGGCCGGGTGCTGAAGGCGCGGCGGATCCTGGTCGCGACCGGGGTCCGCGACGAGCTGCCGGAGATCCCCGGGGTCCGGCAGCGGTGGGGCCGGGATCTCCTGCATTGCCCGTACTGCCACGGGTGGGAGGTCCGGGACAAGCCCATCGGGGTTCTGGGCACCCAGCCCGGCTCGGTACAGCATGCGCTGCTGGTGCGGCAGTGGTCCGACGACGTGGTCTTCTTCGTCCATACCTATGACCTGACCTCAGCCGAACGCGTCCAGCTGGAGGCACGCGGGGTCCGGGTGGTCAGCGGCGAGGTCGCGCGGCTGGTGGTCGAGGCCGACCGGTTGACCGGTGTCGAGCTGGCCGATGGCCGGGTGATCCCGCGGACAGCGGTGTTCATCCGGCCCGGCAACGTGCCTCAGGCCGGCGGCCTGCTGACCGGTCTGGGCTGTGAGGTCAATGAGGCTGGCTTCGTCACTGTCGATGCCACCGGCCGGACCAGCGCCTTCGGCGTCTGGGCCGCCGGCAACGTGGTCGATCCGCGCGCCCAGGTGATCACGTCGGCCGGCGCCGGATCCGCGGCGGCGATCGCCATCAACGCTGACCTGGTGCAAGAGGACGTCGAACGCGCGGTGGAGGACCACGACGCCGCTGGTGGCGTGTTCTCCGCCGCGTGAGGAACTCGCGGCTGACTCTCCCTAGTGGGCGCGGCATCGGCCAGCGCCCCCGCGACGACGGGCGGGTGTCGGGCAGAATGGATTCATGGCAGGTTCGAGCGGTTCAGCCGCGCTACCGGTCATCGACGTTGGCCCGCTGGTCGGCGGCGCTCCGGCAGCGGCGAGGGCTGCGGTGGCGGAGCAGATCCAGGTGGCCTGCCGCGAGCGCGGCTTTTTCTACGTGACGGGCCATGGCGTGCCGGCCGGGCTGCTGGACGAGCTGGCCGACGCGAGCACTGAGTTCTTCGCGCTGCCTGCGGCGGACAAGCTGGAGATCGCCATGGAACGCGGCGGCCGGGCCTGGCGGGGTTTCTTCCCGGTGGGCGCCGAGCTCACCTCCGGGCAGCCAGACCTGAAGGAAGGACTGTACTTCGGCGCCGAGCTGCCCGGCGATGATCCGCGCGTGCTGGCCGGGCTCCCGCTGCATGGCCGCAACCTGTTCCCGCGGCAGGTCCCCCGGCTGCGCCCGCTGGTGCTGGCCTACCTTGACGTCCTGACCAGCCTGGGCCAGGCCGTGCTCGCCGGAGTGGCCCAGAGCCTCGGCCTGGACGCCGGGTACTTCGCCACCGGGTATACCGCGGACCCGACCATCTTGTTCCGGATCTTCCACTACCCGCCGTCGCTGCCGCAGGCCGGGGGCTGGGGGGTGGGCGAGCACACCGACTACGGGCTGGTGACCCTGCTCGCCCAAGACGACAGTGGCGGCCTGCAGGTCGCCACGCCCGAAGGCTGGATCGACGCCCCGCCCATCCCAGGCACCCTGGTCTGCAACATCGGCGACATGCTCGATCGCCTGACCGGGGGCTGGTACCGCTCGACGCCGCACCGAGTCCGCAACCTCAGCGGCCACAGCCGGCTCTCCTTCCCGTTCTTCCTGGATCCGGGATTCACCGCCGAGGTGCCGCCACTTCCTGACCGCGCCGCCGCCGGAGACGACGGCAGGCGGCGGTGGGATGGCCAGGACCTGCGAGCCTTCACCGGCAGCTACGGCGACTATCTCCTGGGGAAGGTTTCCAAAGTCTTCCCGCAGCTCCGCAGCGACGTGCTGGGATAGACGCATGGCCGCCGGCGCGGACCACGTGATGGTCATGCCGGCCGGCACCGACTTCGCTGACGGCGTTGACCAGCTGGAACAGCTCGCTCCGACGCTGGCCGGGCTCACCAGCTACCCGGCGGGATAGGCCGCCAGGACCGTTACCGCACCCAGGTCTTCATGACGGCGGGTTGCCGGACTGCTGGCGGAGAGCAAGTTCGGCTATCTTCTGGGCGATGGCAGGTGCCTGGTCTTCCTGGGGGAAGTGTTTGCCGGGCACGGTGTGGAGGCGGGAGAGCCGGGCGGCGGCGCGTGCCTTCTCGCCATAAACCGCCAGGGTCATCGTCGGGTCGTCGGCCGCCCAGATCGCCTGCACCGGGTAGGGGACGTCGCGGACGGCGGCGCGGTAGCGGGCCTGTTTGGCGGGGGTGCGCTCGGTGCTGCGCATGATCTGCAGGAAGGCGCGCCCGTGATCGGGGTCTTTGATAAGTGCGAGATAGGTGTCGAGTTCGGCGTTGGAGACCGTGGCGGGGTCGCCGATGCCCTGCAGTCGCATCAGGAACCGGAACGCGGGGGCGGTCAGGAATCTCATCCACAGTTCCCCGATGCCGCGGTGACGGAAGGGTTCCATGGACCAGGGTGATGTGAAGTCGGTGACGTCGACGGTGGTGTTGAGCAGCGTCAGCGAGGCGATCCGGCTGGGCGCGGCGACGGCTAGCTCGAAGCCGACCGGGCCGCCGATGTCGTGCACGACCAGGTGGAAGCGGTCCAGGCCGAGCTCGTCGACAGCGGCCACGCAGAACTTCCCGAGCCCTGTCCAGCTGTAATCCTGGCCAGGCGGGCGGTCGGCCAGGCCGAAGCCCGGCAGGTCGAAGGCCACGCCGCGCATTCCGCGCGCGGCCAGCTCGGCTAGCACCTTGCGGTACAGGAACGAGGAGCCGATCATGCCGTGGATGCAGAGCACCGCCGGGCCGTTTCCCTGCTCACGCACGAAGCTGCGGACCCCGGCGGCCTGGAACTGGCGTCCCGCCTGCCGGTGGGCCGCGAGCACCTCCGCCTGCGTGGCCGGTGTGATGGCTGCTGTGTTTCCGGGGCCGGTCCTGGCCGCGTGCCGGAGTTCTGACATTGACGTATGCCTTTCTGCTGGTATTGCCGGATGGTGCCACAAGAGGCAACAGGCCGAGGCGGGGCTGTTTTCCCGGTGGCAGGCTCGCGGTCGCTGGCGGTCAATGTCCCGGCGCTGCCGGTCAACTCCGTGGCATACGCCCGGCGCCGGGACGGTATGGTGCACAGGGGTGATCGTTGTGGATGTCGCGTTCGCCACCGGTGAGGTGGAGCCATCGGAGCGGCTTGCCGCCTGGCGGGATCTGGTCAACCGCGTGTTCCTTCCGCTAGCCGTCACGCCACTACCCGATGGCGGCCGGGCCGGTGAGTTCGGCGGCTCGGTCACCGGCAGCGACTGGGATGGGCTGCGGGTCTGGCGCATTAAGGCAACCCCGATGTCGGCGGTGCGCGCCCGGCGCCACATCGACTCCTCCGCCTGCGACGATTACCTGCTCGCCTTGCATGTCAGCGGCACCGCGCACGCGGCCCAGGACGGCCGGCAGGTGACCCTCGGCCCGGGGGACTTCGCGCTATTCGACAGCACCCGCCCCTACTCAATCGCGTTCGGCGGCGCGGGCACGTTCGAGCACCTGATCTACCAGGTCCCCCGGTCCAGTCTTGACGCCCGCCGTCAGATCGGCACGGCGACCTCGGTTCGCGTACCCGCAGCCAGCAGCGCCGGGCAGCTTGTCTCCCCGTACCTGCAGGCACTCGCCCGGGCCGCCCAGTCCCCAGGCCAGGTGCCAGCGCAGGCGTTCATTGATGCCGGGCTGGACCTGGCGGTCAGCGCGCTGCGAGCCGTGTCGGGGTTCTGCGACCACCGGGAGGCGGGCAGCCGGTCGCTGGCCCGTGAGCTGAAACGGTACGCGCTCGCGCATCTCGGCGATCCCGCGCTTTCACCCCAGGCCGCCGCCCGGGCGAACTACATCTCGGTCCGCCAGCTGCACCGGCTCTTCGCCCGCGAAGGTACCAGCTTCGGCGCCTGGGTCCGCGAGGAACGGCTACGCCGGTGCCGAGACGACCTCGCCGACCAGCAGCTCAGCCACAGCACCGTCGCCGAGATCGCTACCTGCTGGGGCTTCCGAAGCGCAGCGCACTTCACCCGCGCATTCCACGCACGCTACGGCATCACCCCGGCCAGCCTCCGTCACGCCTCATGCCGTCCCCGAAGCTGATGACCAACCAGGCTGGGAGGGAGCACCCGCCCGCCTCGTTGAGGCGATTAACGAAATTGTGAGTAGCGGAGGCAGAACCCGCCTGGACCGCGCGATCAGGCTCCCGCCGCCACTGCCCGGCTGCGCCGCTCAGTTGCCTTTCGGGCGGTACTGAAGCCGCTGCCGCGCCATCTCGCAGACGCCACTGCGTTCGTTTTCCGCCGCGGCTTGCCTTGCCTCATCAAGATCAGCTGGGGTCAGCAAACCGTTGGCGAGCAGGAAGTCGGCGAGATCACGCGCGTGACCGCGTTCTTTCCAGATGAAGCCTTGAAGCAGCTTCTTATAGTCAGATACCGCGCCTTCTCCGCTCAGGTCCAGGGCGATGACCACATTCATCATCGGCACGGTCTGCGGGGCGGCCAGGCCGAGGATGAACTCCTGGTAGTAGTAGGCCATCGTCAGACGCGCCGTCGCGTTGCGCTCGAAGTAACTGCGCACGCGGGCCACCGCGTCTTCTCCGGGTTCGGTGCTCCGCCGCACGATTGTCCCGGCCCGGGTGGTCGCCTGCGTGCCACTGGTCGGGACGGCCGGATCGGCGCGCGGGCGTCCGAGCGCGTCGAGCCGCAGTCGCAGCACCCAGGTACCGACGCTGACCATCCACGAACCCTCCGTGAGAATTACCGGCAGCGCCTCGTAGCGTGCTGGGGCAGCGGGAAGCACATGGCGCGCCGTCCGCCGCACGACCTCAGCGCTCAGGAGTGTCCCCGCCGCTTCCGGCGCTAGATAAACCCGGTGGGTCGTGTCCCGGCTGAACAACTCCCAGCGGTGGTGGACGTAGCGAAGACCCGCGCAACGCGGGGCGCGATGCAGCGTGAGATCCTCGTCGCCGCTGAGCGTGCGCCGGTCCAGCCAGGTAATCTCGTCAGGCGGACAGCTCACCCACTCACCGTGCGCCGCTGACCACAGGAAAAGCCGACCCGTCGCCACTGCGCTGCCACTCCCGAACGACGGCGCGCCACTGGCGCGGCCATCCAGTCTTGCCATGTCTGGGATGACAATTGTCGCACTTCCGGGCGTCAGCTGATCTCAACGCGGGACTGCAGCGAATCGGGCCTTGTCCCCCAGCGGATCGCATCGCCATCGCTGAGCGGCTGCTCACCCGCCACGGGGGCATCGTTGAGGGTGAGCCCGTTCCTGCCCTGGTTCGTGATCCACCAGCGACCGTCAGAGAACGTAAATTTCGCATGCTCCCTGGACACCGTAGGCACGTCGGGGAGCACCAGCTCAACGGACCCGCGCCCGGCACGGGCGCCCGACACCCGGGTTTCCGCCACCGAGGAGCCAGTGACCAGCCGCAGCACTGGGACGGCAGGAAGGCCCTGTTCCATGACCGTGACCATGTCGCTGCGGACCGTCAGGTCCGGGTCATGTCCGTACCATATATGGCTGCCTGGCTCGGGGTAGGCATGCTGCGGGGCGGCATACGCGAACTCCGGCGCGGCGTCCGCGTACTGGACATCGGGCATCCCAGGATGGGCATCGCCACCCACCGGATCTCCCTGCCGCAGGCGATAGCGGCCCGGCGGGACGGCCCCGGCGATGACGTACACATCTGCCCGGCCCGGCCCGGCAAAGCGGGCCCCGTACGCGGCTACCTGCTCTTCGTAGACCTCGGTCATGCTCGCGCTGATCACGCCCAGGTCCATCCGCTCGCACAGGGAGACGAGATCATCGGGGTTCAGCTGCAGTTCGACGACGTTCGGCGCGAGCAGTGACCCGCCGGGCGTGACCACGAACACGTCGGACAGGTGCCGCATGGCGACCTTCAGCACATCCTGTCCGTCGCGCCACGGCCGGGAGGCTATCTGCCGTATCCACGGATGATCCCCCGTGACGCCCAAGGCCCGGAGGCCGCCCACGCTCGCCACGCCGAGTCCGGCGATAATCACCAGAAGCACGGTTGCGGAGAGGACGGAACCCGTCACGACCTCCAGAACCACCCAGCACGCCGCGATGCCGCCCGCGATCGCCCAGCGCCTTCGGCTTCGCTGCTGCAGTGGGGCGCGCACCCGCCGACGCGCCGCTTCCCTGCCTCCAGTCATCAGAGTCGCGGCGACCAGACCCCGGCCTTCCGGCCGGGGAGGACACGCCGCTTCACCTCCCCGGAAATGTCAGTTGTTTTCGCTAGTGTGTTCGCATGTCCCGGTACCGGATGTCAATGACCTGTTCTTGACTCCTCCGTCGCACGTCTGGTGCCTGATCCGTCGATCCCCGTCACCCGAGGATGCGGGCCAGCGCACCCGCCAGTCAACGAATCACCGGCAGCTTCCAGACATCTGGAAGTTGCCGACTTGAACGGCGGCATAGTCCGGCTGGATGAGCTGCGGGTGGCGGCGCGGGAACAGCGTGCCGAACTCATGCTGGCGATGGGGTCCGTCGAGGACGCGGTGGCCGCCTTGCAGGCGGTCGTGGCAGAGCATCCGGAACGGGAGCACGCGCGGGGGCTGCTCATGCAAGCCCTCTACCAGGGCGGCCGGCACACCGACGCTCTCGCCACGTTCCAGGCCGCAGCCGATGTATCTCCGGTGCGCCCTCGGCGCTGGCACTCGCCGCCTGGACTACGGGCGAGATCGCCGCCAGCACCGACCCCGGCCAGGCCGAGCGGCACCTGCGTCGGGCGATCGTCCTCGCAAGGTCTGCGGGCAGCCGCCTGGTCGCCGCGCTCGCCGAAGTCTCCCTGGCAGCCCTGCACGCCCGGAACGGCGACGCCGACACCGCGCTCGGCCACTACCGGCGGGGCATCCCGGAATGGCGGCAGGCCGACGCCTGGACGCCCCAGTGGGTCACGATGCGGACCCTCATCGATCTCCTGACGCGTGTCGGCGCCAGCCGCGACGCGGCCATCTGCGCGAGCCTGACCAGGCCCTGCCCGAGCCAGGAGGCCGGTTCCTCATCATCCACATGCAGTGCCCGGACTCCGACAGCGAGTTCACTGTCGTTCACCGAGTTTCTGCACGACACTGACACCGTCCCCGATGGGAATCAGCACCACTTTCACGCGCGGATCGGCGGCGATCGCGTCGTTGAGGGAACGGATCGCCGCGACGTCCTCGTCACCCGCCAGACCACCGGCCACGTGGCCGCCCTGCAGCGTGTTATCCAGGAGCATCAGGCCTCCCGGCCGCAGGCGGGCCAGCACCTCCTCGTAATACGAGGCGTAGCCTGTCTTGTCGGCGTCGATGAACGCGAAATCGAACTGCTCACCAAGCGGCAGCGAGCGCAGGGTCGCCAGACCCGGGCCGACACGAAGCTCGATCCGGTCAGCGACCCCGGCTTCCTGCCACGCCGCGCGGGCGATCGACGTCCACTCCTCGCTCACGTCACAGCACAGCAGCCGCCCACCCGGACCCAGGCCCCGCGCCACCGCCAGAGCCGAATAGCCGGTAAACGTGCCGATCTCCACCGCCCGCGTGGCTCCCATGGCCCGGACCAGCATCTCCATCAGCACCGCCTGGTCATCGCCGATCTGCATGCCCGCAGCCCGGCCAGTCCTGGCCTGCGTGATGCGCTGCAACTCCAGCTGGTCAGCGTCGGGCGGGGTGGAATGCGCCGCCGCGTAATCACCGATCACCGCATCGATGAACTGGCTCCGCCTGCGAGCGGCCGGTGAGGTCATCTTCGTCCCCCTCCCCCAAGGCTGTCACTTGCCTGAAGATCACATCGTCTCATCATCGCCCCCCGCACCTGCATCGCCCGGCGATCACACCGGCATGAACCCGCCGGTCAGCATCCGCGTCCCGCCGGCGCCCGGCGACCGCGGACTTCTGAAACCTCCCCGCAGATGCTGCGCCGCTATGGCGCCAGCGCGCAGCGCCCGGGCACGCCGACCTACGACGGCATAATGACCGGCAGTCCGTGACAATGGGTTGCGATCGCGTCAGCGCTCATGTTCGCCGCTGCACACGGATAAATGCCGATCCATCGTGTCCCCAGACGAATAGCACTCACCGCCGACCAGCTCCCGCTCAACCACGGCCACACGCAGCCCGCGCGCAGCCAGCGCCGCAGCGCAATGCGCCCCGGGCGCCCCGCCACCCAGAACAATCACGTCATAGTCGCTCACGTCGGCAGCTCCGTCCCGGCCTGCTCCGCCACCATGAGCGCCTGTGTGCCGAGGACGACGGCGAGTGCGAGCCGTTCGGCGTCCTGGGTGCCGGGTTCGGCGGTGTAGACCGTGATCCGCAGGTCGTCGCCGGCGACGATGAGGGCGTCGCAGTCGAGTGCGATGAGTCCGACGTCGGGGTGGTCGATGATCTTGTGCCGGGACTGATCCTGGGGCGAGCCGACCTCGCCCGACTTCCACAGCTCGGCGAAGCGCGGGCTGTGCGAGGTCAGCTCGGCGACCAGCCGCTTGAGCGCGCGGTCGGCGGGATAGCGGGCCGCGGTCATGCGCAGGTCGGCGACGAGCAGGGACTCGAAGCGGGCCTGCTCCTCGGGCGTGTGGACGGTGCGGTTGCCGGGGCCGACGAGGTTGCGCCAGACCCCGTTGCGCTCGATCCCGCGCCACGACGTGGTTGCGCCCATCAGCGCGTCGTAAGGCTGGTTGGCCACGATCAGGTTCCACGCGGCGTCGTGCACGGCGACCGGAGTGTGCGAGAGCCGGTCGAGCAGGCGCTGCACGCTCGCCGTGATGCGCGTCGGGACGACATCGCGCCCCGGCGCGGCCTGGCCCGCGAGCCGGAAGAGCAGCTCCCGCTCGGTGTCCGACAGCCGCAGCGCCCGGGCGAGAGCCTCCACGACCTGCGACGACGGCGAGGTGGCCCGTCCCTGCTCGAGCCGGGTCAGGTAGTCCACCGAGATGCCGGCCAGCCCGGCGAGCTCCTCGCGGCGCAGCCCGGCAGCGCGCCGACGGCCACCGGCCGGCACGCCCGCCGTCTCCGGGGCGGCGCGGTCGCGCCAGCGGCGTACGGCCTGGCCGAACTCCCACGACTCCACACATCCAGTCTGCGCGACTCGGTGCGCGTTGTGGTGGCCCTGGCAGTCCTACGACAACGGGACCACTTCCTGCAGGCGTGCGCACGACGCAGACTCGGAGAATGACAACCACACTGATCACCGGGGCGAACAAGGGCCTGGGCAGGGAGACCGCCAGGCAGCTCGTCGCCGCCGGGCACACCGTGTACGCCGGCGCGCGCGACGAGGCCCGTGGCCGTGAGGCAGCCGACGAGCTTGGCGCCCGGTTCGTTCAGCTCGACGTGACCGACGACGCCTCAGTCGCCGCCGCCTTCGCTCAGATCGAGGCCGGCGGCGGGCTCGACGTCTTGGTCAACAACGCCGGCATCGGGATGCTCGCGCTCAACGGGCCGGATGCGCTGCGGGTGTTCGACACGAATGCCGTTGGCATCATCCGGGTCACCGAGGCGGCGCTCCCGCTCCTGCGGAGGTCGCAGAGCCCTGTCGTGGTGAACATCTCGAGCGCGCTCGGCTCGTTCTGGGCCAACCACGAGCCATCGCGGCCGGCCTCGCAGGTCTCGGCCATCGTCTACGGCGCGAGCAAGGCGGCCGTCTCGATGCTCACGGTCCAGTACGCGCGGGCCGTGCCGGAAGTGAAGTTCAACGCGGTCGAGCCCGGCTACACCGCGACCGAGCTCGGCGGGGTGAAGAACGAGCACGGCCGGCCGGTCGAGATCAGCGCCCGTAACATCGTCCGGATGGCCACGATCGGCAAGGACGGGCCCACTGGCACGTTCCAGGAAGACGACGGCGAGCTGGGCTGGTGAACGCATGACCACGACACTGATCACCGGGGCGGACAAGGGCCCCGGCGGTCGCATGGTGAGCCGCGATGAGTGAGATCAGCTCTGGAACCGTCCTGATCACCGGACCCACCGGAGGCCTCGGACGCCCGGCGGCCATGGCGATGGCGAACAGGCCAGAAGGCGAGCGGCCCGACCTGCTGCTCGTCGGCCGGCCTGGACAGGCGCTCCATGATGCCTCTTCCGATCCCGAACCTGAGCTCCTCGTCGCGTACCGCCAGGCACTGTGGCAGTCTGAGTCATGATGCATGTGGTAGAGCTCGTCCTTGCCATCGGATGGGCAGCGTTCTGGCTGTACTGGCTCGTGGCGGCCTTTTCTATGAAGAGGGGCCGCGTGCCGTGGTCCCGCGAGCTGGGTATCAGGGCGGTGATCGTTGTCGTCGTGATTCTCTTGCTCCGCTTGGGGGCCTTTCGGGGGCACGGCCTCAACACGGACCCGTGGCGCGCTGGCCTCGGGCTCGCCCTCTTCTGTCTAGGGTTGGGGTTCGCGATCTGGGCGCGCGTGCACATCGGGCGCAACTGGGGCACCCCGATGACGCAGAAGGACGAGCCAGAGCTGGTGACCAGCGGCCCCTACCACCTGGTCCGCCACCCGATCTACTCGGGCATCCTGGTCGCCGGCGTAGGCACCGCGGTGGCGCTGAGCTGGCTGTGGCTGACCGCCGTGGCCCTGGCCGGTGTCTACTTCGTCTACAGCGCGACCGTCGAGGAGCACTACTTGACCGGGCAGTTCCCAGACACCTACCCGGTGTACAAGCGCTCGACCAAGATGCTCGTGCCGTTCATCTTTTGAGCGGGCTCGGCCGGCTTTGTACCGGCGAGGACAGCCTCGGAGCGCGATGTTCTGGCAGATCGGCGGCGCCGTGGACACCACCGCGCCGGTCCGCGCGAGCGCCGGTAGCGCACCCGGTAGAGCCAGGGCTGCTCACCTGGGGTTATGTCCCGTATGAAATCCGGCCCCGACGGGTCGCTCATCCCCATGGCGGAGCAGGACCGCAGCCGGCGGGACCGGAGTGCCACCGAGGAGGGGATCGCGCTCGTCACCGCCGCCCTTCCCCGCGGCCCCATCGGGCCGTACCAGCTCCAGGCAGCTATCGCCGCCCTCCACGATGAGGCGCAGAGCCCCGAAGCGACCGACTGGCCCCAGATCGCCGCCCTCTACGACGTCCTGCTCCGCTTGGACGACAACCCGGTGAGCGCCTACACGCAGCCCGGGTGGCCACGAACCTCCAGCAGCAGCGCTACCTCTATCGACAGGTCGCTCGCCTGCAGGGCCGGCCGGCCACCTGACAGTGACTTCGAGGACCACGCCGGCCTCGAGGGAGAGTTGGGCTTCGGGCTCGACCGGATCCGGATGGCCTTGAGGTCCTTCTCCGTCAACAGGGATAACCGCCCTCTGCTCAAAGCAGCATCCGGGTGATGCCGCGCGTTCCTCGACCATCATCTTGCCAAAGGCTGTCAGCACAGAATGCCTGTTACGGCATGGGACTTTTGAGAGCGGCAGGGGCCAGCCAGGAGTACGGAACGGCGGCTCGGCACGCCGCAGGCTGCAGACTCCGCCGCGCTCGGTGATCTGCAGGCGAAGGCGGAGCGGTGGCGGACACTAACCAGGGGGGGTGCCAACCGGACTTAGCGCAGGTCAGATGTATCTTAGACATACCAGAGCCCTAGCCACTTCGGACGGCTGGGGCTCTGCTGTGGGGCTGGTCAGGCGTCAGCCTGTAGTGCCTTCAGAAGCGCTTCGGTCTGCTCGGGATCAAGCCAGATTTCGGCACGTATGGTGTTTCCACTGTCGATAACGGCAATTCTCCTCTGCTCTCCGGCGCGCCTGATGACCAGCGAACCTTGCCCGTCAGTCTCCTTGCTGAACACCTGCTCAGCAACCACCCGGATTTCCGCCATGTCTTCACCTCACATCTATCTGTTCATACCATTTGGCTGGGGCTCTGGCATGGGGCTAGTCGTCTTCGGCTTCTTCGTTGTCTTCGGCTTCTCTCAGTGCGTCATACTCGGCTTGCGTTTCAGCGGCAATAATCGTAGCTTCGACGGCTATCCGCAGCGCTTCGGCACATTCTGGGGTTACCGCAAGGCGTTCGGTCACGATGGGCGCAAATCCCCCCAAGTCGCCGTGATACTCCCCCACCGTCATCCAGTGCCCGACAGCTTCAAGGGCACCATCTTCCGCCGCTGCTGCCAACCTGTCCCTCACTGACGTTTCTTCACCTCCCATCTAGTCATCTATATCTACAACAACACCAGCCCCTAATTCATAACAACACCAGCTCTCCTTTATTCCCCCTACCATCGGTTATCACACCTTTACGGACACTGAGAACATGAACCGCGAACGGGCGGAAGCTCACCTGCGGCTGCTGGCTGAGGACGAGCTGCGCCGTGCCACGATGCTGGTCCCGGATGCCACTGCGGGAAGTCCGCCCGAGGAGGCGATGCGTCGTGCCAGCGTGACCGGGACCCTGGCGGGCAGCGCTGCCCTGCCGGATGCGGTCATAGCATCAGCCGGGGCGCGGAGTGCCGGTCGCGCGGGCACCGGGCTTTACTCGGTGCATTACCGGGCGCTGGTGCGCCTGGCTGCATTCCTGATGCGGGACACCCGGGCCGCCGAGCAGGTGGTGCAGGACGCGTTCGCCGCGCTGCGCCAGGGCGGGCCTCAGCCGGGGGACACCGACGCGGCACTGGCCTATCTGCGGCAGGCTGTGGTGAACCGGTCACGTCTGGTCCTGCGTCACCGGTCAGTTCCGGGCCTCCGGCGGACCCTGGTGGCCAGGGTGGCGCGGGTACTGGCCGCCGTGGGCGCGCTCGATGATGAGGTCGCCGATCAGATCCTGGAGGATTTCGAGCTGGCCCTGGCCGCCCGGCGGGCTGCTGCTCCCGGCCAGGCCGGCCCGGGATCGTGGACGCGGTCACCCCCGGTGCGCCCGCGGCCGGCGAGGCCGGGGGCCAGGGACCTGCGGAAACGGCCTGGTGGTAACACCGGCACCGCGCCGCAGGTCTACCTCACCACGCCCGCCTGGATGCAAACTACCGGCGCGTACAACGCTAGCTCAATCTAGACAGCTAGCTCATGGTGTCCGTGGTCGCGCACATCAGTGGTTGTGCGCCCACGTTGCTGTACGTCCTGCTGTACAAAGTTGATGATGTGCCAGGGCCGCGCTGGACCTGTACAGCGTTAGCCCCCAGGTCGCTGGTACCCGCCAGCAAGCGCCTTCCCCTTAGCGAGCAGCGACTGAGCTTCCTGCGAGGTTATCAACCTCTGAGTGCGTACGTTCCGCAGCCGGCCGGAACTTGAAATCGCCACACTCACCGCAGCCGCAGTGACATCATCGGGGAGATCACAGATGAACACCCAGTCGTCCGGCCCGAAGCTCCAGTAGAAGATGTCGAGCTGACCCCCGGCGTCTTCACACACCTTCCGCACGGCGGCTGCCCGATCGCTGGGGTCCTTCACCATGAGCGTCCAGGCCTCGGGGCTGTACCCACCCATACACAAGTACTTCGGCATCACCACACCTCCAACGGCGATTCACGCGATGCCTATCAGGAATAGCTAAATGGTCCCACCGCCGAGGCTGAGCGTCAACGCATGAAGGCCGCCCTTAAGGGGCGCCGACCCCCGCCCCACCGGAGTCCAAGGGCCCACCGACTAACGACTCCGGAGGCTGTAGGTGCACAGTAACGCTAGCTGCGCGGATCACGACACATCGCACTGCTTGGTCCGTATCTGGTCCACGTGGGAGGGACATGGGCTAAAATCACGCGCGCTCGGTCGCGGGGTGCCGGATCCAGGCCGATGCCGCCCGGCTGCCGCTGGCAGACGGCTGTGCGGACGCGGTCGTCATCGGCGACGGGCCGCTGTTCGCCG
>Ga0208042_1000321_pt1 | contig 17087 bp, 16 predicted proteins | sample Sb_taG_10_FD_187708 | JGI IMG/M metagenome (GOLD analysis project Ga0208042, IMG submission 187708) | Peat soil microbial communities from Weissenstadt, Germany - Sb_50d_7_NC metaG (SPAdes) (version 2) | ecosystem: Environmental > Terrestrial > Soil > Wetlands > Peat | place: Germany... | reverse complement strand
CTGATTTACTACCGCTGGGCGGGCGTGAATGCCGATATTGCGCTGATCCTGAACCTGGTCATTCTGCTCGGGTTCATGGGCTACTTCGGAGCGGTGCTGACGCTGCCGGGCATTGCCGGCGTCATCTTGACGGTGGGCATGGGCGTGGATTCAAACGTGCTGATTTTTGAGCGCATCCGGGAAGAGCTGAGGAACGGCAAGACGCCGCCCTCAGCCGTGGAGCAGGGATTCGGCCACGCCTGGATCACCATCGTCGATACCCACGTCACCACCATCGTCTCCGCCGCGATTCTGTTCATCTTCGGTACCGGGCCGGTAAAGGGTTTTGCAACGACGCTGGTATTTGGATTAGCCGCAAACCTGTTTACGGCGGTATTTGTATCGCGCGTGATTTTTGATTGGGTGCTGGGCCGGAAGCAACGCGGCGAAGCGCTGAGTATTTAGGAAGAACGGCTCCTGGCTTCTGGCCGCTAGCTACTAGCAAGCCAATTCACGATTGCTAGAAGCCAGCAGCCAGTGGCGAGCAGCTTTGGAGTTTGAAACTTGGAATTTTTTCGAGACACGAACATCGATTTCCTCGGGAAGAAGTGGTATTTTCTCGTTTTCTCGCTGGTCTTCAGCGTGGCCGGAGTGCTTTCCATGGCGTTCTGGCATGGCATCCCGCTGGGTGTCGACTTCCGCGGCGGCACGCTGGTCTATGTGAAGTACGCGCATACTCCCGATCCGTCCGCCATCCACTCGGAGATCGAGCGCGCCGGCTTGAAGAACGCCCGCGTTCAGAGGTACGGCCAGCCCGGCAATAACGAAGTGCTGATCGCCCTCGATATTCAGGAGACCAGCGAACAGGCTCTCGACAAGGGTAAAATCCAGATCCTTCAGGCGCTCGAAAGCCACGCTACCCCGGGCAAGCAGGACCTCAACAACTCCAGTTCCTTGACCGTCGCGAATTATCTTCTGGAGAAGGACCCGCTCCACCTTGGATCGGGCGCCGACGCCAACCCCCGCTACACGGCGATAGCGCAGGCGATTGTCGACTATCGCGACAAGACGAAAAGCGGCGTGCTCGGTTCCATTTCCAATGATGAGCTGAAGAGTGTGGCCGATGCCGCCGTTGTCGCCTCGCTCCAGGACAACTTCTACGTCTCGGACTTTGGTATCCGCAACGTCGAGATTGTCGGCCCGCAAGTGGGACAGCAGCTTCGCAAGCAAGCTATCCTAGCCACCCTTTATTCGCTGGGCGGAATGCTGATCTACCTGGGGTTCCGCTTCGAATGGATCTACGGGGTCGCCGCCGTGTTGACGGTTTTCCATGACACCCTGATTACGGTAGGCGCCTTCTCGCTCTTGAACTGGGAAATTTCCCTGACCGTGATCGCCGCCATCTTGACCCTGATCGGATACTCCAATAACGACACCATCGTCGTGTTTGACCGCATCCGGGAGAACATCAAGCTGCTGCGACGGGAAAAGCTGGCCGACATTGTCAACAAGAGCATTAATCAGACTTTAAGCCGAACTATCTTGACAGCGGGCCTGACTTTCCTTACCGTGCTTGCGCTGTTCCTTTTCGGCGGCGAGGTGCTGCATGGGTTCAGCTTCGCCCTGGTTATCGGAATTCTGATCGGGACTTATTCCTCGATCGCGATTGCCGCCCCGATTCTGGTTGCGTACCAGGATTGGCGCGGCGGGCGGGGCAAGAAGCCGGTTACCATGCCCTTGCGGGCGGGCAGCGGCCCGGCGCAGCCGAAGGAAAAAGTTAAGGTCTGATCCGGGCCATCTGGCGTAGAATCATTTGTCTGCCCCGAGAGGCAGGAGTTGGCACGGGCAAAAGCTCGAAAGAGTGGGAGCAAAGAGGACGCGGTCGGTGTCTAACTTCTCGTACGGCCCGGTGTGTGTAGGAGAATTCCATGTTTGAAGACAGCCTTATTGAGTCAGGGAATAAGCTCAGTACCAAGCGGTTGAGCACCACAATCCTGTCCTTCGTGCTGCAGGTCGGGCTCATCGGGATCCTGATCCTGATTCCCCTGATTTATACCGACGCGTTGCCCAAGACGCAGCTCATGACCTTCCTGATAGCGCCCCCGCCGCCGCCGCCGCCGCCACCCCCGCCGGCGGCCGTTCCCGTTAAGGTGGTGAAGATGCAGAGCGAAATCATCAACGGCCAGTTGCGTACTCCGACCAAGATTCCAGAGAAAGTTCAGATGATCAAAGAAGAGGAAGCGCCCCCGGATCTGGGTGGTGGCGGCGTCCCGGGTGGTGTCCCGGGGGGCATTCCCGGAGGCTCGGCGGGTGGCGTGATCGGGGGCATTATCAGTTCGACCCCGGTTGCTGTCCCAAGAATCGCAACTCCGCAGCGCGTCCGCGTTTCGTCGGGCGTGTCGACCGGTCTTTTGATCAAGAAGGTTACGCCCAATTATCCGGCGCTGGCAAAACAGGCGCGCATTCAGGGGCATGTCCTGCTGCAGGCGGAAATCAGCAAGGACGGCACGATCCAGAACCTGCAGTTGATTAGCGGGCACCCCATGCTGGCGCCGGCAGCAATCGAAGCCGTTAAGCAGTGGCGATATAAGCCATATCTGCTCAATGGCGAGCCGGTGGCGGTGGAGACCCAGGTGGATGTAGTCTTTAGCTTGTCCGGAGGCTAGCTTGTCCGGAGGCTAGACTCTCCGGGCCGGCTGGTGCCGGTTTAAGGTTTAGTTTGTGGCGGTTTAAAGCCCTCCCCGTCCCACCTTTTCCGGAGACGGGAAGCCATGGTGCTGTTGGCACCCCGGGGCAATTCCGCGCACTTTGGTTTTCTTGCATCAAACGATTCTGATCATGCTGCGACCCGCTTGTTGGCACCAAGGGCCCCGGATCGCTGTATAGTGGATGGGCTTGCGGAGAAGAGTTAGAAGCGAGTTCCAAACCGTTCTGAGGAGGAGAAGCAACTCATGGTAGTGAACCTGGCAGGAGTCGCACTGTGTAATTTCCATCTTTTCGCCGCTTGGCTCTTTGACGAGGGCTCGGTCGGTTGGGACCCGATTTCGCTCTGGAAGCAGATGGGTATTCTGGCGAAAGTCGTGGTTATCATTCTGTTCATCATGTCGGGGTGGTCGATCGGCGTGATGATTGACCGCTGGATGGCTTTCAACGCCGCGCGCAATCAGTCCCGCTCGTTCGCTCCCGCGGTTGCCGGAGCGCTGCGCGAAGGCAAGATTGACGAAGCGATCAAAGTCGCCGAGCGCAACAAGAAGAGTCACTTGGCCAAGGTGGTCACCGCGGGCCTGATGGAATTCAAGGCCCACCAGGATAGCCCGGGTGAAATTCCTGGCGAGACCATTGAAGCTTCCAAGCGCGCATTGGAGCGCACCGAAGCCATCGTCCATGCCGAACTCAAGCGCGGCTTGGGCGGTTTGGCGACCATCGGTTCGACGGCTCCCTTCGTGGGACTGTTCGGAACCGTGGTTGGTATTCTAAACGCCTTCAACGGTATCGCCAGGGAAAAGGCAACCGGCTTGGCCGCGGTCGCGGGCGGCATTTCCGAAGCGCTCGTAACCACCGCCGTCGGCCTGTTCGTGGCGATTCCGGCGGTAATGATGTTCAACTATCTGACCGGCCGCGTGGAAGCGTTCGACGTGGAGATGGATAACTCCTCGAGCGAACTGATCGATTACTTCCTGAAGCGCCGGAGCATGCGCCGGTCCTAAGGCCGCGAGCTGCACCCGTGAGTTGCTGCAGTAGTGGAGGGACGGGCGTCTCGCCCGTCCAGCCGGGCGGGGGACGCTCGGCTCTCCATCAGCAAGCCTGGGGCGAGCAGTAGGAATCGGATGGTCGCGGTACCAGGGCAAGCGTACGCAGGAGACAGAATTCCATGGCATTAGCAAAGCGAAACGAAGGGGCCAACGTCACCTCCGACATCAACGTCACGCCGATGGTGGACGTGATGCTGGTACTGCTGATCATCTTCATGGTGGTCACGCCCATGTTGCAACACGGCGTCCCCGTGGACATGGCCAAAGTTAATAATCCCACGGATATGCACGACGCCGACAAGGAAGACGCGCTGCAGATTGCCATCACTCGCGATGACAAGGTCTTCTTCGGGACCGATCTCATCAAACCGGAGGATCTGACCCAGAAGATCAAGGATAAGTTGACGAACCGGACCGACAAGCGCGTCTTTCTCAAGGCCGACATGCGGGCGAAGTTCGGCTGGGTGGTCGAAGTCGTCGACAATGTGCGCGCCGCCGGGGTGGACCAACTCGGCCTTCTGACGGATCAGAAAAAGTCCGGAGCCCTTGCCCCGCCGCCAGGGGCCACGGCGCCGACAGGCGGTCAATAGCACGCAATCGCAAATAGAGGAGATCGATTATGAGTATGGTAGTCGGCGCCAAGGGTGGTCAGAACGCGAACATGAACGTCACGCCGCTGATTGACGTTTTGCTGGTGTTGCTGATCATTTTCATGGTGATCACGCCACTGACGCCCAAAGGTTTGGAGGCGTTGGTGCCCCAGCCTCCGCCGCCCAATCAGAAACAACAGGCCACCCCCGATCGCACCATTGTGGTGCAGTTGATCGATCGCGGTGCCGGCAACCCTCCGGGTCTCAAGATCAATCAGGACGAGGCCACTTGGGAAAGTCTGCAGGGCCGCTTGGAAGATATTTTCAAAACCCGCGCCGAGAAGGTCATGTTCGTGAAGGGCGATGACAATGTGCCCTTCGCCGACGTCGCCAGCGTCATTGATATCGCGCATTCGGCCGGGGTCGACAAAGTCGGCTTGATCACAGCCAGAATAGAAGCGGGCGGCTAGAATCGGGCGATCGGATCATCGGATGATCCGAGAACCGATAATCCGATAGCGAAAGACTTGCATTCCGGTCTTGCGCCTCGCTGGTTGTTCCGCCTCAGGTTTTTTCCGACACTCCGCAGCAAGGGAGATTCATAAAGCAATGAAAACTACTCAAAAGCTCTTGGTGGTGTTCGCCGCCGCGTTGGTACTGCTCTCCGGCACAGGCTGCAACAAGCTTAAGGCGCGTGACCACCTCAACAAGGGTGTGCAGGCTTACAAGAACTCCAAGTTCGAGCAGGCGATTGACCACTTCCAGCAAGCCGTCGCCCTTGACCCGTCCCTTATCAATGCCCGCTTGTATCTGGCGACAGCTTTTGCCCAGCAGTACATTCCGGGCGCCGATACTCCCGATAACAACCGCTATGGCGAGCAGGCGATTGACCAGTACAAGCAAGTGCTACAGGTCGATCCCAAGAACATCAACAGCATCAAGGGCATCGCCTATCTCTACCTGCAGATGAAGAAATTCGACCTGGCCAAGGAGTACTACAAGAAAGCTTCCCAGGTCGATCCCAACGATCCCGAGCCTTATTACTCGGTCGCGGTCATCGACTGGACGCAGACCTACGTGCCGCGTCAGGAAGAGCGCGCCAAGCTCGGCATGAAGCCCGATGACTCTCTGCCGGCCAAGGACAAGAAGGTCTGTGCCGTGATGAAAGAAACAAATACCGCCAACGTTCAGGAAGGTATCGATAACCTGAATAAGGCGCTCCAGCTTCGTCCTGATTACGACGACGCCATGGCATACATGAACCTGATGTACCGGGAACGCGCCGATATCCAGTGCGATGACCCGGCAGCCCGCTCTGCCGATCTGAAGACCGCCGACGAGTGGGTCGACAAGACCATGGCCACCAAGAAAGCCAAGGCAGAAAAACAGCCCGGCGCAGGCGGCATTGTCATGGATCAGAACAAGTAAAGGCGCTGGTGTGAGGACGGGAGCCCTCGCGAGCCTGCCTTGAGCGGAAGCAAAACGGCAGTGATTTGCGGCATACACATCTCCCGCTTCCACAGGTAGAATCGTTGCGGCACGGCGCGTTCAATCAGACGTGTTCAACCTAAGATGTTCAAGAAGATTCTGATCGCCAATCGAGGAGAAATCGCGGTGCGCGTCATACGCGCCTGCCGCGAAATGGGCATTGCCACCGTTGCCGTCTATTCCGACGTCGACCGCGCTGCACTCCATGTCCGCCACTCCGACGAGGCCTACCATATCGGCCCGGCTCCTGCCTCCGAGTCTTATCTGCGGATGGACAAGATTCTCGACGTCGCGAAACGCTCTGGCGCTGAGGCCATCCATCCTGGATACGGCTTCCTCTCGGAAAACGCGAAGTTCGCGCAGGCGTGCGCCGATGCCGGCGTGAAGTTTATCGGGCCCACTCCGCACTCTATGAGAATGATGGGCTCGAAAACCAGCGCCCGTCAGGAGATGGAAAAAGCCGGCGTGCCCTTTGTTCCCGGAACCTCGCGCGGCCTCACCTCTCCCGAAGAAGGCGAACAAGTCGCCGAGCGCGTCGGCTACCCCGTGATGCTGAAAGCCGCGGCCGGCGGCGGTGGCAAAGGCATGCGCCTGGTGCACACCCGCCAGGAACTTCGTTCCGCCCTCGAATCCGCGCAGAGCGAAGCGCAGCGTTCTTTCGGCGACAGCGAAGTCTATATCGAAAAGGCGATCGTCAACCCCCGTCACATCGAGATGCAGATACTGGCCGACGAGCACGGCAATACCGTCTGGCTCGGCGAGCGCGAATGTTCCATCCAGCGCCGCCACCAGAAAGTTCTCGAGGAGGCGCCTTCGCCGATTGTCGATCCCGACATGCGCCGGCGCATGGGCGAAGTGGCCGTCAAAGCCGCGCAGTCGGCCAAATACACCAATGCCGGCACCGTCGAATTCCTGGTCGATCAGCAGAAAAACTTTTACTTCCTCGAAATGAACACGCGCCTGCAGGTGGAACATCCGGTCACCGAGTTGACCACCGGACTCGATCTCGTGCACCTGCAGATCCGCATCGCGGCCGGCGAGAAGCTGCCCTTCACCCAGTCCGACCTGGCGATTCGCGGGCACGCCATCGAGTGCCGCATCTACGCCGAAGACCCCGACAACAATTATTTCCCCAGCCCCGGCAAGATCACGGTGCTGCTCCAGCCCTCGGGACCGGGAATCCGCCGCGACAGCGGCATGTACGAAGGCTGGAATGTTCCCATGGATTACGATCCGCTGCTCGCCAAACTGGTCGGCTACGGAACCGACCGGCAGCAGGCCATCATGCGGCTCGAGCGGGCGCTCTACGAATATTTCGTGGCCGGCATCAAGACCAACATTTCTCTCTTCCAGCGCATCCTGCGCGACGCCGATTTCCGAGCCGGAAAACTCGATACCGGATACCTTGATCGCCTGCTCGCGAAAAACAACCAAGCCGCCACGGCGCACGCACCGGAGCCCCAATTCGAAGCGCTTGAGACGATCGCCGCCATTGCCACAGGAATGTTCGCCGTGCTCGATCCCGCTTCGCCCGCCAACAAGAATGGGAACACCGGCGGGCCGGCTTCGGTTCCATCCAACTGGAAACAGAAGGGACGCTCGGAAGCACTGCGCTGATCTTATGATTTATGAAATCATGGTGGGCGGCAAGCCGCACCGGCTTGAGCTTGAAAAAGCCGCAGGCGGATGGGAGTGCCGCTTCGACGGCCAACCGGTCCCTATCGACGCGTTAATCCCGCGCCGCGACGTTTTGTCCCTCTTGGTCGACGGCCACGCCTACGAAATCAAGCGCGAGCAGACGGCCACCGATCTCCACATGTGGGTAGGCAGTTCCCGCTTCGCCGTCGAGTTGCGCGATCCGCGCTCCCTGCGCTCGCGCCAACACGCTGCCGGAGACGAAAAGGGCCCGAGAAAAATTCTAGCTCCCATGCCCGGCCGCGTCGTGCGTCTGCTGGTCGCGGAAAATTCCGAAGTCGAAGCCGGCCAAGGCATCGTCGTAGTCGAAGCGATGAAAATGCAAAACGAAATCAAGTCGCCAAAAAAGGGAGTCGTGAAAAAAATATCGGCGACCCCAGGCGCGGCGGTGAACCCCGGCGACGTCTTAGCCATCGTGGAATGAATCCGGGCTGGAGTGGAGACGGGCGTCTCGCGAGCCTGCCCTGAGCGAAGCCGAAGGGCCCAAGCCGAGCGTAGCTCGGCCTCGCCCCTGGCGCCGCAAGCAGACAATTCCCAGGACCGCAAACCACAGCCCAAAACCATCCCGCAGCCTCAGCACTTACGTCATCTCAAACCCGTCTCTCTCCGCGCGTACCATAGAAAAGACAGCAACAGCGGGAGGTCTCTTCGTGAAGGTGCAGCGCATCATCAGTTTCGCAACCCTGGCAATCTCGATTCTTACGCTCGTCCTCGTATTAAAACGCCCCGCACCGGTTGCGCCCGCCGCCGCGCCCGCTGCGGCTGCCGCCAATGCGCAGTCCTTTCAGGAGAAGGTAAACCGGCTCACGCAGCCCCGGGTGCCCGGAGAAGACGAGAGCGAAGTCCGCATGAATTCCGGAGAATTGTCGGCTGCGCTCGCGCAAGCTGCCGGACTGCTGCCCGCAACGACGGCTGCGCCCGCAAGTAGTTCCACCAGCGCTCCCTCCAGCTCTTCCCCAGCCAGCCCTGCAATGGAGTTCCCCGGCGCGGTTCCCAATATCAAGGATTACCAGGTCTCCATGGATGGAGACATCGTTCGCGGTCAATTTCTCACCCAGATCGCCGGCAAAGACGTCTACCTCACCCTGGCCGGACATCTCGGCGCCAAAGATGGTTACGCCACCTTTGATGCCACCGAGGTCAAGGTTGGCGATCTCTCCGTGCCCGCATCGCTGGTCAACGAGGTCTTGCAGAAAAAACTCGCGGAACAGCGCGATCAGCTCAAGCTGCCCAATAATGTGAAAGACCTCAAAGTCGAAAACGGCGAGCTGGTTTTCGTCGAGAAATAATCGATCCCGAATCAAGATTTCCCCTGTGTCCCCTTTGGTTAAGAATCGCGGCACGCGCTTCGAGCCACGAGCAAACAGATGTTGGGGTTTGCCCGAAGCTCGCAGCTCGAACCACGCGGAGCCCAGGGAACTTACTTGAAAATGACACCCGGCAGAAAGTGCCCGCCACCTACGAAATCATCCGCCTGTAAAGCAAAATTTGCCCGGCGTGCTACACGATGGTTTCGTTCGCACAGAGTCTTCTAATCTCCATCTAATCTCGTTCTAACCGCATTCGTTTCAAATCAGCGGTATGACGAGTTTCCCGATCCCGCCCAACTATGCTTCCGGCTATGCTCCCAACTATGCTGAGCACATCCTGGTGGCTAGCCCCAGTACCGTCGTGCGCCAGCGCGTCCTCGAAAGTCTACGTTCCCCCGTCCGCCGCTTCGAGCAGGCCAGCGGCGGAGCCGAAGCTCTGGTCCATTTGGAGAGCGGGAGTTGGCAGGTGCTCATTCTGGATCGCCGCCTGCCCGACCTCGACGCCGAGGAACTGAGCCAGACCGTGCGTCAGCGATATCCCGGAATCGAAGTGGTGCTGCTCGATCCAGAGCTCGATTCAAAGAGCGATACCGAACCCGCGCCCGAAGAGAAAGCGGACCTGCTTCGGGAAATGTGGCCCGCCGCGTCCCACGTTCATGACAATGACAATCAGCACAAGGAAAACGACCAGGACGATGCCGAAGACGAGCTTGTGCCCGCCGCCCGCGCCGCCCAGTCGATTCTCGATCCCTTGCCCGGAATGATCGGCAACTCACGCATTATGCAACCCGTGTATCGTCTGGCGCGCCTGCTGGCGCCGCGCAACACCACCGTGCTGCTCACTGGCCCGACCGGCTGCGGCAAAGAAGTCGTCGCCCGTGCCATTCATCACTTGAGCCCGCGCGCCGGGCGCACCTTCGCGATCGTCAATTGTGCTGCTATTCCCGAAACTCTGCTCGAAGCCGAACTTTTCGGATACGCCCGCGGCGCTTTCACCGGAGCCATGCAATCCTATGCGGGAAGAATCCAGGCGGCGCAGGGAGGCACGCTCTTCCTCGACGAAATCGGCGAAATGCCGTTGAGCCTCCAGCCCAAGCTGCTTCGTTTTCTGGAGCAGAAAGAACTGCAGCGCCTGGGCAGCGCCGAAGTCGTGCGCGTCGATGCCCGCGTCGTCTCCGCCACCAATGCGCACCTGCTGACCCTGGTCCGCGAGGGAAAGTTCCGCGAAGATTTGTACTACCGTCTCTGCGTCTTCCCTGTCGAAATTCCGCCGTTGCGCGACCGCTCCGAAGATATTGCGCAACTGGCCGCGCACTTTCTCGCAAAATATGCCTCGCGCCTGCCCGCACCGCAATTGTCCGCCCCGGCGCTGCAACTGCTGAAAACGCAGCCTTGGGCCGGGAACATTCGCGAACTGCAGAACGTGATCGAACGCGCGCTGATCCTCTCTGAAGACCAAGCGGTGATTCGCCCGGAGCACCTCTTGCTCGCCGACTCAAGCTTTCGCAACTCGAGATAGGGCTCGTGTAGGGACGGGCGCGCCCGCCCGTCCAAGCCCGGCAGTTGCCTGTGGTCACAGCAACTCTGGATGCGCTATAGCGCGCTGCAGAAAAACTCGGGTTTCGTATCGGGGCATCGCTTTAGCGAGGCCGAAAATTCTTCCGCCCGTAGAGACGGGGCGTCTCTACGGGAAATCACATGCCCCGTTTAGGGGCTGGCATCGCATCCGACTTTCTTCCGCAGCCCGCTGCGTCGAGCAATAGGTCGTCTTCATCCGTATCAGGCATAAGAGACTTATAAGGCAATTTATGCCGGGCTGGCATCGCTCTTGCAGAGTGATCTTCATGTCCACCACTTTTCCAGCACCACGTGATCCGGCCCGCGACCCCGAGCATCCGCTGCCCGCGCCTTTGCGTCGTTCACCGAGGCGGCGGGTTCGCTCGAGCGTACTTATGGGCAACTACAAGGGCAGGTGGCTCATCTTCGCCAGGAACTGGAAGTCACCAACCGGGATCTGGCGACCAGTCTCGAAGAAAACCACCGCATCCGCGAACGCCTGCGTCGCATTCTCGAGGGCTTGCCGTGCGGCGTTCTGGTGATCGAAGCCGGAGCCCGGATTTCGGCTCTTAATCCCGAGGCAGCCCGCCTGCTCGGCGCCAGCTTCGAATCGGCCGACGCGTTGCCCGCGGCACTTTCCGAGGCACTCGAGCGGGCTCGCCATACCGGCGAGGAGTCCGAGTTGGCGCTTTCTTTGCCGTCTCCTGATTTAGTTTTGTCTTCGTTAGTGCAGTCTTCTTCGAGCCAGTCTTGTTCGGGCCAGGCCAATCCCGCATGGGTCGCCATCCGCCACGCGTGGCTGGAGCAAGGTCCGGCCCACGCCACTTCGGTGTTTATCCTGCGCGATGTCAGCGAGGCGAAGAAGCTGGAACACGATCGTGAGCATCTTCGCAGGCAGCAGGCCCTGGTCGAAATGTCGGCCCTGCTCGCGCACGAAATCCGCAATCCCCTGGGCAGCCTTGAACTGTTCGCCGGACTCTTAGCCGAGGCTAATCTCGAAGGCGAAAGCCGCCGCTGGATCGAACATGTCCAGGCCGGTCTGCGCACGCTTTCCGCCACCGTCAACAACGTACTTCACCTGCACAATACACCCCAGCCCGAGCTCGCCCCAACCGATGCGGGCCAGCTCCTCGACTGGGCCTACGATTTTCTCCTGCCGCTCGCGAAGCAGGCGCGTGTCGAAATGCAGATCGTCAACGGCCTCCATGGCGTCGCCATTCATGCCGACCGGCACCGCCTCGAGCAGGTGCTGCTCAACCTGGCGATCAACGCGTTGCGCTTTATGCCCGGCGGCGGATGGCTCTCGATCCGCGGCATGGAATGCGCCCCGCGCGAAGACCTGGAGGGCGGCGGCGTGGACATCGAGGTGCGCGATACCGGGCCGGGCATCGCCCGGGACGACCTGCCGCGCATCTTCGACGCGGGATTCAGCACCCGGGCCGGCAGTTCCGGACTCGGACTCGCCGTCTGCCGGCGCATTCTCGAACAGCACGGCGGCTCGATCGCGGTCGAGAGCCGCCCCGGTTACGGCGCCACGTTCCGCCTCCGCCTTCCCTGCAACGCAATGCCGGGAACGCCGGACGAGGCGAGGGCTGGGCATTGGCCCGAAGATCCAAGGCCCGAAGATCCGACCCAGCATTCGCCCGGAAATTCTTCCGAGCATTCTTCCGAATCCGCATCCGCCGCCGCGTCTGGAGCCGGGCTATGAAGCGCCTCCTCATCGCCGACGACGATGCCGGCATGCGCGCCGCCCTCGAAGCCCGCTTCCGCCGCCGCGGATGGCTGGTCGATGTCGCCGTCAATGGCACGGAAGCGCTGCAGAAGTTTCGTGCCGGCTTGCATTCGCTCGTCATCACCGACGTGCGCATGCCGGGCCGCGACGGCTTCGAGCTGATGCGCGACGTGCAATCTTCCTCCGCGCGCACGGCTGTCATCCTGCTGACCGCCTATGGTTGCGTGCCCGACGCCGTCGAAGCCATGCGCAATGGGGCCTGCGATTACCTGGTCAAGCCCGTCTGCTTCGAGAAACTCGAGCTCGCCGTTGAGCAGGTCTTGCGCCGCGCCGGGGAGTTGGGCAAAGACACCGAAACCCTCATCGGCCACTGCCCCGCGTGGGAACGGGCGCTCGATCGCGCGCGGCAGGCGGCCTCGACCGACGCCGACGTCCTGATCGAGGCCGAAAGCGGCACCGGCAAAGAGCTGATCGCCCGCCTCATTCACCGCCTCAGCCATCGCAAATCGGGCCCGTTCGTGGCGCTGAACTGCACCGCGTTTCCCGAGACCCTGCTCGAGAGCGAATTGTTCGGACACGCCCGCGGCGCCTTCACCGGCGCTGTCGGCGCACGGCCCGGCAAGTTCGAGACGGCGAACGGTGGCACCCTGCTGCTCGATGAAGTCGGCGAGATGCCGCTCGCGCTGCAGCCGAAACTGCTGCGCGCCCTGCAGGAACGCGAGTTCGACCGCCTGGGATCGAACCAGCCCGTGCGCGTCGATATCCGGGTGATTGCGACCAGCAACCGTCCGCTCGAAGCCGCGGTCGCCGAAGGCCGCTTCCGCGCCGATCTTTACTATCGCCTGAACGTGATTCCGCTGTCGCTCCCGCCGCTGCGCGACCGCGCGGGCGATATTGCCGAACTCGCCGAATATTTCGCCGGGCTCTATGCCGCGCCCGGGGCCCATGCCCTCTTGTCCCGCGAACTGGTGGCGCGCCTCGAAGAGCACGCCTGGCCGGGCAATGTGCGCGAGCTCGGGAACTTCGTGCGGCGGGCTGTAGCGTTGTCCCGCGGCGGCGAGATTGGCGTCGAAGCCCTCGAGCACGGGCAAAGTCAGCACGGAAAAATTTTGCCTCGCCTGCAGCGCTCCCCGGAATGGAAACCGGGCCTCTCGCTCGGCGAAATGGAGCGCCAGCTTTTTGCCATGACCCTCGAATCCACCGGCGGCAACCGGGCGCGGGCGGCCGAGTTGCTGGGCGTGAGCCTGCGCACGGTGCGCAACAAGGTCCGCGAGTTCGGACTGCCGCCGCGGAACAATTATCGCAACGATCTTCTTAGTACAGATCTCCAAAACCAAGATCTTCGCAGCAACGATCTCCCGAATAACGATCTCCGAAATAACAAGGAGCAGCCATGTCCATGATCGATACCCCGCTGATGCGTGGCTTGGAGCGCGTGCTCGACCTGAGCGCGTTCCGCCATCAGGTGATTGCCGCGAACCTCGCCAACGTCGATACCCCGGGATACCGCACCCGCGACGTGCGTGAGTTCGCCGGCGAAATCGAGCAAGCCATGACCGGCGGCGAGGAGCCGTCGTTAACCGGGCCGTCGTTCGCAACACAATCGTTCACCCCGGTCGCGCATGAAATCCGCGGACTGCTCGAGCGGCCCGACGGAAACAACGTTTCGGTCGAGCGCGAATCGCTGTTGCTCGCCCAAAACCAGTTGCGCTTTCAGGTGGCCGTGCAGTTCCTGAAAGCGGAGTTTCACCGGCTGTCCAGCGCCATCAATGGAGGGAGTACATCATGAACCTGTTCGGCATGCTGGAACTCAGTGGCTCGGCGCTCGGGGCCGAGCGGCAGCGCGCGGAGGTGGTGGCCAGCAACATGGCGAACGCCCAAACCACGCGCACCCCGGCCGGTGGCCCGTATCGCCGCCAGTTGGTGGTATTTCAAGCGCAGCGAGTTCCCCGCTTCTCGCTCGCTCTCGCCGGCCTGCAGCGCGAACACTCTTCGGCCGTTCGCGTGGCGGTGGTGGTTCCGGATCAGCGGCCGCCGGTAATGCGCTTCGAGCCGGGGCATCCCGACGCGAACGCGCAAGGCTACGTGGCCTACCTGCGCATCGTTTTCGACTGCAGCCTGGTTTCCGCCGAGCATCTCACCTTCCTCGAGTTCATCCAACGCATCCCGGAAAAAGCCTACCTCGCCTCCATCGATCTCGCCCCGGTCGGCGCCACAGCTGTGCTCCAACTCGATCTCACCATCGCTTTCCCCATCATCGACGTCATGCTCGGCGGGGAAGGCAAGAGCGGCGAAATTACCCGCGACATCACCGAGATCGAGGAACAGGTTCTCGAAGGCATCGTCCGCATCATGTGCCGCGAGCTGCAAACAGCCTGGCAGGCGATTGCGCTCGAATTCAATTTCGGCGCACGCCAGCAGCTCTTGCAAACCCAGCGCCTTATGCCTCCCGAAGAAAAAAATCTTTGCCTCAGCTTCGAAATCAAAATGTCGGAGACCCGCGGCACCCTCAACCTCGCCATCCCCGCCGTGGTGTCCAACGCCCTGCTCAGAAAAATCTCCGCCGACTTCAGCTATCAGCGCCGCCGCGGTCCCGTCGAAGGCCGCCTCCAAATTCAGAAAAAGCTGCTCAACTGTTTCTTCCCCGTCGAACTCTCCATGCCCGGTCTGCAAGTGCCTTTAGAGAACATCACCGACCTCGCTCCCGGCGACCTGCTCTCTTTTTCCCGGAACGTCTCCGCCCCAGCCGTCATGCTGGTCGATGGAGTTCCTGTATGCTCGGCTACCCCGGTGCGCGTCAATACCCACCGCGCTGCCAGCGTCCTCTCTCTCGAAACCCCGCTTCCACCCAAAGGTGAGCTATGACCAACGTTCCCGATGCACCCGCCAATAACCCGGCCCCCGCACTTCACGCCGAACTCCGCACCGAACTCCGCAATTGGTGCGAAGCCTGGAAAACCTGTCTCCAGAATGTGCTCTCCCAGATTTCCGGAGACGCTTCCGGACAACCCACCGCCTTCGAAATTTCTTCCCAGCCCCTGCCACCCACCGATTCCGACCTCTGGTACACCGTCGTCGCCGGAGGTGCCGTCCATGGCGAGATGACCTTGCGTCTGCCTGCCGCCTCCGGCACCCGCCTCGCCCAGAAGTTCGTCGGCGAAACCGAGCCCGCCCCTGAAGGCATTACTTCCGACCACAAAGAAGCGCTTGAGGAACTCTTGCGCCAGATCGCCGGCCTGGCTTCGACCGCCCTCGCCGCGACCGCCGGCGGCGAAGTTCAGTTCCATCTCTCCCCCTCTGCCGCGCCCTCCTGGTCCTCCGACGCCATCATCTGCCTCCAAACCAGGAACGAAGCCGAAGCCGATACCTCCATCACCATGGAAATTCAGATCAGCCCCGCCCTCGCCGCCGAGCTTCAGCCGCGAGTGCAGCCCGCGCCCCCCTCGCAAACATCGGTGCAAACATCGGCGCCACCATCGGCGCCACCATCGCCCCCGTCTTCCACCCTACGCCGCCTCTTGGATGTCGGCCTCGACGTCAAACTCCGCTTCGGAACCCGCCGCATGCTGCTGTGCGATGTGCTCGCCCTCAGTCCCGGAGTCGTCGTCGAACTCGATAACACTATCCATTCACCCGTAGATCTGCTGCTCGACGACGGACGCCTCATCGCCCACGGCGAAGTCGTCGTCGTCGACGGCAAATACGGATTGCGTGTCACCGACGTCGTCGATCCCGCACCGTCCCCCGGATCTCCCGGATGATTTTCGTTTTTCGTTTAAGAGTTTGTCGAAAAGGCTCTTAGCTTTTAGCTCTTAGTTGTCATCTCGAGTCAATCAAGCCAAGAACCAAGAACTAAGAGCCGAATTGCGATGAATGCAATGATTTTCTTTTACGGAGGATCGCGCCATGCCAAACTTTCGCAAGCCGCTAACCTGGTCCGCTAACTGGATCAAGCGCCACAAAGTCAAATCCTCAGAGCCCCTTTGCGCGCTCGCCTCCTGCTCGCGCCCCCATTCGCTCTGGCACCGCCTCCGTCACCGCCCGAGTGGAACCTTCCTCCAGGGCGTCTTCTATTGCCAGCCCCAATGCCTGGAGACCGCTCTCATCGGCCAGCTCTCCCGCCTGCGCGTGACCGCTCCATCGCCGCAGCCCCCCAACCGCATTCCTCTCGGCCTCCTCATGGTCGCCCGCGGCAAGCTCACACACATCGAAGTTCGCGCCGCCCTCGAAGCCCAGCGCCGCGCCCGCTACGGAAAAATCGGTGAGTGGATCGAAAAACTCGGCTTTGCCACCGAACAGGAAATCACCACCGCCTTAGCTCTGCAATGGGGATGTCCCGTCGCCTCTTCCTTCGATCCCTCCACCATCCAGTCTCCGGGCAGCATTCCGCTTCCCATCCTCGAAGCCTTTCAAATGCTGCCCCTCAACTTCGCTGCCGCCACCAACACCCTCTACCTCGCCTTCGGAGAACGCGTCGACCACGCCGCTCTCTACGCCATCGAAAAAATTCTCGATTGCCGCACCCAGCCCTGCGTTGCCGGACGCAAAAGTATCGCCCGCCAACTCGACTCCATGCGCCAACTGCCCCGCCCCTGCGAAGTAGAATTCGGACCCATGAACGACCTAGCCGAAATGGCCCGCATCGCCTCCAGCTACACCGCCAGACTGAGTCCCGAACAAGTCCGCCTCAGCCGCATCGGTCGTTTCATCTGGTTGCGCCTGGATGTCAATCGCGATTTTCGTTCCAACGCTCGTGCCAACGCTCGTTCCAAAATGCGTTCCAACACCACCAGCCTCGTCTTCCGTCTGCCCACCGATTCCCCCAGCCCAATCCCATTCACCCGCCCCGAGCGAGGCTTGGCAGCGCCACCAATGACGTAGGAACGGACGCATTCGTCCGTTCCACACTTTGTCATCGTGAGCGGAGCGGAGACTTCACGAAGTGAAGTCCCTGCGCAGTCGAAGAGCCTGCCCTGAGGCCAGA
>Ga0208042_1000318_pt1 | contig 17221 bp, 15 predicted proteins | sample Sb_taG_10_FD_187708 | JGI IMG/M metagenome (GOLD analysis project Ga0208042, IMG submission 187708) | Peat soil microbial communities from Weissenstadt, Germany - Sb_50d_7_NC metaG (SPAdes) (version 2) | ecosystem: Environmental > Terrestrial > Soil > Wetlands > Peat | place: Germany... | reverse complement strand
GGATTGATCGGCTTCTTTTTTTGTCTGACGCTGCAGCGGACGGGCGATTTGTGGTGGGCCGTCGGCTTCCATATGGCGTGGGATTGGGGCGAGACCTTTCTGTACTCCGTTCCCGACAGCGGGGCGGTTCTGCCCGGGCACTTGTTCAACTCCAGTTTGCACGGTCCCACTTGGCTGGCGGGCGGCTCGGTTGGGCCGGAGGGAAGCTACCTGGTTTTCGTCGTGATCGGCGCGCTTTGGGTCTTGTTTGACCGGGCTTATCCGGGGGTGAAGTACGGCGCGAATCGTGGGACGCTGTCATCTTCGTGACGGGGGCCCAGGCGCAAACCTTGTTCCCGTTTTGAACCTTGTTTACTGGTTGGTACCGGTACCCCCTCCCCCCTTGCCTATTGGAATCATCGGGTTACGGGGGAAATTTCTGCCGGGTCTTTGAATTTAAAGGAGTTAAATCAAAGTATTCCGAAATAAGGACTTAGCTGGATTCGGTCCATTTTTCTCCGGAATTTGGTAGAAATCGGCCTGCTCATCGCTTCAATTTTCGATTGTCAAAGAGCGTCTGTGAGATGGGCGCAACTCGACACTGGCTCATCAGATTATTCTCGCATCGGGCGAGTTGGGAGTATGTGACGGCGCGCACCGGCTGGTTGTGATGAAAAATGACGGAGGCTCTACTCCCGCAGAGGGGTTGTGCGTACCTGAAGAGTAGGGCGGTGCTCCACCCACTCATTCGCAAAGTGCGCGAATGAGTGGGGCACCCGGCCCTGAGGCATAGGCGCACGCACGATTGAAGTCCTCACCTTTGAGTGGGACAATGCTGTCCATGAAACGCTTTTGGCTAATCTTGGTTGTAGTCGCATTATCGTTTCCCCTCCATGCACAAGACACTCGACGAGATGGCAACTGGTGGTTGGAACAGACACAGGTCTTTAAGTCTGCTTACATGCTGGGATTCTTCGATGGAACAAACCTCGGACACGAATTCAGCTTGTGGAAGTACATTGACAAATCTGAGCCCGCCTGTCTCGCTAAGAACTACGAGTCCTACAACTATTACTTCGACAGGTACATGAAGGACGTCACCAGCAGTCAACTTGTTGATGGCCTTGACGTTTTTTACAAAGATTACAAGAATAGAAAGATTGACCTCGCCAGCGGCGTGTGGCTTACGGTGAATGCAATTGCGGGCACGCCTCAAGCAGACCTGGACAAGATGATTGAGGGTTTCAGAAAGAACGCCAACTGATGGGGATGCACGGTGAGGTTGCCAAGGGCGCTGGCGTTGGCGTGTCTTTACGTCCCTGACTATCCGGTTACGCAACGCCGTACTTCTTGCAATAAAAGCATCTGTCGAAGCGGGTCACCTGCACGGCGCCAGTCCTTGTGACACGGACGCAGCAGTCCAATTCCCAAACGTCTTTCCAACTTAGATGTTTGCCGTTCAAGACCAGCCGCTGCTCTACCTTGTGCATTCCATTCCGCTGGGCTTCAAACGCACTTGGCAAGATTACGAGGCCGGACAGGTCATGGCAATTCAGCTTCATGGTCTGACGCAGGTACCGATTTATTTCTTTGATGAAGTCGTCCCCATCGGACGTGACGATAATCCATTTACGATCTGATGCGACTTCGACAATTTCGCGGTCGCTGGCATGGGGGCTCAGCCCTGTTGTTTTCAAAGTGATGGTGCGCCGTTTTGGAAAGAACTCAGCAGCCTTCTCGCAGTTGTTATCGAAAATGAATCGGTAATCAGTCACCGGAGTACAATTATAGGGCGGAGCACGAACAGCTGATGACAAACGAAGGCAAGGCAGGCGCAAGCGACAAAGTCAGGCGTGCGTTTGAGCGCATCAGCAGCATCCGCCAAAACCTGCCAGAGCGCGATGATCATGTTGAGGAGCCGTTCGTGCAGGAATATTCGGATGCCTTGCATCAACTGCATGATGTGGGGTATGACATCAAGGAGTTCGCAATACCTGAACAGTGGTTTGAACTTCGCGTGGTGGGAAGGTCGGATGCTGGGATCGTTAATGCCAAGTGTCGGTCGGTCAATCGTGCTCTATTCTTGACGAAACTTGATGCATTGCTGGGGTATTTCTCTCACTCAAGAGAGAAAATCGGGTTCGCTGGCCCCAGGCTTTAGGGGTGGGAGGGGTCATAAGCTGGGGCCTGCCCGCCTCGATTGAAGTTACCCTTTCTTGACATGCCGCCAGTCAGTAACCCACAATTCGGTTCATGAGCAGAGAAAACCCATACGTAGCCTTGACCGTGATCGGAAGTTTGACCGGGGAGATAAGCTATAAGCCTCAACTTACCTTGCGGGTAGCGGAACTCTGGGATACGAATTCCGTTCCCGATGATCTGGTGGTTTTAGAGGAGGCGTTGTCGCCGATGTCCTGTATCTCGGTAGAGGACGGTGACTACACCCTCGATTACAGCTTCAACGGCCGGCCAGCGGAGAAGCCGAAACGGGTTCGCGTGGTCGGCGGAAGGCTAGAGCGGATTTAGCGTTGCTGTACCCCGCTCGGGTGGGACGGGCGAGGGCGCCCGTCCCCACACAATCGCAGTCAAAATCAAAACCAACGGCGGCGGACAGGAGTGTCCGCCCTACACGGTAGAGCCTTCGCCTTGCTCATGGTGATTGCGCTGTTGCCGGCGAGACGCCGGCGCTACCCTTAGATATCTAGGTTCTTCACGTCCAGCGCGTTGTCCTCTATGAATTTTCTTCGAGACTCTACGTCTTCGCCCATTAGCGTGGTGAAGATGGTTTCGCATTCGGCTATGTCTTCGAGGCGGACTTGCAGTAGGGTGCGGCGCTCGGGGTCCATGGTGGTTTCCCAGAGCTGCTCGGCGGTCATTTCTCCGAGGCCTTTGTAGCGCTGGACGGTGTACTCTTTGCGGCCTTCGTTCAGGACGTAATCGAAAAGTTCGCGGGCGGTATTTTTCTCTACGATCTCGGGCTCTTTCGCGCGGCGCGCCGGCGGCTTGCCGGTTTTCTTCTGCGCCTTTTCGGCTTCTTCTTTTTCAGCGGCGCTTAGATTTTCGCCTGCTTCTTCATTTTCTTCTTCGTCGTCTTTGTCTTTATCTTTATCCGTGGTGCTGGTTGCCGACTTTGCCGGTCTCGGCACGCTCTCGACCACGAAGGGCGGCTCCAGATATTGCTCGATCTGCTTGAACTTGGCGATTAGCTGGCGGCATTCCGGGGTCGATGCCAGTTCCCAGTTGATGAGGTGCTCTGCGCCCTGCGCGTTCACGAAGATCAGCGCCCAGAGATTATGTTCTTCGTCGAAGCGCGTTTCTACGCTTTTTAGCTTCAAATCTTTTTGCAGGCGCTTTAGTTCTTTTTCGAGTTTTTCGATTTTCTTCGGCGGAGTATTCTTGTCGCCTTCGAAGTCGGCGCGCTTGGCGAGGTCGAGTTTGGGCAGCAGTGCGGTGATTTGCTCTTCGCGTATGCGCTTGTTCAACTTGTCCAGGAATCCCAGATACTCGTTCAGAACGGTGATGAACTTGGTCAGGGCCGCGCCTTCCAGTTTGGCTGCGCCTTCTCCGTAGCGGATGATGAGGCCTTCGGAGGCGCGCTTCACCATCACCTTGACGAATTCGCGCTCGTCCTTGATGTACTGGTGCGACTTGCCCTTCTTGATGCCGAATAGCGGGGGCTGCGCTATGTAGACGTTGCTGCGCTTGATCAGCTCCTGCATGTGGCGGAAGAAGAAGGTTAGGAGCAGGGTGCGGATGTGCGAGCCGTCTACGTCGGCGTCGGTCATCAGAATGATTTTGCCGTAGCGGACCTTGGTGGGATCGAAATCTTCTTTCGAGATGCCGGTACCTAGCGCGGTGATCATGGCGCGAATTTCTTCGTGGGCCAGCATCTTGTCGTAGCGCGCTTTTTCCACGTTCAGAATTTTTCCCTTTAACGGGAGGATGGCCTGGAAGCGGCGGTCTCGGCCTTGTTTGGCGGTGCCGCCTGCGGACTCTCCTTCTACCAGAAAAAGCTCGCAGCGGTTGGGATCGCGCTCGCTGCAGTCGGCTAGCTTGCCGGGGAGTCCTCCGCCATCGAGCGCGCCTTTGCGGCGGGTCAGGTCTCTTGCTTTGCGGGCGGCTTCTCTAGCTCTGGCGGCGTCTATGGCTTTGTTGATGATCTTGCGGGCTACGGCGGTGTTCTGCTCGAAGAATGCCCCCAGCTTCTCGTTGACTACGGCTTGCACTATGCCGGCTATGTCGGAATTTAATTTTCCCTTGGTCTGGCCTTCGAACTGCGGCTGGGGCAGCTTTACGCTGATCACGGCTACCAGGCCTTCGCGGACGTCGTCTCCGGTTAGATTTTCTTTTACGTCTTTGAAGAGGCCCATCTGCTGTCCGGCGTAGTTGATGGTGCGGGTCAGGGAGGTGCGGAAGCCGGAGAGATGCGTGCCTCCGTCGACGGTGTTGATGTTGTTGGCAAAACTGAAAACGGATTCCGAGTAGGCGTCGTTGTACTGGAGGCCGATTTCTATGTGCACTTCATCTTTGTCGGCTTCCATGTAGATCGGTTTGTCGTGGAGCGTTTGCTTGCCTCGGTTGAGGTGCTTGATGAATTCGGCGATGCCTCCGTTGTATTTGAACTCGGTACGCTTGGCTTCGCTGGTCTTCGAGTCGGTCTGGCGCTCGTCGGTGAGAGTGATGACTAGGCCCTTGTTGAGAAATGCGAGTTCGCGCAGGCGCTGCGAGAGGGTGTCGAAGTTGTACTCGAGGGTGGTGGTGAAAATCGATTTGTCGGGCACGAAGTGAACCTTGGTGCCTGTCTTCACTTTGGCGGCGCCGGTCTTTCTCAGCTTGCTGGTGGGCTCGCCTTTCGAGTAGGTCTGCTCCCAGGTGAAGCCGTCGCGCCAGATTTCTAGTTCTAATTCTTCGCTTAGCGCGTTTACGCAGCTCACACCTACGCCGTGCAATCCTCCGGAAACTTTGTAGGAGTTGGTGTCGAACTTGCCGCCCGCGTGCAGCTTGGTCATCACGACCTGCGCGGCGGAGACTTTTTCGCCGTCGATGTCCATGTTGTCGACGGGAATGCCGCGTCCGTTATCGACTACGGTGATGGAATTATCGAGGTGGATGGTGACTTCGATTTTGTCGGCGTAGCCGGCTAGCGCTTCGTCTACCGAGTTGTCCACGACTTCGTAGACCAGGTGATGCAGACCTAGTTCGCCGGTCGAGCCGATGTACATGGCGGGACGCTTGCGCACCGCTTCCATACCGCCGAGGACTTTGATGGAGTCGGCGGTGTAATCTCCGTTGGTGGTTTTGCCGTTCTTGGTCTTCTCTTCGTTCTTCGCGTCGAGGAGTTCGGCTTGCAATTCTTTCGTGGCCATTCTGCTCCGTGGAGAATGCCCGGATTCGGACGCCTGGCTGGAGGGACGATTCCGGGACTGCTCGGGTGAGGTCAACTTATTGAATTTTCTGCTATTTAGCTGTCTCCAGAGCTGGCGTTATTTTAACACAAAGGGCGCGTGTTTTGAGGGCTGGAATCGACAGCATAAACGGCGCTTTTTGTTGCTCTTAGGGACGTGGTTTTGGAGTGTTCGCGACACCCCGAGAGCGGGGGAATGCGATGGCGAATCAGAGTTGCGATGGGCGCAGGCGACTGCCGAGCTGCGCTCGGCTTGGACAGCCGAGGGCGGCTGTCCCTACGCTTTGCTTGGACGGGCGAGGACGCCCGTCGCTCCACGAATTCTAATGTGCGGACGATTTTGCGGCGCCGAAATGGAGGCCGTCCATCAGGTTGTCTAGTTCATCTTCGCTGCCGGCTATGAAGGTGAAGGAAACGATCTGACCTTTCGCGAGCAGGACGAGCGTGCACTGGCGCATGGTGAGTTTGTCGCTCCGCGGCTTGACGAAATCAGCGCGCAGCAGGTGGCGCGACTCGACTTCGAGCGCGTACGGTTCGCCTTCGGCCTTGAAACCTTTGGCGGTCGCGAGTTCCGTGAGCGGGCCGAGGTAGTCTTCGGCTTTTTTGAGGCCGGGATAGGACGCTGCGCTCTCGGAGGCGATCACGACTGCGGAGTTGATGGTGTCTCCGGTGGCCTCGGGAGGACGCTCGAAAATCGCGAGCAGGACTTCTCCTTTGCCGGCCTCGTTTCCTTCTTGCATTTCTTTGGTGCGATGCACCCAGCCGTAGGGAATTTGATAGCGGAATGCGAAAGTGGTGTTGCGGTAAAGCTGTGCGTCTTGGTTGGGCGTAGCGGGCTTGGCGGCACGCGTGGCATCTGGCGCGGGCGCAGTCTTGCTTTGCGCCTGCGCTGTGAGGGTCAGGCCCAGAGCAACGACTGCGATTGAAGCTAGGCGGCAATGCATGCGTATCGGGACGAACGTAGAACAAGTTTACATACGTTTCGGATGGTGCGTATCCCAGCGCCTGAAGGCGCTTACATGGCGAGGAATTTACGGCATCGCTAAAGCGATGCCCTGATACGAACCGCACTTGCGCCACCGACCGCTACTCGATGAACATGCAATCTCCATAGGAGTAGAAGCGGTAGCCTGCCTCGACCGCGTGGCGGTAGGCGTCCATCACCAACTCCTTTCCGCCGAGCGCGCACACCAGCATCAGCAGGGTCGATTGGGGCAGATGAAAGTTCGTTAGCAGCGCGTCTACGATGCGAAAGCGATAGCCGGGATAGATAAACGCGTCCGCCTCGCCTTGTCCGGCTTCTACGCGATTCTCGCTGGTTCGTTGCGCAGCGGGCTTTCCTGCGAACTCTGCTGCGTACTCTAATGTGCGGACGGTGGTTGTGCCCACGGCTACGATGCGCCGCCGCTCGTCTTTCGCCCGGTTGATTGCCCGCGCCGCCTCCGCTGGAATCTCGTACCACTCCCGATGCAGCTTGTGATCTTCCACTTTTTCTACTCGTACCGGTTGAAACGTGCCCAGTCCGACGTGCAACGTGATCTCGGCAATTTCAATGCCGCGTCCACGAATCTGCTCCAGGATCTCCGGCGTGAAGTGCAAACCGGCGGTAGGCGCCGCCACCGATCTTGCCGCCGACCCGGGCGCCTGGGCGTATACCGTCTGGTAGCGATCCCGGTCCGCTGCCCGGTCGTCTCGGTCAATGTAGGGCGGAAGCGGCACGTGTCCAATGCGCTCGATGCGGGCAAAGAAATCGGCGGCTGGGGCGAACCGGATGCGCCGCTCGCCGAAACTGCCTCGCTCGGTGACCTCGGCTTCCAGTTCGGGTGGGGCGTCTTCGAGGGGGGCGTCGGGTGAGTAGCTAAAGTAGAGTTTTTCCCCGATCCCGATCTTCCGCCCGGGCCGTACCAGGCATTCCCACTCAATCGGATCGTCCGCCACCTGGCGGGTCAGCAGAACTTCGACCTGCCCGCGGAGAAAATCTCGTGCCGCCGGATTGTGCGGGCTCAGGGGCTGGGCCCGTTGTCCGCTGCGGTGGCCATAGAGACGGGCCGGGAACACCCGCGTATTGTTCACGACCAGCAGATCGTCAGGCCGCAGCAAGTCGGGGAATTCGCGAAACTTCCGATCTTGCCAACTTTGCCCCTGCCAACTCCCAGGCAGGCGATTCTGGTCGAGCCTTGTGAGGTGCAGCAGGCGCGATCCGGCGCGGTCCGCCAACGGCTCCTGCGCTATGCGTTCGGGCGGCAGATCATACTGGAACTCCGAGACGAGCATCGAGGAGATTATAGGGTTTGAGCGCAGGTTCCAAGGTCAATGCGGTTGAGCGACGGGCGTCTCGCCCGTCCTGCGGTTCGGCGGCCGGGCGGGAGCGCCCGGCTCTCCAGCAGCTTTTACATATTTTGACCTGCTAATGGTTGTAAGGTTTCCGAGGCGTGCTGTACCATGAGCGCAATGGCCAGCGACCGCCAGCATCGTCTTGAGATTGTGCAGTTCGGCCGCCTGCTGCAGGGAAACAGATTTGTTGCAGCCACCGACGGAAACCTGTCGGTCCGTCTCGACGAAACACGCCTGCTGGCGACTCCCACCTGCATAAGCAAGGGCAGGATGCGCGCTTCCGACCTGGTGATTGTGGACATGGACGGAAAACGCCTCTCCGGTAGGCGCACAGTTTCGAGCGAGATCGGCATGCACCTGCTGATTTATCGCCTGCGCCCCGACGTGCATGGCATTGTCCACGCGCACCCGCCGATCGCAACCGGGTTTGCCGCTTCGGGTTACGATCTGAACCGGCCGCTGGTGTGCGAGGTCGTGGTCGGTCTGGGCTCGATTCCGCTGGCCCGTTACGGCACACCGGGCACGCCGGAACTGACGGACGCTCTCGAGCCGTTGATTCCGCACCATGACGCCATTCTGATGGCGAATCACGGGGTGGTGACGTTTGGATCGTCGCTCGAAAGTGCCTACATGAAAATGGAAACCGTGGAGCACTTCGCGAGGATCGCGCTGGTCACGCACCTGCTCGGCAACGCGCAACCACTGGGTGAAAAAGAAGTTGAAAAACTGCACGAAGTGCGCCACCGCTACAACGGCGGAGGAACCCCGGCTGCGCCGCGCAGGCCGGTTGCGGGGGATGATATTCGAGCGGATGATCTGCAACCCGATGGCGAGCCGAAAGAGACGGCCGGCAGCCGGCGATAGAAGCCGAAGTGAAATTCCATCTGCGGCCGCAGCGCCTGAAGGCGCGTTTATAACCCAGCATTTATGGCATCGCTAAAGCGATGCCCTGGTACGAACCGCGCTCGCACCGCGGGCTACCAGACTTACTCCCCTCCGATGCGACACCTCACCCCGGCACGAAAGTTCGCCGTTAGCGCCGGATATCCGACCACTTCGTTGTAGTGATCGTTGAGCGCGTTCTCGACATTCGCGTACGCCGTGATTCGCGAATTGATCGCATACCATCCGCCCAGATCGACGCGCGCGTAACCGGCCGCGTGGTTAATATTGAGGCCGTCAAAGTCGGAATCCGGGCGGCGGCCCACGAAGCTTCCTCCCAGATTTGCTCCCCAGCGCTTTCCCAGATAGCTGAGGAGCGTGGTTGCCGACTGCTTGGGGCGACGGAGCAAAGGATTTCCCGTGTCATACACAGGGTCGCAAAAATACGCTGGTGTGCAGAGCGGCGCTTGCAGATACTGAGTCGAGAGATAGGTATAGGCTGTGTTCAGCGATAATCTTTTCCAGATCCTGCCTTGCAGCTCGACTTCGGCGCCATGAGCGAGAGATTCTTGCACATTGAAAAACTGGCCCAGGCCTGCCTGATTGGTTCCATATTCAATCTGATCATGGAAGAGGTTATTAAAGTAGGTCGCGTTCAAGGCCCAGCGGCCGGCAAACAAATTTTGCTGGAAGCCGGCTTCGAAGGCTCGTGTGCGCTCCGGTAACAGACCAGGGTTCGCGACGTAGTAGGGAAGGTTGGCAAAAGTCTGATAGAGGGCGGGTTCCATGAACCCTGTGGCATAGGAAAAACGCAAACGCGTTCCTGAAAAAATTTCGCCGCCGCGCAACGCCAGCAGAGTTAGAGCAACCCGTGGCACGCCCGTATTGCCGAATGCGCTGTTGTGGACAAAACGCCCTCCCGCGATGACGGACAGCCTGCCTAGCGTGAGCTGCTGTTGCAGGTAGGCATCCTGCTCGAGACGTTGACCGGGAGTTTGTGCGCCATAGCTTCCAACAAATCCGTTTTCGTTTTCGATGCGATAGCCGAAGGTAGAGTGTGTCGAGATTTGCTCAGAGGTTCGCTCAGAGTAATCGCCCTGGTATTCAAATCCGGCGTGATTGATGTCGTTGTACGTGTGACCCGGAAAGTCGTCGTAGTTGAGAGGATTTTTGCTGAAGTTTACGTCGGTGTAGCGGGAGAGGTAGTCGAAGCCGGTGAAGCGGTGTTGCCAGCCGGAGGGCTCGTTGACGGTGAGTTCCACGCTTCCTAGAAGATTGTTCTGGTGCGACCATTCGCTGGGGTCGGGCTGCAGAAGCGGTTCGCCGTTAAAACTCCACTCCCCGGGCACACCGGTGTAGCTGTTGGAGTGACGGACCCGGAGCCGCAGCGCAATTTGACCGGTAATCGCCATGCCGATATTCGCGCCTTGCAGCGAATCCGAGTACGCGTCGTTCACGCCCTGTCCGTTGCTGTTGAAATGGTTGCCGAAGAAGTTATAGTCGAAGCGCCGGTGGGCGCCCGCCAGAGACGCATAGCCGTTGGCCGTTCCGAAATTTCCTCCATCGGCGCCGAAGCGGAGTTCGGGGACCGGAGTGTTTCCGGTGCGCGTCCATACCTGCACTACGCTGGTCATGGCATCGGAGCCGTACAAAGTGCTCTGCGCGCCCCGCACAAATTCCAGGCGATCGGCTTGCGCCAGGGGCAGAGTGCCAAAGTCAAAGGTTTCGCCCGGGTTGTCGATGGCAACTCCATCGACAATTACTTTGTTGTAGGTGGACTCGCCGCCGCGAACAAAAAGAGACGAGATTCCGCCGCGTTGCCCTGCTGTGTTCACGACCGCGCCCGGCAGGAAGCGCAGGGCGTCGTCCGCAGCAATCGGCTGCATTACTTCCAACTGCTGGCTGCTCAGAGTGTCAACCTGGGCGCCCGCGGCCTGGCTTGGAACGGGAGTGCGGGTCGCGGTCACGACCACGGTTTCCGCTGCCGTCGCCAGGCGCAGCTTGATCGTGATGACTTCAGCGGTTGGGGATAGGTCCACCGCCGCCATTTCCGCCGCGAAACCCGGAGCCAACACCTGGACACGATAAGAACTGGACGACGCTTGGCGAAAAATCGCTAGCCCTTCGGCGGACGTGCTTTGAACGGCAACGGGAGCGGGCTTGCCCAGCTTGAGCAATTGGACCTCGGCGCCCGCGACGGCGGCATCCTGCGGATCGACGACTTTGATTTTGATTTCGGCGGAAGCGATGGACGGAAAAATGTACAACAGAAAAAAGACACTAGCGAATACACGAGAACAGCGCATGCACGTCTCCTTTATCACGCGAAAGGGTTGTGTGGACGGTTCACGCCGGTCTCCTGGCTTTGCGAGTCAGGATGTGAGCTTGCGCTCGAGTGAGCTTTGGCCCAGCATCCGGTTACTACAGCCGGTCTTCCCAGATTTTCCCTAGTGACCGGCTGCGATTTCCTCGCTTACAGTTGCGCGGCAGCGCGGGAATTGCACCCGCTTCCCATAGCGCCAGCGTGTCGCCGGCCTACGATCATGCGCGAACCTAATTTTGAGAAAGAGCAAAAACAGCAGCCCAGCAAATTTACCGGGCGCGCCGATACAAAGTCAAACACCGGGAAAATGCGGTGAAGGTTGGTCCGGAGCAGCGCGCCGCAAAATGCAGATCCCTCGCTTCGCTCGGGATGACAAAGTCTGGTTGTCGGGATGACAAAGTCTGGTTGATTGAATTGAAGGGCGAGGTGTCATTTTCAGACTAGGCCTTGATGATAGGAAACTCCCGCGATCCTACTTGCGCGACGTGCTCCTCGGCGAAGCGGGTGACGCGTTCGAGCGCCGCTTGCAACTGCCGGTGAAACTCTGCCGTCTGCGCGTCCATTTCCGCGTCGGCGGCCTCGGCGGGAACTTGCATCTTGGCGCTGAAGCGCACCAGCGCTCGCGAAAATGGCTTGGGGATCATCAGCGCATCCCATGTATTCAGCACCCAGGCATCGCTGAGCGCCACGTAGAACGCCGCCATCGGAAACGCGCTGACGCGCGCCAGCAGGACCGGGCCCGGCTTGGCCACGTATTTCGGGCCGCGCGGACCGTCGATCGTAAACGCAACCAGGTTGCCCTGTTCCAGTTGGCTTCGCAAGCCGAGCAGGGCTTTCGCGCCGCCGCGGCTGCTCGATCCCCGCACCGCGACGAAGCCAAGTTTTTCAATGGTCCGAGCGATGTATTCCCCGTCGAAGCTGCGGCTCACCATCACGGCGATCCCGGTCTTTCTCCATAGCCACGCGCTGGCGAACACTGCCCGGTGCCAGAAAGAGTAGATCACCGGTTTTTCGTAAATCGCGTCCGGCGGCGAAGGTGGTTCTTCCCACGATATCGAATAGCGGAGAGTCGGACCGATCAGCGAAATGGCCAGATAGGTCGCCCAGCTGATGAACCACAAAAGAATTTTTTGTCCGAGCGAGAATCGGAGCGTTTCCAAAACGGAGGGCGGCTCAGGCTCGACGGCGGCGGAAGAAGAACTCACGCCGCTATTGTAGCCGGGTAAGAAGGTTTAACTGAAAGCTGACAGAGGAGAGACTGACAGCGGCTTCTTACGCTTCCAGGTAGGCCACGATCCACTCTTTCAGCCGTTGGCGCCGCTCGTCGGTCGAGTCGAAGCGAATCCCGAAGGTCTTGTTGCTTTTCTTCCACGTGACGTGCCCGCGCACCCAGACGCGCGGCAGCGTCAGCAAAGAAAACGACACTTCCACCAGGCTTCCCTGTTCGGGCACGTGACTGCCCTTGAGCGACATTCCCCCCGAACTGATCTCCTGGCTGGTGGCGGTTATGCGGCCACCTTCGTTCATCACGACCACAACCTCCGTCATCACCGGGATACGCACATAGCGGCGGAATTCGTGCAGCACCAACATTCGAGTCGAGCGCACCAGCTTCATCGCCGCTGACCGCTCCAACGGCTCGTGAAACACCGCGTTGATGCACAACTTCGAATAACGCATGGCATCCTGCGCGGTCCCGCCCAGCCCGTAAATGACGATCCGGTTGTTGGAAGCCGAGCCTCGCGCCAGTTCGATGATGCTGCCGGCTGCTTCTCCCAGGGGCAAAACGCAGGCCTCGAACTTTTCGCGTTGCAGTCGATCCGCGTGTTCGCGTTCAATCGAAACTGTTTCGATTCCATATTGACGGAAACACTCCGTGATCAGCTGCGCAGACGCCTCGGGCAAATCAAACAGCGCTACGCGCGCCGCCGTCTTTCGATGCGTGGGATGGGGGGCGAGAACGGTAACAGTCGAAGTAGGCATTAGTCCCAGGGGATGAACTCCTCTGAAAGCCCATTCTGGCGCGTCTTTTCGCGGCTGCATAGGTTTCGAAGGGGCGTAGCCCCTGTCCAATAGTGCCATTACGGAAGCTGTACTTGAGCCCATTGCACCCTGCTCCCTTCGTTTCTCTGCGTCTGTAGGGACGGGGCTTACCCCGTCTGGCAGGCTGCGGAAATAGTCGATTCTCGATGCCCAGCCCCTAAAGGGGCTTCTGATTTCGAAGGATTTACGGTATCGCTAAAGCGATACCCTGATACGAAACCCGAGTTTTTCTGCAGCCTGCTGGGGAGACGCGGCAAGCCGCGTCTCTACCTCCGCTGCGTTTGCGTCAGGTAAGATGTTGCCATCCTTGTATCCGTAGCCGCAGTCAGAAAATGATCACTCTTAACGACATCCAGTCGGCCTTGGGCCGCATTCGCAACTCCATCTACCTTTCGCCGTGCGCGCGTTCGGAGACGTTTTCTGAATCCACCGCCAACCACGTCTATTTGAAGCTCGACAACCTGCAGCGAACCGGCGCTTTCAAAGAGCGCGGCGCGCTGAACAAGTTGCTCCTGCTCAGCCCCGAAGAACGGGCCCAGGGCGTGATCGCGGCCTCGGCCGGAAATCACGCCCAGGGCGTGGCCTACCATGCCGGCAAGCTCGGCATCCGGGCCCAGATTTTCATGCCCCTGACTACGCCTCTCATCAAGGTCTCGGCGACGCGCGGTTACGGCGCCGATGTGGTTCTGCACGGCGCCAACTACGACGAAGCTTTCGAAGAGTCCGTACGCCGCAGCCAGGCTGAGCACCTCACCTTCGTGCATGCCTTCGATGACGACGCCGTCATCGCCGGGCAGGGCACCATCGGTCTGGAGCTCATGGAGCAGCATCCTGACCTGGAAGCCGTCATCGCCCCCATCGGCGGTGGAGGTCTGATTGGCGGCATCGCCTGCGCGCTGAAGGAATCGAATCCCAAAATTCAAGTTTTCGGGGTTCAGCCCTCGCGCCTGCCGTCCATGAAAGTTGCCGTCGCGGAAGGTAAGCCCGTGACGCTTATGGCGGCCTCCACCATCGCCGATGGCATCGCTGTGCGCCGGGCCGGCGACCGCACCCTGCCGCTGGTTCAGAAGTACGTGGACGACATCGTTACCGTCGAAGAAGAAGAAATCGCCAACGCCATCCTGCTGCTGCTGGAGCGCGAAAAAACTCTGGCCGAAGGCGCCGGCGCGGCCGCCATCGCCGCCCTGGTCAACCGCAAGCTGCCGCTGGTCGGGAAGAAAGTTGCGGTGCTGGTCTGCGGCGGAAATATCGACGTTACGCTGCTTTCACGCATCATCGAGCGTGGCCTCGTGAAAGACGGACGTCTGGTGCGCCTGCGCGTTCACCTGCCCGATTATCCCGGCGCGCTCAATCGCCTCACGTCGATTCTGGCGCAGCATCGCGCCAATATCGTCGAGACGGACTACGACCGCGCCTACCACGGCGTGGGCCTGGGTGAGACCGCGATCGAAATCACCATGGAAACCCGCGGGCCTGACCACATCGCCGAAATCATCTCGGCGCTGGGCGCAGCGGGCTACACGCAGGAACGCGTGCTGTAGGTTTTCACCGCCGAGACGCGGAGGTCGCCGAGGAAATCGCTCTTAGCTCTTGGCTTTTGGCTAAAAGCTAGGAGCTAAAAGCCAAGAGCGATTTTCTCGGCTTCTCGGCGGCGAACGTCACTCAAACTGCTTTCGGAATCTCTCCAACTGATCCTTCACTTCCCGAACTTCCCGCCGCAATTCAGCCACTTCTTCTTCCAATCTGGTTATGCGTTCCGCGTCTGCCGGGTTGCGCTCAACCGCCGCGCCAATCGGCACCGGCGCTTGCGCTTCCACCACATCCCCGGCAAGCAGATGCGCATATCGAGATTCTTTCGTTCCCGGCTGGCGCGGCAGAACCTTCGCCAGTGGCGGTTCGCGCTGCATCAACTTTTGCAATGCCGATTGCACATCCTCCAGCGTTTCGAAGTGGTGCATGCGGTCGGAGCGTCCGCGGAGTTCGCCCTGGGTCTGCGGACCCCGCAGCAGCAGCACGCACAGCACGGCAATCTCGGCGCGCGTGAAGTTAAATACCTCCTGCAAGCGCTGCTCGTATTTGGTCACGCGGCTGTCGGCGCCGCGTGCGGGTCCAGCCAGGCGCTGCTCCTGCAGACCTTCCAGCGCGTCGCGCACCGCGTCTTCGTCCAACTGCATTACCGGATCGCGATTCGACTTCTGGTTGCAGGCATTCACCAGCGCGTTCAGCGACAGCGGATAGTACTCCGGCGTGGTGATGTCCTTTTCGATCAGCGACCCCAGGACGCGGACTTCGTTTTCCGTCAGCCTGAATTCCATGGATTTCATTCATTGTACCGAGTCGTACGGTGGAGGGACGGGCGCCTTGCCCGTCCAGCCCGGCGGGGACGCCAGGCTCTCCACCGGCAAGCTGGGGTTGACGGCAGGCCTGCGCGAGCCTCAACGCCACACACGGTATACTCGATAGTTTGCCGGACGCATCCAACAGAACCAGTTGCCAGCCGCCAGTGGTCAGTGGCCAGTTTTGGGACGGAAGATGATGTTCCGGGATCTACTGAGTTCACGTTGACGCAGAAGGCGAGTCGTTGCCGGACTGGCCACTGGCAACTGGCAACTGCATTTCAAGGAGGAATCGTGAGGAAATACCTGGGAGTTTTGGCCGGCGTGGCTGGGCTGTGTGTGATGTCGTGGGCGCAGGTTCCAGCTCCAACTCCCACTCCAGATCAAGTTCCGGCCCAAGCACCCGCCCCCGAGCCAACTCCAATTCCACCTCCAACTCCAACCGCCCGCCGCGGGGCGGCGCCCCAGTATCCGCGCTTCGAACTCTTTGGCGGCGGTTCGTACGCCGAGGCCGGTCTTTTCAACGCCGGACACTGGGCGGGGTTGCCGGGCTGGGACGCTTCTCTGGGTGCGAACGCGGCCAGTTGGCTGGGGTTCGTAGTGGAAGGCGGCCAATACTTCGGAACGTCGAGGATCCCGAGTCTCGTGCCGACACCGTTTCCGGGCAACTTCTACGAGCCGACGCCGTCTCCCACGTTCAACGTGGCGACGCGAGAGTACAACGTTCTCTTCGGCGCGCAATTTTTCCGCCGCAAGTATGGACTCTGGACGCCGTTTGGCGAGCTCCTGTACGGGCACCAGGGCACACGCGGTGTGGCGACCCCTCAAACGGGTGCTCTCGTCACGGAAATCGGCACTGGCCGGGCGCTGGTGGCCGGCGTCGGCGTCGACCGCAAAATCAGTCGGCGTTTCGCGTTGCGGTTCAAGGCCGATTACTTGCAGACCGGCACCTCGTTTCCGCTTGTCGGCAAGCAGAAGCAGGACAACTTCCGGTTCTCGATGGGCATTGTTATCGGCAATGTGCACAAAAAGAGGCGCACACTCGAGGAGGAAACTCAGCCCGAACCGTAAGACCGGGGGGTGAAGAGGTTGCGGGGAAAGTTCGTCAGCCCCTAAAGGGGCGGACAGTTCCAAGAACTGACGGCATCGCTAAAGCGATGCCCTGATACGACGACAATGCTCTGATACGAAATTGCAGGGAACGGGCTCCGTCGCAGCTACCGGTGACGACTCTGTCTTAAGGCTTGGGCCACAATTTACGGGCGGCGCAGCAAATCGCTCAGCGGCTCGGCTTTGGCCCGGAGTTCTTCGGCAAAATCGGAGCCTTTTTCGACCACTTTCTCGAAACGGTCTCTCGCTTCGTCCGTCCAGTCGGAGACGGTTCCGAGAGCGTCATCGCAGGAGCGCCGCAGGTCTTTCCGCAGCTGTCGCCCGGTCTTCGGAGCGAGCAACAGACCGACGGCGGCGCCGACGCCAAGCCCAATCAGCAGAAATGTAACTGCTGTGCCGACCGTACCGTCCGAACTCTCATATTTTCCAATGCGCATATAAACCTCCTGATCGTCTCTATTCTAGACCCTAATGTTGAATTGGTGATTTGTAATTGGTAATTGAAAATCTGTGGCGACTCCCGAAGTTTAAAAATCACCAATTCCAAATTACCAGATTACCAATTCCATGGCGGTCGGTTTCCACAACCCTCTCCGGCTGTGTAGAATAATCTTTTAATCCCATGTGCGGCGGAAGCCCCGGCGAGCTACACCCCAGCAGGCCAAAAGCGGGTCCGCGGGGGACCCCGGACCTGTCCCGCTGCCCAGAATTCCTAGCAGAGTGAAGGAGATGTAAACCAGCAATGTCGATTCCAGCGACCCAACTCCGTCCCGGCATGATCATCAAGCACAACAATGATTTGCACTCCGC
>Ga0208042_1000314_pt1 | contig 17392 bp, 15 predicted proteins | sample Sb_taG_10_FD_187708 | JGI IMG/M metagenome (GOLD analysis project Ga0208042, IMG submission 187708) | Peat soil microbial communities from Weissenstadt, Germany - Sb_50d_7_NC metaG (SPAdes) (version 2) | ecosystem: Environmental > Terrestrial > Soil > Wetlands > Peat | place: Germany... | reverse complement strand
CCAGCTTTAGAAGGCAGCGGTATTTCAAGAGTTACGGCTCAACATCTCTATGACTCGATTTAGCACCTTCCGCCTGTTTAGCCGCTATTGGTTTCCATTCGCGGCGGAGGTGCAGAATCGCAGCCACTCACCAGGGCAATAGAGACAGCGCAAAGATTCCGCCAAAGCCGCGATAAAATCGCGGCTTTTGCTTTTGGCGGCAAATAGAAAGGTCATCGCCATGATTGTGAACATGTCCGACAGCGCCACCGAAGAACAGATCGAACACATCATTCAACGCATCCGCGAAGCCGGATTCCAGCCCCACGTCACGCGTGGTACGGAGCGCACCATAGTTGCGGCAGTCGGCAGCGGTGGGCGCCGCCATGAAATCGAGGCGCTTTCGGTCGCGCCCGGGGTGGATAACGTGGTCGCGATCGCCCAACCCTTCAAGCTCGTCAGCCGGCAGACGCGGCCGCAGGGGTCGGTGGTCAGCGTTGGTGAGGGAAAGGCCGGCGGAGTAAAGATTGGCGGCCCCGAAGTGGTCGTGATTGCCGGCCCCTGCTCGGTGGAATCGCGCGAGCAATTGCTGGAGACTGCGCGAGGGGTGAAGCGCGCGGGCGCTACCATGCTGCGCGGCGGAGCCTACAAACCGCGTACCTCCCCGTATGAGTTCCAGGGCCTGGGAATTGAAGCGCTGAAGATTTTGCGCGAAGCTCGCGAACTCACCGGCCTCCCGGTCGTGACCGAGGTCATGAGTACGGAAGACGTGGACCTGATCTGTGAGTACGCCGATATGCTTCAGGTGGGCGCGCGCAACATGCAGAACTTTGCGTTGCTGCGAAGGCTCGCGACCGTCAAGAAGCCGATTCTCCTCAAGCGCGGCCCCTCGGCCACGGTGAAGGAGTGGCTGCTGGCGGCGGAGTACCTGCTTTCCGGCGGAAACGATCAGGTCGCGCTTTGCGAGCGCGGAATTAAGACTTTCGAAACCGCCACTCGCAACACTTTCGACCTTGCCGCCGTCGCTCTCGCCAAGGAACTTTCGCACTTGCCGGTAGTGGCGGATCCGTCGCATGGCACCGGCAAACAGAGCCTGATTGCGGCGGTTTCACGCGCTGCGATTGCCGTTGGAGCGGACGCCCTCATCGTCGAGGTACATCCCTGTCCGGAGCGCGCGCTTTCTGATGGGCCCCAGTCTCTCGATATCCCACAGTTCGAGCGCATGATGCGCGGATTGAGCGCCCCTTTACGTCCCGTGCTTGCTCCGGCGCAGGCGTAACCAAAGTCGTTGCTGCCGGGACCTCAGGGGCTAAAGCCCGTGTTTTCATTGGTTCTGGGCGGCATGGCTGAAGACGTGCCCTTCCCAAAACGATTTATGAGATCGCTTCTAGTACAGCGGCTGTGCGTATTTGCCCGGCCGGATTTACCGCGGGTTTGGCAACCCGTTTCGCAACCTGCTAACCTGATTTCGCATGTTTCTCTTGGCCCCGTCGTTCAACGGATAGGACTTCAGTTTCCTAAACTGAATATGCAGGTTCGATTCCTGCCGGGGCTACCAGCCATCATCCGCTCGAAGGACCTATGAGGCGCATTGGCGGACGCGTATCGGCGCCTCGCTTTGGCGATGGAATGCATCCGGCGGTCCCAAGCGCCACCGGCCGCCCGGTGTTCTGGCTTTTCAGCCTTGGATCCGGGCGGCCGGTGTTTCTGCGGTTCTCGTTTCGGCGTCCTCAGCGAGGCTGGTTGGCCTCGCCACGAGTTCGACTTATGACAGGAAGAACTCCTTCGCCAGTGGCAGCCACTCCTGGTCGGGGATCTGGAGTGAGAGGTCGTCCACGGCCACTCCTCCATCCTGGGCCAGGGCACCCAGCGCCATCGGCATCCGGCGCTGCAAGCGGCTCGCCGACTCCTCTGTCCACCAGCGGGCGAGCGGGCCACCCAGCAAGTTCTTGAAGCTTGTCTTGGCGTCGGGCGCCTGCGCGGTCACTAGCCAGCCTTCGCCGTAAGGATCGCTGAGCGCCAGCTTCGGATTCTTAATGACCGCTTCGTTGATGTCAGACACGGTGCCCTCGATTGGCGAAACCATATCGACGGCACAGCCGTCGCGATAAATTGTGCACATCTTCTGGCCTTGGCGAATCCACTGGCCGCGTTGCGGCAGCGTGATGCGCTCCACCGTGCCGGTCAGTTTAGCGGCAAAATCATCCATGCCGACCCGCACCAGGTTGGGGCTCTCGCTCAGTGCCCAGGTGTGACCGGGGTGGTAGCGCAGGTTCTCTGGGACCTCGAAGCCACCGACCACGGCTGGCTGCAAGCGCGGCACAGCGGCATGCTTCGCTGGGGCGACCTGCAACACTGGGTGCACAATGGCGTGGCGAGTGCGGAAGTAGTCAATCAGCAAGAAGGTTGCGAAGAAGAGGAGAACCAGTAGGACTGTCATAAGGCACCTCGTCGGAGGGCCGTCTAGCGAGCCACTCAGCACTTTTCTAAAGGCAATCGCCATGCCAAGATGAGGCGAATTGCGAGTGAGCGCGCTGCAGGCCGCGATCTCCTGTGAAATAAAGGGGATAGACGCAAGGCGATTTCAGGGCGCGGGCTATTGCGATGAAATTGCCAACAGCGCTTTGATGGAAATCGCAACAGGTCAAAGCTCGTGTTTTCATTGTTTGGAGGCGGAAGTAGAGGGTGGTGGCTTGGAATCAGTGACTTACGCGAAAGGCGCGCACCGTTGAATCTCACAACAACAAGAGTTGAAGAATGCAACGGTGAAAGGCTCGCCACGAGAAAACCAGAGCCATCCCTAGCGTCCCTGAAATCCTGCCTCGCCTCGGGGTGAAACCGGAATCCTACCTGTTTACTCTCAAGGCAGTAACCAGTTAGTACGGGTACCCCCCTCCCCCCCTGCCTATTGGAATCAAGGGGTTAGGAGGAAATTTCCGCCACGGTCTTTGATTCTAAACGACTTACAGATAAAGTCTTTGAGAACAAAGGACTTAGCGGCGATTTTGCTTCGCTTGGTTGTCAAAGAGTCTCCCAAAATGGGTTTGGGGCGGCTTCACTGGCCGTCTTAAGAGACCGGCACACGTATGGATGCGCCAATCTGATCTCCATTATTGCGCGCGGCGGGTTGGACGTCTGTGATGGTGCACACAGATGGTTAGTGATGAAAAAAAGGTCAGGGGTCAGATTGCAGAATTGGGAACGCTCGCGGCAGCCCACTCATCGCAGAAAACGCGATGAGTGGGGCACCCGGCCCCCAGCGCACGCAAGAACAGCAGCGTGTCCAGCAAAGCGCTTGGCAGCAGCATCGCTCACAACACTGGGATTCCGACCATCGCAACTGGCAACAACGCGGCGGTTACAACGGCTACCGCATTCCAGACGACCGTTTCCGTGGATACTTTGGGCCGGACCATGGGTTCCGCATCTACGGACTGCCCTTCCTAGTTGAGGGGGGATATCCCCGCTTCCAATACAACGGCTATTGGTTCAGCATGGTTGACCCGTGGCCGGAATACTGGGCCAATGACTGGTACGACACCGACGACGTCTATGTGATGTACGTCGACAACGGCTACTACCTATTCAACCGCAGGTATCCCAACGTCGGAATTGCGATCAGCATCTCGAGGTAGCGGTGTACCCGGTGCAGCCTCGGGAGAGGCTGCACCCCTCACGAATCCATGACAAGGAGCCAGACATGCTTGGAACTATATTGATCGTGATCTTGATCTTAGCTCTCTTTGGCGCGCTGCCACGGTGGCCGCACAGCCGAGAGTGGGGTTATTACCCGACCGGAGGATTGGGGCTGATCCTCTTGATCGTTGTCATTCTCCTGGTTCTCGGCCGGATTTAACCGAAGGGTAGGTCGTCACAGCGGATCGCTCTTGGCGCGGGTCCGCTCCATGGGGCCCGCGCTGCTTCTTTCCCGCCACAGACGATCGCAGGGGTGGCGGGTGGTGTGCCATGCTTCGCCTAGCATACCGGTAGCTGATTGGCCGAAAGTGTACACTCTTGACCAGAATCGCATGGGCATTGATGCCAGACTGGTTCTGGAGATTGTCTGCAATCGCCTGGAAGGTGCACGAAACCCATGCAAAGCTCTGGTTTGACTAGTCCCCGGCAGCACTCATCGCGGGCGCTCGGCGCGCGCGCCGACCGTTGGCGACTGCTGGCCCTGCGCATAGTGACACTTCTTCTCGTGGTGGTGATGGGCAGCGGCGCTTCGTTCGCTTACTCTGTTTTGACCCACGAGGAAATCGTGGACCTGCTCTGGACCGATGAGATCCGGCCCCTCCTGCTCAAGCGATATCCGGGACTTTCGGAAGACCAGATCAGGGAGGCGCATGCCTACGCCTATGGAGGCGCCGTCATCCAGGATCTCGGCTACTACCCATTCGGCAGTAGAGAGTTCAGCAACCTGGTGCACTACGTTCGCAGCGGAGATTTTGTTCGCGAGCTGTTGCTCGAAAGCCAGGATGCCAACGAGTACGCTTTCGCGCTGGGCGCCCTGTCGCACTATGCGTCGGATATCGCCGGCCACCCGGCCGTCAACCACTCTGTCGCCATGCAATATCCGAAGCTGCGGGCGAAGTTTGGCCAATCGGTCCGGTATGCGCAGGACAAGACGGCGCATTTGAAAGTAGAGTTCGGGTTCGACACGGTGCAGGTCGCGAAGAATCGTTACGCGTCGCAGCAGTACCACGATTTCATCGGATTCCAAGTGTCCAAGCCCCTGCTGGAGCGAGCCTTTCCCGTCGTGTACGGAGTGGAGTTGAAAGACGTGCTTACCCACGAGGATCTGGCGGTAGGTTCGTATCGTTTCGCGGTTAGCCAGCTGATTCCGCAAATGACCCGAGTCGCGCTGCAAACCCATAAGAAGGACCTGATGCGCGAGACGCCGAATTTCGCGAAACAAAAGTTCCTTTACCGTCTTTCGCGCACTGATTATGAAAGGCAGTGGGGAAAGGACTACGTGAAGCCGGGCTTGGGTAGCCGGATTTTGGCAGTGTTCTTGCGATACATGCCGAAAATTGGTCCCTTCAAAGGGTTAGGGTTCAATGCCCCGACCCCACAAACCGAGGACCTGTACATCAAGAGCATCAATACGACCGTCGATCAATACCGGGCTCTTCTCGAAGAAGTGCGCACGGACACACTGGCGCTTCCTGATTGTGATCTTGATAGTGGCCAATCCACGAAGGCAGCGGAATACTCGCTCACCGACGATACCTACGCAAAGTTGCTGGGCCAGCTGTCAGAGCGGAAGTTCGATCGGACCTCGCCGGAGCTGCGCGCCAACATTCTCGACTTTTATTCCGACCTCTCGGTACCGATCACGACGAAGAAGAACCAGGATGATTGGAAAAGAGTGTTGAACGAGCTGGACCAGTTGAAGTCCGTGGCGCCTGTACCGACGGTGGAGGGCAGCCTTGCAAAGTGATCCCGATCCGTGCCCAAGACGAAGGTTGCCACAATGACGAACACGTCGCTGGCTACTACAATTCCGGCGACCGAATGAAATGCCGGAACAACATTAGTGCTTTACAGGAAGGCTCATCCCACATGATCTACAGAGCCGCCTTTTGTCGATTGGGTATCTTGATTCGCACTTCGATCTTTTCCCTCGGTGCCGTCCTTGCGCTTGCCCAGACAGGCCTTGCACAATCTGTTCCCAACGCGACCCCCACGATGCCGCCCGTAATCGTCATCGGTTTTGTCGGCGGGTTCATCAAGCACGATAATCTCTTCCACAGCGAGGTGCAGCTCGCGGCGCGCCTGCGCAAGGCTTACCCCGTGGGAGTCGACGTGGAGACCTTTGAGAGTTACCACGGGAAGAAAGCCAGAAAGAAAGTCCTGAGCCTGCTGGACACGAACCATGATGGGATTCTAACCCCCGAAGAGAAACAGAATGGCCGCATCATCATTTACGGGCATAGCTGGGGCGGTTCGGAAGCCATCGCTCTGGCACGTGAACTGGAGAAGGATGGCATCCCGGTGCTTCTCACCATTCAAGTGGATAGTATCTCTAAGATTCATCAAAATGATGCCGTCATCCCGGGGAACGTAGCCCAGGCCGCCAATTTCTACCAACCGGATGGCCTGCTCCACGGCCAGTCCAAAATTCGCGCTGCCAATCCAGCACGCACGAGTATCATCGGGAATTTTCGATTCAACTACGAAGGGAGCCCGTATAAATGCGACCACTATCCCTGGTACGACCGCATTTTCGGGAAGTCCCACACCCAAATTGAATGCGATCCAGGTGTGTGGAAACAAGCAGAGTCTCTGATACGGTCGAACCTGCCCCCAACAACGGGAACGGAGCTGTAACGCGTTGATGGCATTACCCATTCCGGGTGCCCCACTCATCGCGCACTTTGCGATGAGTGGGCTTAGCTGCGCCTACCTCTTCACCACCACCCCAATCCCCAACTCGCGCAACTGCCCCTCTGGCACCGGCGTGGGCGCTTCCATCATCAGGTCCTTCGCGGCGGCGGTTTTGGGGAAAGGAATTACTTCGCGCAAACTATCCGCGCCTGCCAGAATCATCACGATGCGGTCGAGGCCGAGGGCGATTCCGCCATGAGGAGGCGTGCCGTATTCGAGCGCTTCCAGGAAGAAGCCGAAGCGCGAGCGCGCTTCTTCTTCCGTCATGCCGAGGGCGTGAAAGATTTTGCTCTGTACGTCCTGGCGGTGAATACGGATCGAGCCCGACCCCAGCTCCGTGCCATTCAGCACCACGTCGTAGGCGAGGGCGCGCACCATGGCGGGATCGGTTTCCAGCTTGTCCATGTCTTCATCGTGCGGCGAGGTGAATGGATGATGCGCGGCGTTCCAACGCCTCTCGCCTTCATCCCACTCGAACATGGGAAAGTTGGTCACCCACAGAAAACGGTAATCGCCTTTTTGAAAAAGCTTGTGCCGGTCGGAATATTTCTGCGCCAGCGCCACGCGCAGCAGTCCCGCCGAGGCATAGATCGCCAGTTCCGCTGGCGTTACTTTGCGCTTGCTGGCCGGGTGCTCGTCTCCGGTTGCGCCGGACCGCGCCGAACCCACCACCAGCACCAGCAGATCGTCCGCCGCGGCGCCCGTTTTCGCGCGGACTTTTGCTCCCGCTTCGGGGTGCTTGTTCTCGATGCGCTTGAAGTCTTCGAACACGCGCGCTCCGCCCTTCGCGACAAACAGCGGCTTGATGTCGTCGCGCTCCTTGCGCGAAAGCTCGCCCACGTGCGGAATGCGGATGGCAATCACGGGCAGATCTTTATTGATGGCCAGCGCTTCGAGATCGGAGGGCGCAAAACAATCGGCCACATCGGTGAAGGCGGGCACGCGCAGGTCGGGCTTATCGATGCCGTACTGGCGGATGGCATCGTCGAAATCCATGCGCGGGAAAGGCGTCTTGATCTCGTGGCCCGCGGCTTTGAAAGCGGCGGTCAGAAAGCCCTCCACCACTTCCCAAACCCGCTCCGGCTGCGGATAGGACATCTCGAGATCAATCTGGGTGAATTCGGGCTGGCGATCGGCGCGCAGATCTTCGTCGCGGAAGCAGCGCACGATCTGGAAATATTTGTCGAAGCCGGAGATCATCAGGATCTGCTTGAACAGTTGCGGCGATTGCGGCAGGGCGTAGAACATTCCCGGCTGCACGCGGCTGGGGACGAGATAATCGCGCGCGCCTTCGGGCGTGGAGCGCGTCATGAACGGGGTTTCGATCTCGAAGAAGCCCTGCGAAGCCAGGTTGTCGCGGATTGCGAGCGCCACTTTGTGCCGCAGCTCGATGTTGAACTGCATAGCGTCGCGGCGCAGGTCGATGTAGCGAAATTTCAAGCGCATTTCCTCGTTCGCGAGCACCGTGTCCGAAGGCAGAAAGGGGAGCGGCTTCGACACGTTCAAGATGCGCAGCTCTTCCACCACCAGTTCGACTTCGCCGGTGGGGATATTGGGATTGATGGTGTCGGCATCGCGGCGCTTGACCGTGCCGATGGCGGCGATCACGAACTCGTTGCGCAGCGCTTCCGCTTTCTCGTGAACGGCGGCGCTCAGTTCGTAGTTGAATACGACTTGCGTCACGCCGGTGCGGTCGCGCAGGTCGACGAAGATGATTTGGCCAAGGTCGCGCCGCCGGTTGCACCATCCCATGAGCACAACTTTTTTGCCAGCATCGGAGAGCCGAAGAGCGCCGCACATATGAGTGCGTCTGAGGTCGCCTAAGAAATCGAGCACGTTTTCGCCTTGTGTTGCCGAAATTGGTACCGCTGAAATTACGGTGGTGAGCCGAATCGTTGATTATAAATGGCGGGAGGCAGCGGCTAGTGCCAGGGGTGAGTTGCCGGGAGTCAGCGAAGACAATGGTGTCCGGCCGCTGACCCCCGGTTTTCGATTCAAGCCTACTTTTTCGTGCACTTACCGTCCATGAACAGGGTCCAGTTGGCGCCATCGGAGGACATCTCAAATTTGAACGAGTAGGACGTTGGCGACAGAATCTTTTCGCTGAAGCGGCCCTTCCCGGCTGGAGCCTTCATGTCGCCGATCCAGGTCCAGGCGTCACCGTCCACGGTTCCCTTGGACACCACGGCCTCGCCCTGACTGTTGAACTCGTTATAGGTGTACTTTTTTTCGTCGGCATCGTAACCGAGGAAGGCGATCCCGTTGCCGTTACCCATGGCAGCGCTCTTGAACGCGGAATGAATGACGACAAAGAAGCCGCCATCCATCCACTTGGAGTCATCGGTCATGGTCATCTTGCCGCCCGGCCCCATGGGCCCAGGCTTTATGTCCCCGTCGCAGGTCCAGTCACCGGCGAAGTAATCGAGTTTTTTTTGCTCGGGGCCAGGCTTTGGCATTTGCAATTGCGCAGGAGCCATGGCGGCGAGCAGCAGAGTAGCGGTGAGAAGGGCCCATGTTCGCGTCATCGAGAACGCCTCCTGAAAGTGAAATTGTTGCGTGAAAGCAGAAGTGATCACGCCCCGTTTGCCGATGGTAGACACTCATAACGCACAAGTCAACGGAATCGGTGGTCGACAGCCAGAAGGGCTTTTGGCAGCGTGCCGCCGGATTCCAAGGCCACACGAAAGAATCCTTTGAAAACTTCGGTCGTTGCTCGGATGTTGTTCCCAAATGAGCGGATCGGAAGCGAGAGCGTAGAGGTCGTGAAGATCTTCGGGCCGAAGCGGCCGAAGCTCGAGGAGCTTGCCTTTCAGAACGGGTTGGAGATCAAAGGACATTCTTGATTCCTTCGTTCCTCAAAATTTCAGATTGCCAATAGCTATCGCGTCTGCAAGATTCGTTGCGCCAGTTCCGCGCGTGGAACTGTGACTTGTTCGCCAGAAGCCAAATGTTTGAGCGCGAATGCATCGGCCGCCACTTCGTTCTCGCCGACGATGAGGATGTATCGCGCCCCCATCTTGTCCGCGGCCTCAAACGATTTTTTTAAGCGAAACGACTCGTCGCCGAGATCGACCACCAGATCGTGCCGGCGCAGTTCGCGAGCCACGCGGGCGGCTTCGCGATTCATTCCGCCGCCGAGCGGAGCGATGTAAACGTCGGGCTTGCGCACCACCGACTCCGCCGACGCGGTCAGCGAAAGCACCAGCCGATCTTCTCCGATAGCAAAGCCAATCCCCGGAGCTGGCGGGCCGCCGAGTGCTTCTGATAGGCCGTCGTATCTTCCGCCGCCGAGAATCGCATTCTGCGCCCCCAGCGCCCCATGAGTAAATTCAAACGCAGTCTTTTGATAGTAATCGAGACCCCGTACCAGGCGCGGGTTTTCGATGTAGGGGATTTGGACGGAGCTCAGGATGTTCTTTACTTCTTCGAAGTGGGTGCGGCAATCTTTGTCCAGGAATTGGCTGATGGTGGGGAGAGTTTGGATGATGGGTTGGTCTTCGGGGACTTTGCAGTCGAAGACTCTTAGCGGATTGGTCACGGCGCGGCGCTGGCAGTCGGCGCACATTGTTTCCACTACGGGCGCGAGCGCTTGGCGAAGGGCTTCGTTGAATTTTACGCGGTCGGCGGGGCAGCCCACGGAGTTCAGTTCGAGCGTCCAGTTGGCGATGCCTACTCGGTCGAGCAGCGCGGCGAGGAGTTCGAGGATTTCCGCGTCTCTTGCGGGAGACTGGCTACCGGCGGCGGCGGGGCCGATGACTTCGGCTCCGATTTGATAGAACTGGCGATAGCGGCCTTTTTGCGGACGCTCGCGGCGGAATTGCGGTCCGATATAGAAGAGCTTGTTGAGGCCGCGGTCCCAGAGTTTGTGCTCGATGTAGGCGCGGACCACGCCGGCGGTGTTTTCGGGGCGGAGGGTTAGAGATTGTCCTTTATCGCTTTCGGCGCGGCCGCGATCTTCCCAGGTGAACATTTCCTTCTTGACAATATCGGTCTCCTCGCCTACGCCTCGGGCGAAGAGTTCGGTGGACTCGAAGATGGGGGTGCGGATTTCGTGGAAGTTGTAGGCGCGGAAGACGTCGCGGACGGCGGCTTCGACGAAGTTCCAGAGCGCCGTGTCGGGCGGGAGAAGGTCGCGGGTTCCTCGGGGAGATTTGATCATTGGTCGTTGGTCGTCGGTCGTTGGTCGATCGTCAAGGTCGCAGCATCCTGGCGTCGACTGCGGGTCTTGATTAGTTTAACGTCGAATCGCCGTTTCTTGCGGATCTGGACGAGAATGTTCACACGGACGATACTACTCACCAGGCCGAGTTGCCATGCTTCGCGTACAGTTCATCGAACTCCATGAACAACCGTGGTTCCCGTCATCTCTTCGAGATGGAATTACGGACGCGCTGCAGTTTGGGTTCAATCTCTTTAAGATCTACTCGCCCATCGCTCCGCTGCTGCAAAGCGCACTTGACTCTACACGGAGCCGATCGATTGTTGACTTGTGTTCAGGCGGGGGCGGGCCCTGGTTAGACCTTTCTCGAAAGCTCCAATCGCGAAAGCTCGTAGGAGACCCGCCGGGCCTGCAGATTTGGCTCACAGACAAATACCCAAACCTCAGGGCATTCGAAAATGTCAGAACGGTTTCCGAGAATCACATTGCTTTTGATCCGGGGTCGGTGGACGCGATGAAAGTTCCGCTTGAACTGAAGGGGCTCCGAACGATGTTCACGTCGTTCCATCATTTTTCGCCAGAAGGGGCTCGCGCCATACTCCAAAATGCCGTCGATGCCGGGGAAAGCATCGGCATATTTGAAGCAACGAGGCGCGCTCCGTCAACTATCGGCCTTATGTTTGCCTGGGTTCTCATGCTGTTCGTCTGCACGCCGTGGATCCGTCCGTTCCGCTGGTCACGGTTGCTCTGGACGATTCTGGTTCCGGTCATTCCCCTGGTCTTGCTGTTCGATGGAGTGGTGTCTTGCCTTCGGACATATCGGCCACAAGAACTGCGTGAGATCGTCGAAAAACTGGCCGCCAACGAATACCAGTGGGAGATCGGCGAGCATTCAAGAGCGACTGGGGAGGTGGCAATTACTTACTTGATTGGTTATCCGCGAGCATGCGTCCCGGAAATTCATTAAGACGCCATCGACGACATCGCGAACTCTTTCTTCAGCAACGAATACAGCTTTACATCGCGAAACGTGCCCCGCACTTTCACATCCTGGCGCAAGGTGCCCTCGAACTGCCAACTGGCGCGCTTCAGCACCAGAACGGTCTTCATGTTGTCCGGGTCCACCTTCGCCCAGATACGATTCAACTGCAGCGCTCCGTATCCAAACGTGAGCGTCGCTTTCAGTGCCTCGCCCATTATGCCGCCGCCCCAGTGCTCCTTGGCCATGGCAAACACCAGTTCGGCACGGCAATGGTCCGCCGAAACGTTAATCAGGCCGCAGGTGCCGATCACCTTCTTGTCGGATTTCAGCTCCATCGCCAGTTCGGCGTTCACGCCTCGCTGATACTCGGCGATGGTCTGCTCAATGAAACGTCTGCTGTCCTCGACCGTGCGGTGCGCTTCCCACTTCGTATACTGCGCGACCTCGGGATCGTGAGCGTAGTGGAAAACGGCGCTGGCATCGTCCATCCGCAGCGGGCGCAGCAACATCCGCGGCGTTAGCAAAGGGGTCTGCTCACGAACGATACGGCTAAGCTCCTGTGGTTGCATCTTGTCCTCTGGAACACTGAATTATGGCGGGGCGAGAATTCCGGAACGATTTCACCATGTTTCTTGCAGGTTTTAGCACAACATCGCTACGCGACGCAATCGTAACTGATACTCAAGAGGGTACGCAGGTACCCAGCGTGCCTCTAGGCTGGCAGATCGAGTTGGTACGAAACCCTGGTTTTTCCGCAGCCTGCTAGGGTTTGCTGCCGGTGGTCATTTGGCGGCGGGCTTCTTCGCAGGCCTGCTGCGGGTCGCGTCCGGTGACTTGCTTGTACCAGGCGGGGTGGAAGGTCCAGGCCCAGGCTTCGCTTACCGCGCCGCGAACTATTGCCTGGAAAGTGCCGGGCTGTCCGAATGTGCTCTCATAGATGTGGATGAAGATTCCGCCGAGCATGATGAGGGCGGAGATGTCGTGGATGACGTAGCTGGTGGCGACGGCGATTCTTCCGAAAGTTCTGGCGCCCGCCCACAGGATGATGCCGGTGATGAGGTACGCAACGCTGCCGCCAACGATCTCCCAGAACTGAATTTTCTGTCCGGCGTTGAAGAAGCCGGTGTCGGGCGGATCCATTTTCTCTTTGCCGCTGACGATCTTGCCCAGGTTGCGCACCCAGTTGGAATCGGCTGCGGTCCAGATCATGGGCTGGAGCCAGTTCAGGGCTTGCAATCCGAAGAAGAAAACGAAGCCTACGCCGAACCAGGGGTGCATGACGCGGCTGAGTGGTCCGCCGCCGAAGAAGGGAGTGAACCAGCGAAACAGCCACGGGAGATAGATGGCGAAGCCGGTGAAGAGCGCGAGGAAGAAAAAGAGTGCGACCATCCAGTGGACCACGCGCGTGTAGACCGGATGGCGCAGCAACTCTCCGCGATAGACGGTGGTTTGGCCCACGTGTTCGAAACTCTCGCGAGCCTTATCGTCGAAACGTTCGATGGCACCGCTAGACGTTGACATTGGCGCCATCCTTTGCCGGGGGTTCCGGTTGGGTCCGGCGCGGGCCGGAGGTTACGTAATGCAGGATGACGCCGAGAAAACCGAACAAGGCGAAGGTTCCGAGCACGGGCTTAAAGAGCCACTTCCACACGGTGTAGCTCCACGGGATCTGCGGATTGCTGGGCAGGTCGCCGTAGCGCTCGGGATCGGTGGCGTCATGCAGTACGTAGATCACGTGGGTTCCGCCGACGGATTGCGGATCGTAAACGCCGGCGTTCTGCCAGCCGAAATTTTCCTTCAGTTGCTTAACGCGCTCCCCGGCAATGAATTTCATGTCGTCTTTTGTGCCGAACTTGAGACAGCCGGTGGGACACGCTTTGATGCAGGCGGGTTCGAGACCCTCGCCGACACGGTCGGAGCAGAGCGTGCACTTGTAAACGCGCTTGGTAGCGGGATTGAAGCGCGGAATATTGAAAGGACAGCCGGAAACGCAGAATTCGCAGCCGATGCAGTTTTCCTGGTTAAAGTCGACGATGCCGTTGGCGTACTTGACGATGGCGCCGTCGGCGGGGCAAGCCGCCAGGCAGCCGGGGTCGGCGCAGTGCATGCACTGATCCTTGCGCATCAGCCACTGGATTGTGCCGTCGGGGTTCTGGTGCTCATTGAACTTGATGAGGTTCCAGAAATTCCAGCGCGTCTCGGGCATGGTCTGGTAGGTGTTGTCGAAGGTGGTCGGGGAGAACGGCAAGTCGTTCCACTCGGCGCAGGCTACTTCGCACGCTTTGCAGCCGATGCACGTGGTGGTGTCGACCAGTTTGCAGACTTCGAGGTCGCGCTGCATGCCGTAGCCGGGCGCCGGTCCGGAATGGCCCGAGATCATTTCGGCTTGTAGTGCCTTGCGGTCTGCCATCGTGCTTCCCAGCCCCTAAAGGGGTGTCTTCTTTGGGCAACTTGTGGTATCGCTAAAGCGATACCCTGATACGAAACCCGTGCTACGAAAATCGAGTTCTTACGCAGCCTGCTAAACTTTCTCGATCTTTACGAGAAAACCTTTAAACTCCGGCGTGAATGCGTTCGGATCGATGATGGTCGGCGTGAGCTGATTGGCGAGCGTCTTTGCCGTCTTGTCTTCATCTTCCACAATGCCGCGGAAGCCCCAGTGAATGGGGATGCCGATCTGGAACGTCTCCTTGCCATCGATCTTCATGGGGCGAATGCGGCGCGTGACCATGGCTTTCGCGATGTAGTGTGCGCGCGCACTGGTGACTTTTACTTTTTCGCCGCCGCGAATGCCCATGCGGTCGGCCAGTTCCGCCGGGACCTCGACGAACGGCTCGGGCACAAGCTGGACGTTCATCGGGTTATTTTTTGTCCAGTAGTGGTAGTGCTCGGTCAGGCGATAGGTGGTACAGATCACGTTGTATCCCTGATCCACCGTCCCGTACTTGTCCATGTCGGTCTTATATCGTTTCACGACTGGATTGTTGGACTGCTTCGGATGCAACGGATTCGCAATCGGGCTTTCGATCGGCTCATAGAATTCGGGGAAGGGACCATCGGCCATGGCGCCCAGCGGCACGAACAGACGTCCGATGCCCTCGGGGTTCATGATGAATGGGCCCATGTGATCTTTGGGTGCGGAATCCACTTTGAAATCGGGAACGTCGACGCCCACCCAGCTTTGCTTGGCTTCGTCCCACCAAACCTGGCGCCGCGAAGGATCATAGGGCTTGCCGTCACCATCGCAGGAGGCGCGGTTATAGAGAACGCGGCGATTCGCCGGCCAGGACCAGCCCCAATTGGGATAAATGCCGAGGCCCGAGGGGTCTTCAGTTCCGCGCCGCTGCATCATGGCGCCGGCTTCGGTCCATGATCCGCAGTAGAGCCAGTTTCCGGAGATGGTTGTGCCGTCGTCCTTGAGCCAGGCAAAGCCGGGGAGTTGCTGGCCGGCCTTGATGGTGATGTTCGTCTTCGGATCGGTGATGTCGGCGAGCGCTTTGCCGTTGATTTCTTTTGCGACCTCGGCGAGCGACGGGTTGTACGGGTTTGTATACGCGAACGTCGCGTTCAGAACGGGATCGGGGAACTTGCCGCCCTCTTTCTTATAGAGCTCGCGAACTTTCAAAAAGATGGTTGCGAGGATTTCCTGGTCGAGGCGCGCTTGCCCGGGCGGCGGAACGGCTACGTTCTTCCATTGCAGCCAGCGGGCGGAGTTCACGAACGTGCCGTCTTTTTCGGCAAAGCCCGCGCCCGGCAAGCGGTAGACGGTGGTGTTGATCTTCTTCATGTCGTCCGCGGAGATTCCCGGGGCACGCCAGAATTCGCTGGTTTCGTCGGGATAGATCTCGCAAACCACCAGCCAGTCGGCCTTTTTCAGGGCGTCGATATTCTTGTTCGAATCGGGGCCGATCATGACACCGTTCATGCCGAAGGCGAAGATGCCTTTGATCTTGCCCTCGTACATGTCGTTCCAGATATTCACCCAGGAATAGTTGCGGTCGATTTTCGGCAGATAGTTGAAGGCCCAGTCGTTTTCTTTGGTGGCGGCAGCGCCGTACATCGCCTTCAAGAATGAGACGGCGAATTTTGGGGTGTTTGACCAGTAATTAAATGACTCCCACGGATCGGGCTTGGACTGTGTTGGCGTAATGCGCTTCAGATAGGTAGCGAGATCGACATCGGTGGGATTTGGCACCTTCAAGTAGCCGGGGAGAAGGTCGAAGATTCCGGCCATATCCGTTGCGCCCTGAATGTTGGAGTGGCCGCGGAGCGCATTGACTCCGCCGCCGGCGCGGCCGACGTTGCCCATCAGCAGTTGCAGGACGGCGGCGGTGCGGATGATCTGCGTGCCGAAGCTGTGCTGGGTCCATCCGACCGCATAAATAATGGTGGCGACCTTTTTCATGTCGCCATCTTTGCGGACGGAGGTGAACAGGTCGGCGGCTTTGAGGAATTGGTCTTTCGGAATGCCGGTGATGCGCTCCACCATTTCGGGCGTGTAGCGCTCGTATTGCTTCTTCAGTAGTTGATAGACGCAGCGCGGATGCTGCAACGAGAGATCGAATGCGATGTTCGGGGGGAGCGCTGGTGGAGGCGGCGTCGCGCCCGCGGGCAGAGGGGGAGGCGTCTTTTCCGGAGGCGTGGCTGCTACCGGTTTGCCGGCCAGGTCTCCACCTTCTTCATAATTCCAGGTCTTTTTATCGTAGACCTTTTTCTCGGGATCGAATCCGGAAAAGAGGCCGTCTTCGGGCAGGTTAAATCCGTCTTTGATAATGAAAGCGGCGTTGGTGTAGTTGACGAGATAGTCTTTGGCGATCCGGTTGTTTTCGATGGCGTATCTGATGACGCCGCCGAGGAAGGCGATATCGGCGCCCGCGCGGATCTGCACATACATGTCCGCATTCGCAGCCGTGCGGGTGAGTCGCGGATCGACAACAATGGTCTTCGCGTTGCGGTGAATCTTGGCTTCGATCGCCCACTTGAAGCCGCAAGGGTGGTTCTCGGCGGGATTGCCGCCCATGATCAACATCATGTCGGTGTTCTTGATGTCGATCCAACCGTTGGTCATTGCGCCGCGTCCGAAGGTGGGCCCCAAACTGGAGACCGTGGGGCCGTGTCAAACGCGGGCCTGGTTTTCCAGGTAGCAGACCCCCAGGCTGCGCATACTTTTTACGGCGAGATAGTTGAACTCGTTGGTGTCGGTGCATCCGCCGGTCCAGGCGATGCCTTCGCAGCGATTGACGGTGCGGCCTTGCGCATCTTTTTCCAGGAATGTGTCGTCGCGCGTCTTTTTCACGCGGTGCGCAATCTCGGTGTAGGCCTGCTCCCACGAAATGTCTTCCCACTCGGTTGCGCCGGGACGCCGCACTTGCGGCTTCAGCAGGCGACGGTCGTTGAGAATGTCCTGCTCGAGCGACGATCCCTTGGGGCAGAGCGTGCCGCGGTTGATGGGGTGGTCGGGATCGCCCTCGACGTGCACGACCTGGGAAATCGCGTTCTTGGCCTTGTCGCCCAAGGTGTAAATGATCACGCCACAGCTGACGGCACAATAAGGACAGGTGCTGCGCGTTTCGCTGGCTCGGGAAATCTTGAGGGATTGGGTCTGGGCGTAAACCGGAGTGAGATCAAAGCCGAGGGCGGAGAAACCGGCTCCGCCGAGCACGGTGCCTTTGAGAAAAGTCCTGCGAGAGAACTCCATTTTGTTGCCCCCGTGCTGCACTTTCCAGAAAGTTACGGAGGTGAATGTTGCGGACGCAAACGACGGCGTCCAACTTGTACCGCTCTAATCCGGAAAACTATACCCCGGATCGGACTGGGGCGTCAATCAGGGAAACTGCCGGGAGAACCCGGATGGCCGGGTCAGCTCCCGCACCGCGCGCAAG
>Ga0208042_1000310_pt1 | contig 17529 bp, 11 predicted proteins | sample Sb_taG_10_FD_187708 | JGI IMG/M metagenome (GOLD analysis project Ga0208042, IMG submission 187708) | Peat soil microbial communities from Weissenstadt, Germany - Sb_50d_7_NC metaG (SPAdes) (version 2) | ecosystem: Environmental > Terrestrial > Soil > Wetlands > Peat | place: Germany... | reverse complement strand
CAATGGGTGGTGGTCGGAGTGTTGGGGCCCGGGGCGACCACGGATCGTCCGCTGGCCGAGGTGGCGCGCATCACCATGGGCAATCGCGGAGCGGCGCTGGTTGCGATCGGGGCGCTGGTTTCGGTATACGGTTATTTGAGCGCCAAGCTGCTGGGAATGCCGCGCCTCACCTTCGCGCTCGCCGAAGGTGGCGATCTGCCACAGGTGTTTGCCGCAGTCAGCCCCAGATTTCACACGCCCTGGTTTTCGATTCTGTTCTATGCGGTCGCAGTTTGGGGGTTGGCGCTCGGGGGGAGTTTTGCCTGGAATGTGACGTTGTCAGTGGTCGCACGGCTGTTTTACTACGCCGTGGTTTGCGCCGCAGTGATCGCTTTGCGGCGAAAGCAGCCGCTGGCCGCCGGTTTCCGGTTGCCTGGGGGGCAGGTGCTGGCGGTCCTGGGGGTCGGGATCGCCGTGGCGCTGGCGACGCAGGTGGATTTGAGTAAGTCGCTTATTCTGGCAGCGACGGTCGGAGCGGCTTTGCTGAATTGGCTGTGGGCGCGAAAGGCGCGGGTGGTGGAATAACGGATTGCCGCGTCTTTGAAGTCGCGACCAGGAAGGCGCGACCAATTGCCGAACGCGTAGCGAATTCGCAAATGCCGCCCATCGTACAATCGTCGACAGTTTTCCAGAGCGGCGGCAAGCCGATCCGCCTCGACGCCTACTTGCCGACGGCAGCTGACGGCCCCGTTCCTGCCATCATCGCGCTCCACGGCGCTGGAGGCGGCGTGTCCGGCATGGAGCGCTACGCCGGCATGCTCGCGGCCCAAGGGTTCGCGGTTTACCTGCTTCATTATTTTGACCGCACCGGCATTGAATCTGCCGACAAGCCGACGATCGTCAAACAGACGATCATGCGCAACTTTCCGCTGTGGATGAAAACTCTCTGGGATGCAACCAGTTTTGTCGAAACGCAGCCGCCAGTCGATGGCAAGCGCATCGCTCTCCTGGGCTTTTCGCTCGGAGCTTACCTCGCGCTCGCCAATTCTGCCATCGACCATCGCGTGAAAGCCGTCGTCGAGTTCTTCGGAGGCATGCCCAAAGAAATGAACTTCTTCATGAGGCGCCTCTGCCCCGTGCTCATCCTGCACGGCGAGGCCGACTCGACCGTCCCCGTCGAAGAAGCCTACCAACTGCAAAAGTTGCTGGAGAAAAAGGGAATCCCCTACGAAATCAAAATCTATCCCGGAGCCGGCCACGGCTTCGAGGACCAAACCATCTGGCGAGACGCAGGTCTAAGGACCCTGCAATTTCTGCAGAAATACCTAGCCGCGCGAAACCATGAAGAGCTCGCGTAAGGACGGCCGCCCTCGCCGGGGTCCCCAGACCGCGCGCTTTTCGCGGGCTGGGGTGGTCGGCCGTCCAGCCGGGCGTAGCCCGGCAGCGCCTTTAGATTCGCGACAGCCGAAACGGTGCGCTAAGCAAGCGTGCCGGGAGCATCACTGCGGCCCAGACTAGGGCAAGTGCCCCGTGGACCGCGATCCCGAGCACGCGGAAGGGCAGCAACAGCAACCACACGATGGGATAGAGGATCAGCGCCAGCAGTGCCACGGGCCAGCACAGCACAAAGAGAAAACACCAGAGCAGGAAGGCAATCATGGGGACACCTCCTCCTGAGTATGATACGCAGGCGGAGGAGAAAAGTTCGAGCAGAAAGCATGTCCTGATACGAATCGCGCATTTTTCCGCAGCCCGGCTACTGCGTGCCGGCTACTGATTCAATCTTTCCAGATGCCGAAATCCACTGGTGGCCGCGAACATCGCTGCGGCGATGGTTCCGTTGTAGGCCATGTGCACCAGGAAGCCTGCGGCCACTGAATCTTTTCTGGCCCGCACCACGCCCAGAACCACGCCCACCAGGAAGATTAAGAGCACCGACGCCCAGGAGTACCCGTACTGATTGGCGTGCATCAGGCCGAATCCTAAGGCGGTCACGGAAATTCCTGTGCCCATTCCGAAGCGGCGCGCCAGAACTGGGTAGAGGAATCCCCGGAAAAACAATTCTTCCATGAGAGGTCCAAGAGTCACGGCAAAACCCGAGATTAGAACAATGGTCGTGTGGCGCTGCAGGAGCTCATCAAAAGGAGTCTGTTTGGGAAACGGAAGAAAGCGTGCCAGGAACAGAGCAACGATTTGCATTGCGAAGCCCACGGCCAAGAACGGCCAGATGTTCGCGGGCCAATTCCAGTGGAGGGCTTTCCAGAAGCGCGGGCTGCCCCTCTCCTTCGTAACCAGGATGTACATGTAGCCAAGCAGCAACAGGTAGGCCATCATCTGGGCGACGATGAAAAGTTCAGGAAGCGCACTGAGGCGGAGAACTCGCGCTTTGACGGTTGCGCCGGGCACAACCGCGAGCATGGCAAGACCGCAGGCAACCATGGCGACGATCGCCATGATCATCAGACGGAAAACATCCAAGCCGTTCCACGCCGGATCGGGCGGCGCGGCGGGGACGAGTTCCCCCGGTTGGACGTCAGCAGGGAGGCCGCCGGAAATGAGACCGCCGGCGGAAACCGGGGTCGCATCAGTGGCCTGCGGCGCTGGCCTTGGACTCTCCGGGAGATCGTCGGGAGAAAAGTTCACGCGAGTTCCCCCGTGCCAATGGGCGCGAGCACGCTTTTTGCCGATCCATTTTTTGCCGGCCCATTTTTTTCTGACCCAGTGAAATACGCGGTTAGCGCCTGACCCGTGTAGGACTTTTTCACGCGCGCGACTTGTTCGGGCGTGCCCTGGGCCACGATGCGGCCGCCTTCTTCTCCGCCTTCGGGGCCAAGATCGACGATCCAGTCGGCGTTGCGGATGACGTCCAGGTTGTGTTCGATGATGATGACCGTGTTTCCGAGATCGGTGAGACGGTGCAGCACGTCGAGCAACTTGCGCACATCGTCGAAGTGCAATCCGGTGGTCGGCTCATCCAACAGATAAAGAGTTTTTCCGGTCTGGCGCTTGCCCAGTTCGCGGGCGAGCTTGATGCGCTGGGCTTCGCCGCCGGAGAGGGTGACGGCAGATTGACCAAGGTGAATGTATCCGAGGCCAACGTCAACCAGCGTTTGCAGCTTTTGCTTGACCTGCGGGATGTTTTCCAGAATCTGGAGCACGTCCGACACCGGCGTTTCCAGCAGGTCGGCGATGGAAGAACCGTTGTAGTGAACCGACAAGGTCTCGTGGTTATAGCGGCGTCCACCGCAGACTTCGCACTGCACGTAAACGTCGGGCAGGAAATTCATTTCGATGCGGCGCTGGCCTTCGCCCTGGCACGCCTCGCAGCGTCCGCCGGAAACGTTGAAGGAGAAGCGTCCGGGTTTGTATCCGCGCTCGCGCGATTCTGGCAGCATGGCGTAGAGATCGCGAACCTGCGCGAAGATGCCGGTATAGGTTGCGGGATTGGAGCGCGGAGTGCGGCCGATGGGAGACTGGTCGATGCGAATGACCTTGTCGATCAGCTCCGCTCCGGCGATGGCTTTGTGCGTGCCGGGTTCTTCGCGGGAACGATAGAGCTGCCGGGCGAGCGCGCGGTAGAGGATGTCATTGACTAGGGTCGATTTGCCGGAGCCGGAAACACCGGTGACAACCGTCATCACGCCGAGCGGAAACGCGACGTCGAGATTCTTGAGGTTGTTCGCGCGCGCGCCGAGGATGGCGATGGCTTTGCCATTCGGGCTGCGGCGCTGGGTAAGCATGGCGATCCGCTGGCGTCCGGCGATGTAGGCGCCGGTGAGGGAGGCGGGCGAGTTCATGATTTCGGCGGGCGTTCCGCTCGCGACCAACTCACCGCCATGACGGCCGGCGCCGGGGCCGAGGTCGATAACATAGTCGGCGCGCCGGATGGTTTCTTCATCGTGCTCGACGACGAGGACGGTATTGCCCAGGTCGCGCAGGTTTTCGAGCGCGGCAAGAAGACGCCCGTTGTCGCGGTGGTGCAGGCCGATGGAAGGTTCGTCGAGCACGTAGAGGACGCCGCGCAGCTTAGATCCGATCTGCGTCGCCAGGCGGATGCGCTGGCCTTCTCCACCGGAAAGCGTGGCGGCGGAACGGCCGAGCTGCAGGTAGCCGAGTCCGACGTTGTGCAGGAATTCGAGCCGTTCGGTGATTTCATGCGCGATGCGTCCGGCGATGGTCAGTTCCCTGCCGGTCAGTTTGATGTGACGCGCGGCTTCGAGCGAGCGCGCAATCGGAAGGCTGGTGAAATCGGCAATGGACATGCCGTTCACTCTGACGGCTAGGCTTTCCGGACGCAGACGCTTGCCGTGGCACACAGAACATTCGGTAGCCGACATGAAATCGAGCAGATATTCGCGATAGGTTTCGGAAGTGGAGGATTCGAGATTCTGCCTGAGGTGGCCGAGAACCCCCAGAAAACCAGTTTTGCCCCCGCGCTGCGGCTCGCCGTACAGCAGCAGGTTCTGAATCTTGTCGGGAAATTTCTCGAATGGTGTCGTCAAGTCGAGGCCGTAGGCTTGGGCGACCAACTGCAGGCCGTGAATCAGGTTCTGCGATGACGAACCGGGACCCAGGCCGCCATCGAGCAGCGGCTTCGACCAATCGACAATCACCTTGCCAGGATCTAAATCGTAGCGGCTTCCGAGGCCGTGGCACTCGGGACAAGCTCCGTAGGAACTGTTGAAAGAGAATGATCGCGGCTCCAGTTGCGGAACGCTGATACCGCAGTCGGGGCATGCCAGGCGCGCGGAGTAGAGCGTCTCGTCTCCGTTAACGACGGCGACCTGGACGAGACCGCCGCCAAGTTTCATGGCCAGCCCGACCGAAAGTTCGAGGCGGTGTTCGATTCCGGGCTTCACCAGCAGGCGATCCACGACCACTTCGAGGGTGTGGTTCTTGCGCTTGTCGAGGGAGAGGTCGTCCTCGAGGTTCACCAGTTCGCCATCGACGCGGGCGCGGGAGAAACCGTGCTGGACAAGCTTCTCCATCTCTTTTTTGAATTCGCCTTTGCGGCCCCGCACGATGGGCGCCATGATCATGACGCGATCGTCGGGCGTAAGCGACATGACGCGCTGCACGATCTGTTCGGCAGACTGGCGGCTGATGGGCTTGCCGCAATTCGGGCAATGGGGCACGCCGATCGAAGAATAGAGCAGGCGCAGGTAATCGTAGATCTCGGTAATGGTGCCGACGGTGGAACGCGGACTGCGACTGGTGGTTTTCTGCTCGATGGAGATCGCCGGACTGAGGCCGTCGATCGAGTCGACGTCGGGGCGCTCCATCTGGTCGAGAAACTGGCGGGCGTAGGCCGAAAGCGTTTCCACATAGCGCCGCTGGCCTTCGGCGTATATCGTATCGAATGCGAGCGAGGATTTGCCGGAGCCGCTTAGACCGGTAATGACCGTCAAAGTATTGCGAGGAATCTCGACGTCAATATTCTTCAGGTTGTGCTGGCGCGCGCCGCGCACCGAAATCTGGGTGATGGCCATTTACGCAGTACTTTGTGGACTTCCGTAACGTGGACGGGTCCTGAGAAATGTTGGAGAGTGGAAATACGCAGTCCGATTCCCGTATCTTAGTTGTTAACAGCGGCGGGGGTCAAATGCGGGTAGAGTGAATTATTTGCAGCCGCGCGCTTCACAGGGTGGCTGCCAGCAAGGACCGGTAACGTGAACGCAGTCTTCGTAGCTTTTTTAATCAGCAGCACTGCAATTTTAAGCGTAATTCTGGGTGTATTCGGAGCGTATTGCGCGATTAGCGGCGTGTTGGCCGCCGTCAACCCCTCTCGACCATCCAATGCCCTTTCGGCGTTGGTACCCCATCAAAGCCACGTGAGCGGCGACTAAGCGCACCGCCGCGACCTGTATCTATGAAATAGTGTCTCCCTTGGGTGCCCAGAGATAACGGGCTACTGCTGCGGCTGCGGTGGCGGCTGCGGCGGAGTAGGATTAACCATGGCTCCGCCGGACTGCTGCTGTTGTCTGCGGAGCTCCTCCAGAATCTGCTCGGGGGTCTTCGGCCCCGCGTTGGGCTGATTTGGCTCTGGTTGCTGCTGCTGATCCTGGGCATTGGGCTGTACAGGTTGTCCGGGCTGAGGTTGTCCGGGCTGAGGTTGTGCGGGCTGGGGCTGGGCTTGCTCGTCGGCGTTGTCCTCGGCGTTATCCTGATCTTCATCTTTGCTATCGTCGTCTTCGGCATTCGCCGTTTGTGCACTCGCGGGTCCGCGCCCCGGTAGCGGGGCAATAACCTGCCGGTTGAACGGCTGAGCCGAGGGAACGCCGTTGGCAGGCATCGCCCCAGGATTGCCGTTCGCGGCGGTCTGGGTGTCTCCCGACGCCGATGGCTTTGCCATGAGGATCACGCTCGAAACCGCCTTGGGATCCGAGCTTGACCCCAGCATCACGTAATTGAACGAGGTGCCGTTGAGCAATAGCGCCAGCACATCCCGTGGCGCTCCCGGGCCCAGGTCCGCGACCACTCGTTCGCTTGCGCCCTGAGGAATTTCAATCGAAGCCCCTGTCAGTTTGCGCACATCGCGCAGGATTTCGCTTAAAGTCGAATTCTGGGCCGAGATCGCCAGCAACCCGCCTTCATAGCTGACTTTCGCGGGCGTTGCCGGGATCTGGTCCATCGGCAACTGACTCAGCGGACCGCTCTTTAACGGCGGGAGCACGAGTGGCTTCTGGGTCTGGGTCTTGGTCTTGTGGGACTTGTGCTGCGCGCTGGGGGTCGGCGCGGTGGCCGGGGCCGGCGTCTGAGCGGCGGTCGGGGCCGGCGTCGGCGCGGCGGCCGGGGCTGGTGTCTGCGCAAGAAGAACCGGAGCTGCCAGCAAGAACCCCAAAGCAATCCATCTGCGTGTGCGCGGCATCAGAATCTCCCCGTTTTTTGCGCGCGGCTGCTGGTTCCGCAGCCACTGCGCCCTGGCTGATTCTACCACCGCTCTAGAACGCCGGACGGCCTTATTTCTTGCGTATAGATGACCTAAGACCCGTTGCAGGTATAGCCCTTGCAAGCATTTAGACTGCCTTCGGCTTTAACTGCGCGTAAAATGCCAGCGGAGGCTTTCCCTTTGGTTATTGCTTCAGAACCCACGCTTCGGAATTGGCGGCGCGGCCGGCGATGGCGATGGCTGTGGCTGCTGCTGCTGGGAGCGTTGGCCCACGCCCAGACCTGCCAGAGCGCTGCGGACATGGATGCCCCGGTGCGCACGGCGCTCGAAACCGCGGCCCAGCGCTATTTCGAAATGTCGGCGCGCGGCGATGTGGCTGCCCTGCAGCAGAACTCCATCGCCTCCGTCGCTGCCAGCTTTGCCGAAATCGAAGCCGCAGTCAAAGAGAACCAGGCCGCCTTCACCGGGGCAAAAGCAACGTTTCGGCTGCCCTTTTTGCTGACGGCCAATGGCCCGGAGCCGCTCGCACGCGCTGAATTTCTGTGCGGAGTATTTGGGCCGTCGGGTCAGACGAAAGACAGCGCGGTATTTGTCCTGAATAATCTGCCGCCCGGCCACTACGGCGTAACCATTCTCGACGTGAACGGCAGCCAGGATCCGAGGACGCTGGCTTTCGTCCTACAGCAGGCAGGCGCCGACTGGAAACTGGCAGGTTTTTACGCCAGAGCCTCGCAGGCGTCCGGACACGATGCCGCATGGTTCACGCAACGAGCCCGCGATTTAAAGGCTAAAGCACAGATTCACAACGCCTGGTTGTATTACCGTGAAGCGATCGCCCTGTCCGCTCCCGTGGACTTCATGAGCACGCTCGCCACCGACAAGCTTTACGACGAGGCCCAGGCAGCGCTACCCGCCGATGTACCTGCGAACGGAAGCCCTCTGGATATGAGCGCCGGCGGCAAGGCCTATCATCTCACCGATATCTTTCCGCTGGCGGTGGGCAACGATCTTGACGTGGTAGTAAAGTATCAAGCCGCCGATGTATCGAATACCGCGCTCACGTTTCAGGAAAACACGGCCGTGATCAAGGCGCTGGTGGCGAAGTTTCCCGAATTTCGCGAAGCCTTTGCCGGAGTGGTAGCGCGAGCCGTGGAGCCCTCCGGCCGCGACTACGGTTCGCTTATGGCGATCAAGGACATCAAGTAGCGACCCCGCAGTTGCCTTCCCCATCCCGCGGGATTACTATTTCTCAAGTTCATTTCGCCGCAACCTATCTCTCACTCAATTTCGTTCTAAGGAGGAAGTATGGGCATCGCAGTTTCCCCAATCCAGATTGATTCACGGGTCAGCGACTTCATTGCGAAGCCGCGCAAAATGCTGATCGACGGCAAGTGGGTGAACGCCGCGTCAGGCAAGACTTTCCCAACCTTCAACCCAGCCACCGGCGAAGTCCTGGCGCACGTCGCGGAAGGCGATCGTGCGGATATTGACCTTGCCGTGAAGGCCGCGCGCAAGGCTTTCGACAGCGGGCCATGGTCGCGCCTGACGGCCTCCGAGCGCGGCAAGCTGGTGTGGAAACTGGCCGACCTGCTGGAAGAACACATCGAAGAATTCGCGACACTAGAAACACTTGACAACGGCAAGCCGCTCACCGTGGCGCGGGGCGCCGATGTTCCGCTCGCCGTCGATATGTTCCGCTATATGGCGGGATGGGCAACCAAGCTCGAGGGCACGACCATTCCGCTCTCGGTGCCCTATACGCCCGGCGTAAACTACCACGCTTACACGCTCCGCGAACCGGTCGGCGTCGTGGGCCAGATTATCCCGTGGAATTTCCCGCTGCTGATGGCGGCATGGAAGCTGGGACCGGCGCTGGCCTCGGGATGCACGGTGGTATTGAAGCCGGCCGAGCAGACGCCGCTCTCCGCACTCCGTTTGGGCGAGCTGATTATGGAAGCCGGATTCCCGGATGGTGTAGTCAACATCGTCCCGGGATATGGCGAGACGGCGGGCGCAGCTCTGGCCGCGCACGACCTCGTCGATAAGATTGCGTTTACCGGATCGACGGAAGTGGGCAAGCTGATTGTTCACGCGGCCACGGGAAATCTGAAAAAAGTTTCCCTCGAACTGGGCGGCAAATCGCCGAACGTAGTTTTCAAAGATGCCGACTTGGACACCGCGATCGGCGGCGCGGCCAGTGCCATCTTTTTCAACCACGGCCAGTGTTGCTGCGCCGGGTCGCGTCTGTACGTCGAGCGGCCGGTCTTCGATCGTGTGGTCGAGGGCGTGGCGGCAAAGGCGGCAAAAATCAAGGTAGGCTCGGGACTAGATCCGGCCACACACATGGGTCCGCTGGTTTCCGAGGAACAGCTGCAGCGCGTCTGCAACTACCTCGAAATTGGAATGGCCGAAGGCGCCAAGGCTGCGTCGGGCGGGCGCAAAATTGGTGGCAAGGGATACTTCGTCGAGCCCACCGTTTTGGTCGACACCAAAGACTACATGAAGGTCGTGCAGGAAGAGATCTTCGGTCCGGTGGTGGCGGCGATTCCGTTCGACAATCCGGAAGAGCTGCTGACTCGGGCCAACGATTCGGTGTACGGCCTGGCGGCGGGAATCTGGACCCACGACATCTCGAAGGCGCACCGGACGGCAACGTTGCTGCGCGCCGGAACGGTCTGGATCAACTGCTACAACATCTTCGACGCAGCGCTGCCCTTCGGTGGCTACAAACAGTCCGGCTGGGGACGCGAGATGGGCAAAGACGTTCTCCAACTGTACACGCAGACCAAGGCGGTGTGCGTCAGGATGTAGGCTGGTAGGCTCGTTAGGGACGGGCACCCTCGCGAGCCTGCCCTGAGCGAAGCCGAAGGGTCCAAGCCGAGCGCAGCTCGGCAGTTGCCTGCGGTCACAGCAACTCTGGAATCGTTAGACGGTGATTCAAGGGGCGGCCTGCGTGCCGCCCCTTTTTCTGTGGGAAGCTTGCGCGGGACGAAACTGGAGGCGCGGGTGAGAATCGAACTCACGATAGAGGTTTTGCAGACCTCGGCCTTACCACTTGGCTACCGCGCCGGATGGTTCTCTAAATAGCTCTCTAGCAGGCTGCGGAAAAACTCGGGCTTCGCATCAGGGATCGCTTCAGCGATACCGTAAGTCCTTCGAAATCAGACGCCCCTTTAGGGGCTGTGCATCGCGAATCGACTTTTTCCGCAACCTGCGAAAACGACACGCAAAAACGAAATGCCCTCGCCGGTGCAGGGCTCCAAAAAAGTGGAGCGGGAGACGGGATTTGAACCCGCGACTTCGACCTTGGCAAGGTCGCACTCTACCACTGAGTTACTCCCGCTCGTCGTCATATTTTACCACGAGCGCATTTGGTGCCAATTCCTGCACCCGTACAGTAACACCAGTCATGCTGGATACGATGACCTGCGCCCTTTGGGTACTTGACATCCTTAGCTCGCCGCCGCAAAATATCGCAAATTCAGGAAAAACCCACATTCCCTCTCAAGAGTTGAATAGTCGACACGTTTATGACGCTTAGCCAGCCCTCGCAATCCTCCCAAAAGAAAGTCAGTCCCGAACAGTGCAAGCATCCGCAGGTGCAGATCGTCTCCCGCGACGAAGAATCCGAATATGTGGAATGCCAGGAATGTGGGGACGTTTTCGAGTCCAGTGAATTGAAGGACATGGCGATCGAGGAAACGAAAGAACCAGACGAAGCGTGACTCGCGCCCGAGCGCGCTTAGCCGATCGCAGTCACCTGATCTTAATCACCTGATCTCAATCACAAGGTTTTCCGACGCATCCACCCAAAACCTCTTTCCCGGCGGAATCACCGTGGTCGCGCTGTATTCCGTGATCACAGCCGGTCCCCTCATCGCTCGGCCGGGGACAAGGTTCCCACGTTCAAACACGGGCGTGGTCACGATCTTGTCGTGAAAGAACACGGGCGCATGTTCGACGGGAGAATGTTCGACGGGCGCCACGCGCGGCGACGGCTTTCGCGCCATTTGCTGCCGCGTAACCTTGGGCTGAGACTGGGACTGAGGCTGAGGCGTGCGCAAACTGGCGCGCAGACGCAGCGTGACCAGTTCAATCTCCCGTCCGGCGTGGTGATACCCGTAACGGCGCTGATGTTCGTCATGGAAGCGAGCGGTGACGTTCGCCGTGGCAGGCACGTTGAGTTCGTAGCCTTGACCGCGATACCGCAGGTCAAGGCTCCTTTCATACTGAAGCGCGCCGCGCCACCGTTCCGCGCGGAATTCTTTTTGCGCCGCCGCCTCCAGCTTGCGGAATTCTTTCTGCAGTTTTGCCCGCGGTACTGCTTGCCGTACTGCTTGCTGAAGATGATCGGCTAACCGCCAGAGCAGCGTGCGCGAGTAATCCTTGACCACATCGCTGACCAGGATTCCAAACGCCGAAAGTGCGCCCGGTCGCGCCGGAATCATCACTGTCGGAATCGCCAGCGCCTCCGCCAGTTCGCAGGCATGCAGACCTCCGGCTCCGCCGAACGCCACGAGCGCAAAGTCGCGCGGATCGTATCCCCGCTCAATGGAAACGACGCGCAAAGCCCGCTCCATATTCGCATTCACCACGCGTACGACCCCGGCGGAAAATTGTTCCAGGCTCAAGCGCGAGCCTTGTTTCTTCAGCCATTCCGATGTGATCCGCCGGGCTCTTTCGCTGTCGAGCGTGAACTCGCCGCCCAGAAAACGGTCGGGTCGAAGGCGCCCCATCACCAAGTTGGCGTCCGTCACCGTGGGTTCGGTTCCGCGACCATAGCAGATCGGCCCCGGATCGGCGCCCGCCGATTCCGGCCCCACGCGCAGCGAGCCGCCGGCATCGAAGCGAGCCAGCGACCCGCCCCCGGCGCCCACGGTGTGAATCTCCAGCATCGGAACTCCCACCGGAAGCCCGGCCACTTCCGCTTGGCCGCCGGCTCGAACCTCACCTTGCACTGCCGCCACATCGGTCGAGGTCCCTCCCATGTCGAAGGAGAGGATTTTCCGGAACCCGCTGCGGCCGGCCATAGCCGCCGCGCCCACCAGTCCGCCAGCCGGGCCCGATAGCACTGTGCGCACCGGTTCCCGCGCCGCCGATTCCAGCGCCGTGATCCCGCCGCTCGATTGCATGACAAAAATGCGCGGGATAGAGACCCGTGGCTCGCCTTGCTTCCGCGCCGCGCCGGAGCCACCTCCCAATTCTTCGGCATGCTTCTTAACGCGCTCCGCCAGTCTTTCCATGTAGCTCTGCATGAGCGGCTGCAGGTAGGCGTTCACCACCACCGTGCTCGTGCGTTCATATTCCCGGAACTCCGGCAGAATCCGATGAGACACAGACAGCGGTTTGCCGAGTTCCGCCACGGCCGCAGCCACAGCCGCTTCGTTCTCCGGGTTAGCGAACGAGAACAACAAAGAAATGGCGATCGCATCGGGGTTGGCACGCCGCACCGCCTCGCGCACACGCGTCAACTCCGCTTCCGGCGGCCGCTCCAAAATTCGGCCCTCGGCATCCGTCCTTTCTTTGACGCCGAATCGCAGTTCTCGGCCGACGAGCGGCGCCACCCGGTCAAAGAAAAAGTCATACAGGCGAGGACGCGCCTGCCGCCCAATCTCAATGACATCTTCAAATCCCGAAGTTGTAATCAGCGCGACGCGAGCCCCGTTTCTTTGCAGCAGAGCGTTGGTCCCGACCGTCGTGCCGTGCAGCAGCGTGACGGCGCCAGGCTTTCTGGTAGCTTCGCCAGTCTTTCCTGTAGCGCCAATCTTTCTCAGAGCGTCGGCAATCGCGCGCGACGGATCATCGGGCGTCGAAAACACCTTCAGAGTTTTCAGCACGCCACCCTCCACCCAGACGCAATCGGTGAACGTACCTCCAGTGTCGATTGCGATGCGAAGTTCGGAATGAAGTGCGGATTGCGATACGCGAGCCATGATTTCGGAGGATGACCATGGAAGACTACCACTGCTCGCGGCCTGCGCAGTAGCGGCTCCGCCTGTGCCGGAAACGTAACCGCTTCCCGACCCCGGCTGCCGTATTCTGAAGCAATGAACGGGAGAACGTGGAAGGCGTGGCTGGTTCCCGGCGGCTTGCTATTGGCGCTGGCGGCGACGCTCGTCAACAGCTCTCTGTTCGTCCAAGTCGCGCCCTCGCTGGCCTTCTACTACGTCTGCGTGTTCGCCGCCGGATTGCTTCTTGCCTGGCGTTTCAATTCCAGCCGCGTTCTGTTTTCCCTGCTGGTTCTGCTCGTCGCGCATCGCGCGGTCGACTTCTTCGCCGCCGGTCAGGTTCACACCGGACCCGGGCGCACCGCCGTAGCGCTCGCCGCCCTGCTCGTCCCGCTGAACTTCATTGTCTTCGCCTCGATGCGCGAGCGCGGCCTGATCGTTGCCGGAATCGCTCCCCGCTTTGGATTGCTCTTCCTCGAATCGGTTGTCTTCGCAGTGCTCTGCCGCCCGGAGAATAGCCCAGCCAATCCACATCATCCCGGCGCGGCCGCGATCCCGCTCTGGATTCTGTTGAGCTTTGTAGCTGCCATCGCAGTGTTCGTCCGGCGTTTTTTTCAAACGCGCAAGCCCATCGAGCCCGGCTTTGTGTGGTCCGTGGCAGCCGTTTTCATGTGGCTCCAATTCGCCCCAGTCGGCAAGGCGTCGGACGCCTACGTAGCCACCGCCGCTCTAATCCTAGCCGCGTCGCTGATCGAGACGTCCTACGTGCTCGCCTACCACGACGAGCTAACCGGCATCCGCGGACGCCGCGCCTTCAACGAGTCCCTGCTCTCGCTCGACCAGCAATACGCCATAGCCATAGTCGACATCGACCATTTCAAAAAGTTCAACGACACCTACGGACACGACGTAGGCGACCAGGTGCTGTGCATGGTGGCCAAGCGTCTATCGCAGGCCGGTGGCGACGGCCAGGCCTTCCGCTGCGGAGGCGAAGAGTTCGCCATAGTCTTTCGCAACACCTCCGCCAAAGAAGCCTTCGAGCATCTCGACGCGCTGCGCCAGATCATCGAGAAATCCACGTTTCATGTGCGTGGTGCCGACAGAAGAGCCGAAAGAGCTGCCGAGAGCAGAAGCGATCGCCGAAACGATCGTCGAAACGACCTCGGGACAGGTGGGTCGGATCGCAGAAAGTCCGCAAAAAAGAAAACCGCCGCCGCGACTCCAAACCAGTCGCCCGAACGTTTATCCGATCACCTATCGGTGACGGTCAGCATCGGCGTCGCCGAGCCCAGCACCCGCTACCGCCAGCCCGAGCAGGTAATCCAGGCAGCCGACCAGGCTCTCTATCGCGCCAAGAATAAAGGAAGGAACCGCGTAGAACTAGCCTCCACCGCTCCGCTCCAAATCGCCGAAAGCAAGGGCGCGAAGGCATCGCGGCTGTGACAGGCTGCGGAAGAACTCTATTTTCATTTTTCGTTTTCCATTTGATCTTGATCTTGATTTTGGGTGGCGCAGCGGCTTACCGCTGCGATTATTGCTCCGCTCCGATTGGGTTTTTAGCCCCTGAGGGAGCAAGCCGTGTACGATTCCGCGCTAGCCCCTACGCTGATACTTCGAATCACGATGGTCGAACGCTGGCATGGTTCCCTCGAGAACATCGATCGCAAACCGATTCGTAATGGGATTTTCCAGAGACCCGGCCGTATAAGTAACCTTGCTTTTGGCGGACTTGTCCATCGAGCAGTGAATCACTTGATCCGCATCGCACACAACTGCCAAATTGGGATTGTGCGTCACAATAATCACCTGGCGACGCTCGCGAGCTTCCTTGATACACGGTACCAGAAGTCCGAAAACAGTCTGGTTATCCACATTTTCTTCGGGTTGGTCGATTATCAGCGGCGTATCACGCCGATCTATGAGCAGGTAGAAAATCAACAATAATGTACCGCGCTCGCCGGGCGACAGTTCCTCGATGTTCTTGCCGAACCACTTAATCGAATACCGGGGCTTTAGGTAACTAAGAGAGAATATGTCGTTCAGAACGTTTTGTTCCTTGCTGTTCTTCCTCAGCTGATCCGCCAACGTCATCGGCACCGCCGGGGAGCCCCGCCTATCGTGCGTCAAATGGTCGATGACATTATTCGCAAACGCAAGGGCCCCATCCTCAGAGTTGAAGTCCGCGGTGTCGATCAGATCCTTCAGAGCCTTACGCCCCTCCTCGCTCCCGCTGAAGGAGCCCCTTCGGGCCTGACTGACATTAGCAAACAATAGTTCCCCGAAATCCGAACAGACAACCGATGCCTCGAACTCAAAGTTGAACCTTCCAGCTGCGAGGTTATGCTCTTCAATGAACTTCTGCACAGGGCTGTAGAGGGACCGGTAGGTCGCAACGAGCTGCTTGAGTTCACGATATATTTCGCGCGTTTTGGTCTCACGCTCGGCGGTCGCCTCTTTCAGCAGTCTAGGGAACTCAGTGCGTCCCCTAATCTGTTCCTCAAGGTGCCTTAGCGACCCAGAAGCCGCAGGGTTCCCGACGAGGGATTCTCGCTGTTGTTCCCACCCCTCAAGCTCCTGCAAATATTTCTGGAATCGCAAGTTGGGAGCGTCTAATTGTCCCGTGAGTTCGTCGATCGCCTTTCGAAGGGCCGAGGCTTCAGTGTCGGCATTCTCCTTGGCCCGAACTGCATCATCTGCCGCCCGCTTCGCATCGTCCCGAAGCCGAGTCAGTTCGCCCGTCTCAACCTGAATCCTGATCAGATCGCGAGGGTTTACCGACAGTTGCACACAGTCCACCTCCGATTCGTTGATGAAGGCTTCGTATTGCCTTTCGAAGTTGCTGACGCGCGCCAACACGCGGTCGGCAACGGCCCGAACGCGGAGGGTCTCTCGGTTTCGCAGCTCCATACTCTTTGACTCAAGCACGGCATCAGCCCTGCGTTTCTGCTTCTCCTCAATCTGCGAAGCGATGGCCTGTAATTCCTTCTGCTTGAGGGGATCGGCGTCCGGCTTACTCACAGCTTCCGGTTTGCTCTTATCGTGGACCTCGAGTTCATGCTGCTTAGAGCCGTAGAGGTTCAGTAGTAGCTGCTCGGCTTCCTTTGAGCCCTGCTCCTGGAGATGCACAATTCTCTCGTTGATGGCGTTGAGCTCATGCCGCAGTTGTTCCATCCGGGAGTAGGTTTGCTCGGTTTGGTAGTTCAATAACTCGTCTAGGGTGTCGGCTCCAAGCCGGTTGGCGTCAGCAACGTGAGAGAAAATGACGGACTTCAACTCTTTGTCAAAACGACTGTCGGCACTTTGTATCTCGTTGCAGACCGTCTCCAGATAATTTTGTGGGATGTAACCGACAACCTCCACATCCTTGCCGTCTACTCCGTCCGCTAGCGACCTCGTGACGCGTCTTCCGTCTTCCCACTCCACGGCGGCAATAAAATGCTTTGCCTTATTGTTTCTCGGTTGACGGAACTTGTCCGGATGCAGAAAACAAAATCCGCCGCTCTGCGCGGTGTTGCCGAGCAGGCCGATGGCCTCAACCAGCGCCGTTTTGCCGGTGCCCTTGTTGCCAACGACGGCGACAAATCCCGGGTTCAGCGGTATGGTCCCTGAGAACCAATCCTCGCTGAGCGTCGAAGTCGAAATCTTGCTGAACGATATCGACTTCATGTACTTGGTGGGATTTTTTCGAACGCGATCGACCTCCGGGGGCACATCACCAATGAACACTCGCTCCTGCGGGTCACTCACGATCTGCTGAAATGCGGCAAATGCAGGATCAGCCTTGATCCAGCACGGAGCCTTCAGTTTATAGTCCCGAATGTCGTGGTTATCGGAGCAGATGATAAGTGGTTTTTTATAACCGATTGTCGGGAACACCTTTTCCTTGTAAGCCTTCTCATCCGTTACTCGGCCAAGCTCGAAAAGATCGATGTGCCTTCGAGCGAGATCTTCTTTGAAGGCCTGTTTGTACGGGTGATTGTTCCCGGTGTTCTCAATTGAGTTACTTTTGCGGCCGACATGCACCGAAACCCTGCCGCCAAGTTCATGGATCAACGCAGCCGCCTTCTCGAAATGTACATACACTCGATCATCGCCGCCCGTGCGAGCAATGTCCGGCGCCGTTAGCGCCAGCGGCCCCTGAATCTTGGTCCAGATGTAATCGGCGTCAGCAGTTTCAGAGAAAATGCCTATCAGATGTACCGATTCGCTTCCGCCTAGCTCCGAACGGAGCTCAATTCCTGGAAAGACCGTAAGTTTTGCGCCACCGAGGCTCTGCATGTACCTGATGCGTTTCGCGTCAATTACATGGTGATCCGTGAGAGCTACGGCGACGATACCGGCTGCAATAAGACCTTCGACTAACTCCTCATTGGTCACCGATTTATCCTGATAGTCGTAAGAGGCCGGAGAATGGAAGTGCAGATCCCACTTCCCCCATAGAGAGCCGACACTGCTAAATGACACGAAATCCTCCTCCTCCCCTCATTGGTGATTATGCTCCTCTTTCATCACAAACGCCCAGTGAGCACCATCACAGACTCCCAACCGCCCGCCGCCGACAATGGAGAGGTGTCACCGCCAACCAAGACGGCCCACGACGCTACCCCAGTTCTACAGAGTCAGCGCCCTGAGCAGGCGAGAACGCGGCTTAAGTCCTTATTCCGGAATATTTTACAAGTAAGTCCTTATCCTTCAATACTTTGCGCAAAATTG
>Ga0208042_1000307_pt1 | contig 17585 bp, 15 predicted proteins | sample Sb_taG_10_FD_187708 | JGI IMG/M metagenome (GOLD analysis project Ga0208042, IMG submission 187708) | Peat soil microbial communities from Weissenstadt, Germany - Sb_50d_7_NC metaG (SPAdes) (version 2) | ecosystem: Environmental > Terrestrial > Soil > Wetlands > Peat | place: Germany... | reverse complement strand
CGATTTCGAAAATAATGGGCCGAGTCTTTATCGCATGTGCCAGACCACGCTCCTAGGTTGGCAACGCTACAAGGACCACCCGGATCCACGCATCCGGGAGCGGTTTGCGCGAGAAGTGAAGAAGCTCAACAGCGCTTACAATGCGGCGCTTTGGGTGATGGAGCGGGAATTCAAGAAAGTCAATCGCAGCGTGAGTGAGCGCATTCACAAACTGCGCCGCGAAGTCGAGAAGGAGTTCCCGGTCGTCGCCCGCCTCTGCGCTGCATCGCTCGGCCCTATCTTGTTGTGGTCCACACGCCGAGAGGAACGTCGGCTGGCGAAAGGACGCACGTACGAACCTCCGACCTTTGTCGAGCGCCGCAATTGGGTTTCGGCTTCGTAGGCCTATCGCGTCAAACGGTCGGCGATCATTTACTGACACGTGAAAGGCGCTTCTTAAGTTCAGTAACCGTTACCAAAGATCGCCGATCCGCGGCCCGGTTCGCTGAAGATTTCCTCACGCAATGCCGATCCTCACCTGCATGTGATAAGTCCCATTAGCAGTCCTATGCCAGTTAGGCCAACCAAGTCTCATAACTGGCTGCCCGCCAGCCTCGACCTTTAGGCCCAGAGTCCGATGAGTGGTGGGCTCCCGCAGGAATCCGAAGTCTACATGGACATCGTAAAACCGAAAGAAACCACCAGAATGTGACCGTTGACATCTCGACATCTTGAGCTTCCGAGAGGAACAATGGTTAGAACGATTTCGCGATTTGATCTGGCGGGGTAGAGTCTGAAATGGAAACGCCGCAGCCAAGGTCGATTCTGCTGGCCACTTCTGATCCTGAGAATGGCCGTGCGTTGTTTGACCTAATCTCACGGTGCGGTCTGGCGATTGTTCAAGCGTCCAGCGTGCCAGAAGCAGAGGAATCGCTGTCAGATGGGATTTGGTTGGCGTTCTGTGAGGATCGGCTCCCAGGAGGGGGATATGGCGAGTTTCTTCGCAGGACCAGGCTGGCAGGGCTCCAGGTCCCTGTCGTAGTTTCATCTTCATTGGGTGGGCCCGAGCAATACCTCGAGGCAATGCGCTTGGGAGCACATGACTACATCACTGTTCCCTACCAACGGAATGCAATCAACTTAATCCTGCAGCGCCGTTGTGAGGTGAGGCGCTCCCTGGTATTACCCGTTCAGGTATATGGGGTAGACGCCGCAGGATTCCCTTTTCTCGACAACGTGCACACACTGGACGTCAGCTCCCGGGGGGCTAAGCTCGGCGGTGTTCGGCGGAAACTCCGCCCCGGCGATCTTGTGGGAGTGCTGTCTTGCGAAAAGAGCAGCGTTTTTCGAGTTGTGTCGGTGCGAAGTGTAGAAGGGCCCAGCAGCCCCTCGGAAGTCGGCATTCAGATCCTGAGCTCGGCTAGCTGTCCCTGGAATTTTCACTAGTTTCTCTGCACATCAGTGATTGCGGACGAAAGTCTGCCAATGTTGTGAGGAAGTCCTTTTCCTCCTTTTTGCTCCGGCTCAGACGGCCGATAGGCACGCACCGTGCGTGGGGAAACTTGGCTGCCCAGCTTCAGCGAGGGTTCATGTGCGACTCGTGCCTGCACCCCAAAGTCGGATTCTCCTAGACTATCCCAACAGTGAGCTCACGGATGTTCTTCGGCGGGCGCGGTTCTGGTGATGCGGTATGCTTCGGCATGTCTTTGCGGCGATTGCCGGCTGCGGATGGCGGGCTGATCCGAATCGTGGATGCTGCTCTGGCCGATGCCACGCGGCGTAGCGGCGGGTGGCTGGTGTGTCGTCCGGGATGCACGCAGTGCTGCATGGGTGTGTTTGCTATCAATCAACTGGATGCGGTCCGGTTGCAGCACGGGTTCTCTGCCCTCGAAAAGACGGACCCGCAACGGGCTGCCCGGATTCGCGAGCGGGCGCGAAATTCGATTCAGCGGTTGTCGGCGGAGTTTCCTGGCGACGCGAAAACGGGCGTGCTCGACGAAGGTCCAGGGGCGGAAGAGCGCTTCGCGGAATTTGCGAACGATGAGCCCTGTCCGGTGCTCGATCCGGAGACCGGATTGTGCGATCTTTACGATGCCCGGCCGATGACGTGCCGCACGTTTGGTCCTCCCCTACGATCGGACGGCGGGCTGGGAGTCTGCGAATTGTGTTTTCACGGCGCGACTGACGAACAGATTGCTGGCTGCGAGACGGTTGTTGATCCGGACGACCTGGAATCGAAGTTGCTGCGCAAACTGGAGAAAACGCAAGGTCCGCGTGGGCGGACGATCGTTGCGTTCTGCGTGAAATGAAGGGCAGGAGTTGAATGCCGGAAACTCGCAATCGGGGAGTGATGCCCGAGGGCTTGTGTCCGGCAAAAGCCCACAATCGAGAAACGAAGTAAGCCGCGTCTTACGCGCTGCGAGCTTCTTCGCATTAGATCGGGTTCGCGGACAGAGCCTGCCCTGAGCCGAGGACAGCTTTCAACTGTCAGTAGTGTCAGAAACTAAACGACTTACGTGTTTAGTCTCTGGGAGCGAAGTCTTTAAGGGAGTGTCCGCGCACACAGGCTATGGCTGAGTCCAGGGAAATTCGGGAGGCGTCGCTGGGCGAGATTGCTCTGGTGTTTCTGAAGCTGGGCATGATCGCGTTTGGCGGGCCGGCGGCGCATCTGGCGATGATGGAAGAAGAATTCGTGCGGCGGCGGCAATGGATTACCCAGGCCGATTTTCTGGACCGGCTGGCGACGGCGAATTTGATTCCGGGACCGAGTTCGACCGAAGTCGCGATTTTTGTGGGGCAGTTGAAACGCGGCTGGCGCGGACTGATTGTAGCGGGCTGTTGCTTCCTCATACCGGCGGCCGTAACTGTGTCGGTGATTGCGTGGGCCTATGTGCGCTTTGGCTCGCTGCCGAAGGCCGAAGGCGTACTGTCGGCGATCAAGCCGGCGGTGGTCGCAATCGTGATCCAGGCGCTGGGGAAGCTGGGACGCACGGGAGTGCGGACGACGCTGCTGGCGGTAATTGCCGTGCTTGCGGCGGTGCTGAGTCTATTGGGAGTCAGTCCGGTGCTGGTGCTGGTATTTGCCGGGTTGGTATCGGCGGCTGCGTTGGCGATGAAGAGCCGGCTGCTGTGTGCGGTTGGGTTTCCGAAAGTAGCCGGACTTCAGAAAGTATTGGGGCTTCCGAAAGTGGTCGCCGGGGCGATGGCGGTGGCGGCCGTGGGCGCGGCTTTTCCGGTCGGGCTTGGGCGGCTGTTTTTGTCGTTTCTGAAAATTGGGTTGGTGGTGTTCGGCAGCGGATATGTCTTGCTGGCATTTCTCCAGACCGAATTTGTGGAGCGTCTGCACTGGCTGACGGTGAAGCAGTTGATTGACGCGGTCGCGGTGGGGCAGTTTACGCCCGGTCCGGTGTTTACGACCGCTACGTTTATCGGATACGTGGTGGCGGGCTGGATGGGCGCGGTGGTGGCGACGGTTGGAATTTTTTTGCCGGGGTTCGTGCTGGTGGCGGTGAGTGGTTCGTTCCTTCCGCGGCTGCGAAGATCGGCAATCGCGGCGGCAGCACTCGATGGAGTGGTCGCAGGCTCGCTCGCGTTGATGGCGGTGGTGACGTGGCAGTTGGGGAAGGCATCGATTGTGGACTGGACCACGCTGATCGTGTTCGGCGTGAGCTTGATTGCGTTGCTCCGGCTTCAGGTGAACTCGGCCTGGCTGATTGCGGCAGCAGCGGTCGTGGGATTGGTGATGCGGTGATTGTGGAATTCTGATTCGAGGGCGGCAATGAGCGAGACGCGGATTCGAACGGCGCAGCGTGGGGATCTGGCGCGGATCACCGAGATCTACAACTATTACGTTCTGAATACTCCAGTGACCTTTGACGTTGAAGCTTACACGGTGGAGCGGCGGGAGGCCTGGTTTGCGCAGTTCAGTGCGACGGGACGGCATCGTCTAGTGGTTGCCGAGGAAAATGGGGTGGTGATGGGATACGCGGGGACGACGCGGTTTCGTCCGAAGGCGGCGTACGAGACGACGGTGGAGACGACGATTTATTGTGCGCCGGAGGCGGTGGGGAAGGGCGTTGGGACGCGGTTGTACGCGGAGTTGTTTGAAGGGTTGAAGGGCGAGGACATTCATCGTTTTGTAGGGGTGTATGTGTTGCCGAATGCGGCGACCGAAGCGCTGCATCGGCGATTCGGATTCAAGGTGGTGGGCGTGTTCAGCGAGAATGGGCGGAAGTTTGGGAAGTACTGGGATGTGTGCTGGGCGGAGCGGGCGGGGTGAGGCAGTTCTTCTTCGTCCTTTGCAAAGGAGAGGTTAGAATAGGTGATTGCGCCCGGATTCCTCGGGGCACTGTGAGACGGGAGATAGTCCTCTGGTAACGTTGTCTCGGGACTTTGTCTTGCGACCAGGCGTCTTGCAACAAGGCGCCGCCGGATACTGATTCGTGGAACCTGTGAGCCATCTCGAAGAAGTGCGGGCGCGGACGTCGCTTGGCGCGAGCGCGTTGCCTTCTGGGCGTTTGCGGCCTTCGTCGCCGGTCTATTGGCGAGTGGAAGGAAGCCTGCTGGAGCTGACCACGGTCCGGCCGATCGCCTTTTTTACCTGGAACAGCCAGACATTTATCGCGCGGGCGGCGCGCCGCAGCCTGGTGTTTTTAATGGCGGTATTGCGGCCATTTTTGTATGCGGCGAACCGCGTGGCTGCGACTCGGATCGTGCACGCCGTGCTGCGCGGGATTACGCGCGACCGGCTCGATCTGCTGGGCGAAGAAGAATTCGAATACAAGCTGAAGCCGCTGCTGAAAGAAGAAGGAGTGCGGCACCTGAAGGCGTTGCAGGCGACGGGCGTGGATGTGGTGCTGGTGAGCCAGGGGTTGGAACATGTGATGCGTCCGCTGGCGCGGCATTTGGGAGTGCGGTGGATTATTGCGAACCGCCTCGATTTCCGCAATGGAGTTGCGACCGGAAGGCTGTTGAGTCCGGTGATCCGGCCGCGGGGATTGTTTGCGCGGATTCGCGAAGCGGGGCCGGACGGGCAGCAAAGTCCGGCGCGATGGGTGCACGCTCTCGGTTTGCGTGGTCCGAAGGCGCTGGTGTCGGCGATTGTGCCGGCGGTGCGGGTGGAAGCGCCGCGGGTTCGTCCGATTGTGTATTTCGACGAAAAGCGTTATCCGGCACGGTTTTCGGTGCGGAAGGCGCTGAGTGGAAAGCGGGTGATGCTGATCGGCGTCACCGGATTTATCGGCAAGGTGTGGCTGGCGAATACGTTGATGGATCTGCCTGAAATCGGGAAGCTTTATCTGCTGATCCGGCCGCAGAAGTCGAGTCCGGCGCAAGAACGCTTCGAGAAAATGATCGAAGGATCGCCGGTTTTCGATCCGTTGTTTGAGAAATACGGCGACCAACTGGGCGCCCTGTTGGCAGAAAAAATTGAGGTGGTGGAGGGCGATGTTTCGCAGCCGGGCGTGGGGCTGGACTCGGAGACGGCAGCGCGGCTGCGCACGGACCTGGATCTGATCATCAACAGCTCCGGGTTGACGGATTTCAATCCGGAGATGCGGGACGCTTTGGCAGCGAATGTGGATTCGGCGTATCACCTGATCGAATTCATCCGCGGGTCGAATCATGCGGCGTTGCTGCATCTTTCGACTTGCTATGTGGCGGGTCAGCGCGATGGGCGCGTGAGTGAGCAGGTGCGTTTGAATTACACGCCGGCGGGCGTGGCTGACTTTGATGCGGAAAAAGAGTGGCATCGTCTGCATGGGTTGGTGGAGTCGGCGGAGGCGCGGGTGGAAGGGCCGGAAGTCGCCGAGGAATTGAAGAAGCAGGCGTTGGAGAAAGAGCACGCGGCAAAAGGGCTGAGCGGGCAGGCATTGGAAAACCAGATCCGCAAGAACCGGGTGCGCTGGTTGAAAAATTATTTTACGGAAGAAGGCACACGGCGCGCGCAGGAGTTGGGCTGGCCGAATACTTACACGTTCACCAAGAGCCTGGCGGAATCGCTGATTGCGAAATATGGCGCGGGGTTGCCGATTGCGATTGTGCGTCCGGCAATTGTTGAGACTTCGGTGGCGAAGCCGTTTCGCGGGTGGAATGAGGGAATCAATACTTCGGCGTCGCTGTCGTATCTGCTGGGGACGGCGTTCCGGCAACTGCCTTCGAACGAACGCAAGCTGCTGGACATTATTCCGGTGGATGCGGTGTGTGCCGGGATGACGCTGATCGGCGCGGCGCTGGTGGAGCGGCGGCACGATCCGCTATACCAACTGGCGACGTCGGTGACAAATCCGTGCGACATGGGGCGGTCGATTGAGTTGACGAGCCTGGGACACCGGCGTCACTATCGGGCGCAGGAAGGTCTGGAGTACTGGCTGCGGTTGCGGATGGATGCGATTCCGGTTTCGAAAGAGCGCTATAACCGCATGTCGGCGCCGGCGCAGAAGATGATTATCAAGTCGATTCAGCGGGTGATGTCTCCGCTGCCATCTGCGATGACTAAGCCGCTGGCGAAAACGGAGCGTAACCTTGAGCGCGTGGAAAAATTGGTGGAGCTGTTCGAGCCGTTCATTCTGCACAACGAGCATGATTTTGTCGCGGATAATGTAGAGAAGTTGTCGCAGGCTCTGACGCCCGAGGAGAAAGAAATCTTCGGCTATGACACGGCGGGGCTGGACTGGTGGGAGTATTGGATCGACATTCATATTCCGGCATTGCGGCGGTGGACGTATCCGCTGATTGAAGGGCGGCCGCTGGAAGCGCGCGCACCGCGAGTGCTGCAGATGCCGCCGGCGCCGACTGCGACCGCGACAATGGCCGAAAATGGCGCTGCCATGAAGACGGGGACGAACGGAGCAACGTGGCGATATTCCTGACCGGTGGGACCGGGTACATCGGCGCGCATGTCGCTGCTAATCTGCTGGAGCAGCATGACGCGACCTTGAATCTGCTGGTGCGCGGCCGCGATCCGCGTGACGCGGAGCTGCGGCTTTGGCAGGCATTGCAGTTGCACCTGCCGTTCCCGGAATTCTACGAATACTTGCAGGCGAAGATCCGGATTTTTCGCGGAGATCTTACGTCGCCGCAGTTCGGGCTCGAAGCGGGCGATTACGACCGGCTCGTGCACACTACCGATTCGGTGATCCACTGCGCGGCTTCGCTGAATCGGAAGTCGGAAAAAAGTTGTTTGAATGTGAATCTGCGTGGGACGCTCGAAGTGGTGCAGCTGGCGCGGCGATCGCAGTACTATCACGGGCTGCGGCGGTTTTCGAACGTGAGCACGGTGGCGGTGGCGGGAAAACGCAGCCACGAAGTTGTTTTGGAAGACCGGTCGATCGAGTGGGAACGATCAGATTACGATCCGTATGCGCGGACGAAGAAATTCTGCGAGCACCTGGTGCGCGAGTTGCTGCCGGACGTGCCGCTGACGATTTTCCGCCCGAGCATCGTGTTAGGGGACAGCCGGTATCCGCAGACGACGCAGTTCGACATGGTGCGGTCGTTCGTGTTTCTGGCGGGATTGCCGGTGCTGCCGTTTCGTCCGCATGACAAGATTGACATTGTGAATGTGGATTTCGTGGCGGATGCGATTGCGACTTTGCACATGAAGGCGAATCCCGAGCACGACACCTATCATCTTTCTTCGGGGAACGATGCGCAAACGTTCCGGGAATTGACCAGGGCGCTGGCAGCCGAGCAGAACAAGCGCGGGCCGCTGTTTTTGCCGATCTTGGAAAAGCCGTTCGGCTCCATCGTCAATACCCTGGCGAACCGCAAAGGGCTGGTGGGACTCGGAGCGGCACTGATGACGGTCTTCCTGCCGTACTTGACCTGGAACACGGTGTTCGACAACACGCGCGTCACAACGGAAATAGGACGCAAGCCGGCGCCGTTTTCGCAATACAGTTTTCCGCTGCTCCGGTTCAGCCGCGAGCATAATTTTGAATACCCGTATCAAGCCTGGCCGGAGAGCACAAGGGCGGGAGGGTCTGCCGCATGATGGACTTCGTTCTGGAAGCGTGGGTATCGAGCATCATCGAGGGCAAGAAAATTCAGTGGATGCTGGGCAAGCGGGAGCCGTGGCAGCCTGGGGAAAAACTGAAGCTGCTGTTTGCGGGCTATAACGGAACGCGCAATACGGGGTCGGATGTGCGCGTGGAAGAAATGCTGCGGCAGATCCGGCGGATTCTTGGGCCGGAGAACGTTGACCTGAGCATGATGACGTTTAATTTTGACCGGTCGCGCGGATATTTCGCAGGCACATCGCAAGTGCGGCTGCCGGATATTTTTCCTCCCTTCCTGGCAAATGAAGTGCCGAAACATCATGGTGTGGTGGCGTGTGAAGGTTCGATGTTCAAATCGAAATTCGCGAATGCGCTGGCGACGATGATGATCGGGTCGCTGGGGATCGCGGCGGCGGAGAACAAGTTGTCGATCGGCTACGGCGCCGAGGCGGGACACATGGATCCGCTGGTCGCGAAGATGTGCGGGCGCTATTGCAGGAATTCGCTGGTGATCACGCGCAACGACGAGTCGCGGAAAATTCTCCGAGAACTCGGCGTGCCGACGGAGTTGGGCACGGACACAGCGTGGACGTTTGAGCCGCTGGGCGCGGAGTATGGGCAGAAAGCGCTGCGCGATGTGGGTTGGGATGGGAAAACGCCGGTGCTGGTGGTGTGTCCGATCAATCCGTTTGAGTGGCCGGTGAAGGCGTCGGTGGGGAAGGCCGCGCTGCACAGCCTGACCGGCGCATACCAAGAGAGCCACTACCGCGGGCCCTACTTTCATCATGCGGGGCCAGAGGCGGACGGCGCCTACGAACATTATTTGAGTTCGATTGCCAATGCGGTGGCCGCGTTCCGCCAGAAGAGGAATGTATTCGTGATCATGGCGGCGACCGAGCGCATGGATGCCCGGCCTTGCCGCCGTATCTCGGAGAAGCTGGGCGGAGTTCCGGTGCTGACCTCGGACGATCACAACATGTACCAACTGGTCAGCATTCTGCGGGCTTGCCGGCTGATGGTGTCTTCGCGTTATCACGGGATTGTGACTTCGATGCCGGTGCTGGTGGCGTCGGCGGGGATCACGATGGATGAGCGCATACGGAATCTGATGAACGAGCGCGGGCATCCGGAGTTACTGATGAATGTGGATGATCCGGACCTGGAGGCGCGGACTCTGGCGGCGCTGGATACTCTGGATCGCGACGGTGAGCGGATTGCCGATGGGATCGCGCGGAGCGTGGTGCGGAATTTGAAATTGATGGCGCGCATGGGCGTGTATTTCGAAGAAGAAGTGCAGCGGCGGTATCCGGAGTTTCCCACTCGGCGCGGAGAATGGAGCTGGGAGGATTATCTGCCGCCGATGAGCGACGGGTTGAAGCAATTGGTGGCGGCGTACGGGTAGGTTGGGCTCCTTCGTGAACCCTCGCGTCCTCCGTGGTGAAAGAAGTGCGGAAACCACAAAGGACACGAAGGTTCACGAAGGAAATCCCCAAGAGTTCGATGGGCAATTCTGATAGACCAGAATCGCATGCGATTCCTCGAACAACTTTTTGCGAGCCTGGAGCGCAGCGGCGATGCCATCGTGCTGCAGGAAATGCGCGACGGGCAGGCGGTTCCGCTCACGGCGAGGCAGTTGCTGGCGCGGGTGCTGGTGGCGCGCGCTTATCTGCGACGGTTGCGGCTGAAGAAGGGCGATCGGTGCGCGCTGCTGGCGCATAACTCGATGCAGTGGGTGGCGATGGATCTGGCCGTCATGGCCGAGGGGTTGACGGTGGTGCCGCTGTATGCGCGGCAGTCGCCGGCAGAACTGGTAGCGATGATGAAGGATTGTTGGCCGGCGGTGATTGCCTGCGGCGAGAAGTCGCTGGCCGATGCGATCGCAGAAGCGTGGCCGGAGGCGCCGCCGCATTTCTGCTTCGAAAATGTTTTCACGGAAGGGCGCGTGCCGGTGGAGAATCTGGCGCTGGCGGTTGCGGAAGAAGATGTGGTGACCATCATCTACACCTCGGGCACCTCCGGCGAGGCGAAGGGGGTGATGTTGAACGCGGGCAACGTCGGGCACATGCTGGGCTGCACTTCGGGGCGACTGGATCAGCTTATAAGGGGTCACCCGATGAAGACGCGTCCGGGGCAGGACGCGGTGTTTCATTACCTGCCGCTTTGCTTTGCGGGTTCGTGGATCATGATGCTGACCTGCCTGCTGCGGGGAAACAAGCTGACGTTGAACACGGACCTGGGAAAGATTGCTACCGAGATGCGGCTGGCGGCGCCGGATTATTTTCTGAATGTTCCCGCGCTTCTCGAACGCATGCGCAAAGCGGTCGACGAGCAGCTTTGGAATACGGGTGGATTTCCCTTGAAGGTGTACACCAAGGCAAAAGGCGCTTGGGTGCGGCGGCAGGAAGGTAAATCGCGCGCCGGGGACGGGATCTGGCTCGGGCTGGCGAATCGGCTTGTGTTTCCGACGATTCGAAAAAAAATGATCGGCGGCAAAGTGCGCGCGCTGATTTGTGGCTCGGCGCCGGTGAGTGTGGAGACGCAACTGTTTTTTATGATGCTGGGCATCCCGGTTTTGCAAGTGTACGGACTGACCGAGACGACGGCGATCTGCACCATGGATGATCCGGATGCGACGGTAATTGCGGGGCGCGCGGGGCCGGCGATTTCGGGCGTGGAGATGAGAATCGCGGAGAATGCGGAGATCGTGGTGCGCGGGCCGAATATTTTTCCGGGATACTGGAATCGTCCGGAGGAGACGGCGAAGGTGCTGCGCGACGGCTGGTTCCACACCGGCGATCAGGGTGAAGTGGACGCGAACGGAAACTGGAAGATTGTCGGCCGCATCAAGAACCTGATTATTCTTGGGTCGGGGCATAACATTGCGCCCGAGCCGATTGAGGACAGGATTCTGCACGAGTTGCCGGGTGCGAGTCAGGTGGTGCTCGTGGGCAACGGGCGCGGGTATCTGGCGGCGCTGGTCACGGGCAAAGTGAGCGGCGAGAAAACGCAAGCGGCGTTAGACCTTGTGAATCCGTGCCTTCCCCATTACAAGCAGGTGCGGGCCTTTCATCTGGTGGAGGAAGCATTCACCATCGAAAGCGGGCTGCTGACGGCGAATGGGAAACTGAAGCGCGACCTGATTGCCGAGCGGTTTCGAGGCGAAATTGACGCGATGTACGAGGGCTCGAAGAACCAGGCCTCGAAGAACCAGGCGGCGACGACCACGGTATGAACGAATTCAAAGGGCAGACGCTTTCGTGGCAGATCGTGAACGGTGCGATTGAACTTGCATTGCATCGCGATCCTTGCAATGAGATCGGATCGCTCACGCTGGAGGAATTGGAACAATTTGCGGCGGCTTTGCCCGGGCTGGCGAATGAATCGCAGGCGGTGATTGTCCATTCGACGTTGAAGGCTGGGTTTTCCGCGGGAGCGGATTTGCGCGAACTGTTTCAGCGCGGGCAAGAAATGGAAAAGGGCGCAGCCCTGCGTGAGGTGCGGGAGTTTCTGGAACGCATTCACTCCGTGATGAACGCGCTCGATGCGGCGCCGCTGACGACGATTGCGGCGGTGCACGGGGTGACGTTTGGCGGCGGGTTTGAGCTGGCGCTGGTTTGCGACATTATTGTTGCGGACCGCATGGCGCGATTTTGCTTTCCGGAACTGCGGCTCGGGCTGATTCCAGGATTCGGTGGGATTCCGCGTCTGAAGCGGGATTTGGGCAATGCGGTGGTGCGCGATCTGCTGCTCACCGGGCGCAGCTTCAACGTGATGAAGGCGCAACAGATTGGACTGGTGAGCCAGATTGCGGCCGAAGGCGAGGCGTTGCGCGTAGCACGCGCTACGGCCAGCCAAGTCGGAAAATTTGACCGGAGGACGGCAGCGGCGGCGAAGGAATTTGTGAAGCCGATTCCGTATGAAGACTTGAAGCGGGAGATTGATATTTTCTGCGACCTTTATTCGCGTCCAGCCGTCGAAGAAGGGCTGCGCAAGTTTGTGGAGAGCACGGACGCGCAGCCGTACTTGCCGTGAATTTGTAATTGGTGATTTGTAATTTGTAATTTGAAAGGCGCAGTATTCATGCCGGCGACCGATCACACGCTCGACCAGATTCTCGATCTTGCCGCGACCCACTTTAAGGTCCCACGGGAGAAGCTTTCTGCCGACGACGACTTTTTCAAGACGCTGAGAATCGACAGCCTGCAGGCGCTTGATTTGCTGACGCGACTGGAGCATCACTTCCGCATCGAGCTGCCGGACTATGAACTGCAGGGCGTGTCGGATTTCCGGACGCTCGCGAATCGGATTCAGGCGCGACTTTAGAAGCAGTGGATAGTAGGCACTGGTCAGTGGGCAGCTGTTGATCACTATCCACTGACCACTGGCCACCGACTATTTCCCTGTGGTGAGATAACGACTTGAATGCTTGATCTCCGCCAATATGCCAGCCTGGGTGCAGCTCTCAAGGATGCGCTGGAGCGCTGGCCTAACGAAACCTGCATGATTGAAGCCGATCGCGACCGCGAAAAAGTGCGGCTTACCTACTCTGACTTCAAGGAAATGGCGCGTCCGCTTTGCCGGGCGCTCGAAGACGCCGACTTCAAGGCGGGCGACCGCGCTGCGATTATCATGACGAATCAGTCGAAGTGGCTGATTTCGGCATACTCGATTTTTTTCTGCGGCGGCGTGCTGGTTCCGCTGGATTACAAATTGACCGCGGCCGAGCATCTGCAACTGCTGGCCCATTCGACTGCGCGGTTTCTGGTTGTCGAATACTACCTGTGGCGGGCGATCACGCAGTCGCCGGAGTTCGCAAAACTCACGGCGGAGATTGTGCTGGTGACGGAGGCGCCGGCGGGGGCGGATTTGCGGGGCGCTTACCGCTGGGAAGAATTTAAGAGGAAGGGCGATCCGCAGTTTGTGGCGCGGCAGCGCGAGGACACGGCCTGCATCGTCTATTCATCGGGCACGGGCGGGCGTCCGAAGGGCTGCGTGCTCACGCACGACAGTTATTTGGAGCAGTGTGCTTCGCTGACGGCGTGGTATCCATTTTGGCCGGGTGTGCGCTATTTGAGCATTCTGCCGACTAATCACGCGATCGATTTCATGGTGGGATTTGTTGGGCCGTTCGTGTGCGGAGCTTGCGTGGTTCATTTGCGGACGCTGCGTCCGGAGTTTGTGCGGGATGCGTTTGTGCGCTATCGCATCACCTATGTGAGCCTGGTGCCGATGGTGCTGAAGAATCTGGAACGCGGACTGCGCGCGAAGTTTGACGAACTGAAGCCGCGCGAGCGGTGGATGCTGGACCGGTTGATCGGGTTGAACAAGATTTTGACGCGAGGACGTCCGCGGGTGGAAGTCAGCCGGCGTTTGCTGCCGCAGGTACACAAGGCGTTTGGCGGAGAACTGCGGGCGCTGATTGTTGGCGGGGCATTTACGGATCCTTCGACGTTGCAGTTCTTCTATGATCTAGGAATTCCGGTGTCTTGCGGATACGGACTGACCGAGGCTTGCACGGCAGTGACGCTCAACGATCTGAAACCATTTCGCGCCGATACGGTGGGCAAGCCGTTGCCCGGGACCGAGGTGCGCGTGCTGAATCCGGATGGCGACGGAATCGGGGAAGTGGCGGTGCGGAGCCGCGCGGTGATGTCGCATTATCTGGATGACCCGGAACAGACGGCGCAGACGATCGTCGAAGGCTGGCTGCTGACGGGCGATCAGGGGCGCTTTGATGTTGACGGGCGCGGGCACCTGCAGCTTTTCGGGCGCAAGAAAAATATGATCGTCACCGAGGGCGGAAAGAATATTTATCCCGAGGACATCGAAGCGGTTTTCGATGGTCTGCCGGTGAAGGAATACTGCGTGTTTGCGGCGAATTATTTATGGACGCAGAGGACGCTGAGTAACGAGATGCTGATGCTGGTGGTGCGACTGGAGCAGAACCAGCAGTTCGACGATCGATTGCGCGAGGAAATTGTGGCGCGGAACCGGCGACTGGCCGACTTCAAGCGCGTGGGCGGGTATCTGGTGTGGGAGAAAGATTTTCCGCGGACGGCGGCGCTGAAGATCAAGCGCGAAGAATTGGCGGCGGAGATTGGGGCGGGGGCGGTGCGGGCGGGAGTGGTGGGGATCTAGCTTCTGGCTTCTAGCTTTCAGTCATCCGAAGGAATCGTAGTTAGCCAAGAGCCAATAGCTAGAAGCTAGAAGCCATACGTGAACGAAACTTTTCTTGCCATTATCAATCCGGCGGCGGGTGGCGGGCGGTGCGGCGAGCGCGTGGGAGCGGCGCTCGATCGCCTGCGGGCGGCGGGGATTGCGCTCGAGACAGCGGAGACGCGCGCGGCTGGCGAGGCCACTCGGATTGCGCGCGAGGCCTATGGGCGCGGCTATCGGAAGTTTCTAGCGGTGGGCGGCGATGGGACTTCCTTTGAGATCGTCAACGGGCTGTTTCCGGAGAGCAGGTCTCAGGAAGGCAGGTCTCAGGTCTCAGGTGCTGGGTCTCAGGAAGTTCCAGGCGCGGAAGAGCAGATTCCTACGCTTGGATTTCTTCCGCTGGGGACTGGCAATTCTTTTCTGCGGGATTTTGCGGATAGGGCTTCCAGCGCGGGCGATCTGGAGCACGCGATGCAGGCGCTTGAGGCGCGGCGTTCGCGGCCTTGTGATGTTTTGCGACTGGCGCACAAAGACGGAGCGATCTACTACACGAATCTGCTGAGTGTGGGGTTTACTGCGGACGTGGCGGCACTGCGGCATCGGCGGTTTCTGGCGCTGGGGCAGTTTGGGTATCTGCTGTCTATTTTTCTTTGTCTGGTGCGGCTCGATCGGCGACCGTTCCCGGTGCGGTTGGAGGGGCAGCGAGAGTTTGACTTGCGGCGCTGCTTGTTTCTGACGTTTAACAACAGCAAGTTCACGGGCGGCACCATGATGATCGCACCCGACGCGGTTACCGATGACGGATTGATTGAGTATGTGCGGTGGGGGCCGATTGGGCGACTGGGGCTGATCCGGAACCTGGCGACGCTTTATGATGGCACGCATACTCGGCATCCGCTGGCGGAGCGGCAGGCGGTTCGGCGCGTCGAGTTTCAACTCGACGGGCCGGTGGATGTGATGGTGGACGGCGAGGTGCTGACGCTGGAGTGCCGGACGATCGAAGTGCTGCCGTCGGCGCTTCGGGTCGTGGTTTGAAGAGTCGTACTCTGAACCGTCCTGGCTCCATCAGTCTTGCTCCAAACAAGCGTGATATAAAAACATGTCGCAAGAGCGAAGAGAACGGCGAAAGGAAAAACTCGGAATACCAACGGCTGCGAGTCGGAAATGGCGGGTCATTGCAATCTATGCCGTGCTGATCGCGGCCGCGTTCGGGCTGGCCTACTATCTTGCCAACCGTACCCAGCACAAGCTCGATGGGTTCGCGCGCTGTCTGGCCGCCCGCGGCGTGAAGATGTACGGGGCGTGGTGGTGCCCGCATTGCGTGGAGCAGAAAGAAAAGTTCGGCGCGTCGTTCGAGTACGCTCCTTACGTGGAGTGCGGCGTCAAAGGCGACTTGCACGCGCAGGCACAGGTTTGCAAAGACGAAGACATCAAGCATTTTCCCACCTGGCAGTTTCCGCCTACGGGCGAACGAGTGGAGCGCGTTTTCACTCTGCGAGAGCTGAGCGACCGCACGGGGTGCTCGCTGCCGTGATCGCTTTGACGAATCGTCTGATGAGCGTGGTCGCTATTCTGGCCGTGTGCGGAATCGTGGTGTCGTCGGTGTCGCTGCAGCATCATTATGCGACCTCAAAGACGGCGTACTGTGATATCGGGGAAACGTTCAATTGCGACATCGTAAACAGGAGCGAATATTCGTCGGTCTTGGGAATACCGGTCGCGCTGATTGGGATGCTCGGGTACGCGGCACTGGCGGGGCTGGCCACGGTGTATCGCGAGCGGCGCGAGACTCCGGCAATGCTCTTCGGCGCCGCCGCCGCGGGCTTGGCGTTTGCTTTGTACCTGACCTACATTGAAGCGCGCGTGCTCGGAGTGTTCTGCATATTGTGTTTGAGTTCGCTGGCGTTGATTGCGACGACGACGATTTTGGCGGCGGTGATCTGGTGGAGGCGAGATAGTAGGCAGTAGCCAGTGCCCAGTACCAAAGGGCGTGATGTCCGGCCCTCAGGGGCTAAAGCCCGCATCTTTTTAGCTCTAAGCGGCACGGCTGAAGCCGTGCCCTTCCCAAAACCATTTATCAGACCAGTTCCTGAAAGCTGAAAGCTGAGAGCTGACAGCTGACAGCCAAAGGCTAAAAGCTGAACGACTCGTTCACCATGTCCCGGCCCACAACGCGAAAACTAAGACCGAAGACGAAACCTGCCGCCGCCGCTGCCATGCCGGTCGCGACCGGCAACCTGTGGTTGCATGAACTCCGCAGCCGTATCTTCGGGAACACACGACTGTTGCGGGTTTGGCTGCCTCCCGATTACGACGGCTGGGGCGAGACGCGCTATCCGGTCCTTTATTTGAATGACGGGCAGAATTTGTTCGATCCGACAACGGCCTTTGCCGGAGTGCATTGGCAGGCGGGCGAGACCGCGGCGCGGTTGATCGCCGAGCAGAAAATTCCGCCACTCATCATCGTTGGCATCGACAACACGAAGCACCGGGCTGGCGAGTACATTCCGTACAGGTCAAAGGATCCTAGAGTTCTTAACGCGAAGGGAAAATGCTATCCGGATTTTCTGCAGCGTGAAGTGATGCCACTGATCGAAGAGCGTTATTCGGTGTTGAAGGGACCGGAGAATACGGGATTGGGCGGTTCCTCTCTCGGAGGCCTGATCACGTTGTACACGCAACTGGCGGCGCCGGGAGTGTTTGGGCGATTGCTGATCGAGAGCCCGTCTCTGTTCGTGGCGAATCGGAAAATTCTGGAAGAGAGCCGTCGATTCCGCCGTTGGCCGGCGCGCACGTACCTGGGGATGGGGACGCGGGAAGTGGGGCATGCGGAGAAAGACGAAAGGATCGTTGGCGACGTCCGCGAACTGGAATCGATTCTGCGCGAGGCTGGCTTGGGCGAACAACGGCTGAAGGTCCGCATCGAAGAAAACGCTTCACACGGCGAATCGGCCTGGGCGGAGCGCTTTCCGGAGGCGCTGGAGTTTCTTTATTCATCTTGATCGGAGTGAATGTGCTAAGCGTGGCCACGCTCTTGGATTTGCGCGTTAGCGAACAAAAATCCTGGCGAGCTGCGCTCACCTTGGACAGCCGGGGGCGGCTGTCCCTACGCGTTCGCTTCTTTTAAACGATGAGTTATCATTAGCGGTCTTCTTCTCAGGGGTCGTCTCTTCAGGAGTCGTCTATGAATTGTCGCAGTGTGGTGCGGTGGTGTGTCCTGACGGTAGCGCTGGCGTTCTGCGCGGCGGCGCAGCCGTATAACGAAGCGCAGTTCAAAGGAATGAAGTGGCGCGACATTGGGCCGTATCGCGGCGGTCGCGTGCTCGCCGTTACCGGAATTCCCGGCAGTCCCTTCACCTACTATTTCGGCGGCGTCGCCGGGGGCGTGTGGCGCACCACCGATGGCGGCGTGAACTGGCAGCCGATTTCCGACCACAGCATGATCTCGTCGAT
>Ga0208042_1000297_pt1 | contig 17770 bp, 17 predicted proteins | sample Sb_taG_10_FD_187708 | JGI IMG/M metagenome (GOLD analysis project Ga0208042, IMG submission 187708) | Peat soil microbial communities from Weissenstadt, Germany - Sb_50d_7_NC metaG (SPAdes) (version 2) | ecosystem: Environmental > Terrestrial > Soil > Wetlands > Peat | place: Germany... | reverse complement strand
TAGGTCACCGGTTCGATTCCGATAGGCGGCTCCCAGGTAGAAAGCATAATTCGAATGACAACGCCGTAGCTACGGGCAAGCGCTGGCCGCCCCAGCGCACCGCACAGGCCGAGACCACGCACGCTAAGGGAGCTGGGATCATCGCGCGACTGCAGCGCCACGGGTACCTTCGGGAACCGACCCCGGATCCGGGAGCCCTCACCTCTGAACCGGCGGCGGCGAACACAGCAGCGCCCGCGCCGCAGCACGAGCCCGGCGGCCGGCCGGCCCGCCTGGACGCCCTGCAGGCCCGCGCGGACCAGGCCGTGCACCGCATCGCCGTCGGCAACGCCGCGCGGCAGGCCCGCGCGCACTACACGGCCCGCCTCGAACGCCAAGGCCGCGCCCAAGCCGAGCCGGCGGCAGAACGCCAGGCCGGAGCATCGGACGGGATCGAGATCGAGCCATAGGTCAGGCCTGCATCGCCGCGCCGACAGCGCTCCGCCGGGCGGCACCGCGCCCGGCGCATGGGCGTGCGCGGCGAGGCGCCTGTAGGGCGCCCGCCCGCCCAGATCGCTGCGCCGGACCGTTTCTGGGAGGCTCCGCTTCTTAGCCTTCGAAGGCCCGCGCGGCGCACGCCGGGCCACACCTCGAACGTGAAGTCGGCGATCAGGACGGCGCATCCGTCCGAGCGCGTGGCCCGATGATCTGCCGGCACGCCTCTGCGACCCGGGTTCGCCCAGCCGGTGCCAGTGGAACACCGGGGTAGCAGCCAGGGATTACGCAGGCGCGAACCGCACGTCGCCAGCGCGACCATGGAGCAGTCGCTACATCAGCATCCCGGCCCATCACCGACCGCACCTTTCGAGATCACCTTCCTCGGTCCGACGTCCAGGGGCCACGGACCGCGGCGGCGGGCCCGGTCCGGCCGGGTGGTCGTGACCGGCGCGGCGGCCGCGTCGGGCGGGTTCTGGTCCGGCTTGGTGCCCGGATCGTCAAGAGCTGCCCGGACCGCTCCCGGCCGGCAGGCCAGGGTACGGCCAGTGTGTTTCAAGGGCGCGACGGCCCGGCCCCGAGCCTGACCCTGAGATCACTGCCAACCCGCCGATGACCGGTGGGACCCGGCCGTGATCGCTTCCGAGCAGGGAACGAGACAGTACCCGGACGGCACCGTGGCCGTGGACAGGCTCAACCTGAACGTGCCCGACGGGAACCTCACCGGGCTGGTCGTGACGCGACCGGGAGAACCAGCACCCAAGGAGGAGAAAAGGTCATGAGCAACATCGACGAGGCGGCGGCCATGAGTGGGTCAGCCGCGCCTGCGCGGGACAGCCAGGAGGCCGCGCAAGTCCTCCCTGATGCGAAATTCGTGTTCAACAGGGCTGGGGCGGCGCTGGTCGTTATCGATCCCCAGAACGACTTCCTGAGCCCCGACGGTGCCGGATGGCCAGTTTTCGGTCAAAGCGTCACCGAGAACAAGGTGGTCGCGAATCTCGCGAGGCTGTTCGAAGCGGCTGAGTCCGGCGACATGACTGTCGCCGTCTCGCCGCACTACGAGTATCCAGCCGACGGGGAATGGCGATTCGGAGGCCCAGGCGAGCGTCTCCTCAATGACCTTCACATGTTCGCGCGCTCGGGGCCATTGACCGTTGAGGGCCTGCCGGGGTCCGGTGCTGACTTTCTCGAGCAACTCAAGCACTTCATCCTCGATGGGTCGGCGATCATCGCCTCGCCGCACAAGATATGGGGCCCGCAGAGCAACGACCTGGCGCTGCAGCTACGAAAGCGCAGCGTCTCGCAGATCATCCTGGCTGGGATGGCCGCGAACCTCTGCGTGGAATCCCACCTGCGTCATCTTCTGGAGGAGGGCTTCGAGGTTGCAGTCGTTTGTGATGCGACGGCCGCGGCACGGGTCGCCGCCGGCGACGGGTACCTTGCGGCCGTAACGAATTACAGCTTCCTCGCCCACGCCGTCTGGATGACCGAGGAGGCAGTCTCGCATATTCGCGGAGACGCCTAACGCCCGGTCGGGCCAACGGCGCCCTAGAGGCGGGCGGCTTGCGAGTCAGGCAGCGAGACGATAGCCGTGCCGTCGTACTGTACGAACGTCCAGTAGTACGTCTCAAGGCCGCCCCTGATCGGCTCCGCCAGTTGCCGTGCCGCCGCCGGCGCAAGGGTGACCTCCCTCACCCGGCCGGGGTAGGGTCACCAGCCGTGGGGCGGCTTGTTCGGACAGTGCCGCCGCGATGTCCGGGGGCACCGGCACGTTCGAGCCCTGGAAACCATGAAACGGCCGGAACGACCCGAGTGTCGCGTCGTCGAGCAGTTCGGACCTGAGCAGGGGCGGCTCGATGCGGTAGTCGACCCGGATGTCCGTCCGCCACCGGGCGTACGCCGGTTCCCCCGGCTCGACGGGGTGCTCGTACGCCTTGGACACGATCGTCGCGACGTAGTAGATGCCCGGGTGATGCGGCCCCGTCACCTGTACCCAGACGCGATCACCGACCGCGATCCGGTCCCGGTACCGGGGCGTGCCCCACCACCGCTCTGGCGAGGCAGCGATGCTGGCGTCCAGGTTGTGCTCGTGCGCGCTGGCCTGAAAGATCCAGTCAGCCATCTGTCCCTTCCGCTGCGGCTGTCAGACGGCTCCCGTCCCGTAATTGTCCCGTATGGCGGGGTTCTACGGAAGCCTCGGCTGGGGACTCGACGCCGACCGCTCCGCCGGGGACAGCTTCCGCATCGTCCAGCTCACGCCTGCGGGCTCCGGGTGCTCGATCCAATTCGGCGCGGGCGTAACGTCGGCCGCACCCGGCTCTGCGCGAGACGTATACCTGACCCGGTCACGCATAGAGGCTGCGTGCGACGAGCTCGTCGCCCGTGGACACCGCTGGCCGACGATGCCGGAGCTGTTCCCGGCAACGGGCATGCTGTTGTTGATGCCCATCGCCACTGACCCGGCTCGGCGAAGGGCCGACCCGGTATCCCTATCTGACAGTAGCCAGCATCACCGCCCGCGGGGTCCCTGGTCCTGGCCCTGGGTCCACCCGCGGCCGGCATCGGAACATCAGCGCGCGATCTGACTGGCTTACGCAGCAGCAGAAGATCATGACCATCGCGCGTCCCGGCCACTGGCCGCAGCCACGGGCCCGGCCCGGCCGGGCGGTCCTGGCCGGCGCGGCGGCCGCGTCGGGCGGGTTCTAGTCCGGCTTGGTGGCCCGGATCGTCAAGAGCTGCCCGGACCGCTCCCGGTCGGCAGGCCAGGGTACGGCCAGTGTGTTTCAAGGGCGCGACGCCCCGGCCCCGAGCGTGATGCTGAGATCACTGCCAGCCCGCCGATGACCGGTGGGCGCCCGGCCCTGATCGCTTCCGAGCAGGGAACGAGACAGTACCCGGACGGCACCGTGGACGGGCTCAGCCTGACTGTGCCCGGCGGGAACCTCACCGGGCTGGTCGTGACGCGACCGGGACAACTGGTACGCCCAGGGAGAAGGAGAAAGGTCATGAGTATCATCGACGAGGCGCTGAGCGCCAACGCGACCATCGCCAACGGCTACGATCCCAGCCGCGGGGGGCCGCCGGCGCCCAAGATCGCGATCGTCACCTGTGCGGATCCCCGGCTAACCAGCATCGAGCAGATGCTGGGTCTCGCCGCTGCCGATGTCGACATGATCAGGAACTTCGGCACCGTGATCGACGACGACGCGGTCCGGTCGCTGGTTCTCTCGACCAGGCTGCTGGGCACCAGAGAGATAATGATCATCAATCACACCGACTGCGGGATGCTCAGGTTCATCGATAGCGAGCTGGAGGACCGGCTCCGCAAGCAGACGGGGCGGGCGCCGATTGCGCCGGCCAAGTTCTACAGCTTCACCGACGCCGAGGCAAACACTAAGGAGCAGATCCAGAAGGCCAGGTCACATCCGTGGATCTCGCCGGAGGTCCCCGTCAGGGGGTTTGTCTATGACGTCAGCACCGGGCGGCTCAGCGAGGTGTTCCCGGACGAGGAGACCGTCACTGGCTAGTCAGCGCGCCGCCTCGGCGTAGCTCGCGGCGGCACAGGTGCCGCAACACGGTCGTCAGGGATGGCACGGGTGATTGTCAGGAACAATCGGCCGAAGCGCCGGCAGCCTGACCCGGCCGCCGAAGCGCCATCCACGCCGAATCAGACGGGCAGCCCATGCCAGAGGAGACGCTGCCATGCCGAGCCAGGCCATGCAGGACTACCCGGAGAGCTTGCTCATCACCCCCAACGGAGCCCGCCGAAAGGCACCACCGAACGAGAACTGTCACAACGACGGGAGAAGCCCATGACCGGCCAGCCGGACTCACCCGCAGGGCTGAGCTTCGAGCGTGATGTCCGTCCCATGTTCCGCGAAAAGGACCGCGACTCGATGCTCAAACGCTTCGACCTCTGGTCCCACAGCGACGTCCAAGCGCACCAGGACGCGATCCTCGAGCGCCTCCGCAACGGCACGATGCCCTGCGACGGGGCATGGACGCCGGAGCGCGTCGCCATCTTTCAGCGCTGGATCGCCAGCGGGTCGGTGCCCTGAGCGCATGCCGCGGTGACTGAGCTGTCGGTGAACAGCCGCGCGTCCGGCTCGGTGCCGCCCGAAAACCGATAGGCAGCCCGGCCGCTGCATGTCTATGATCCCCTTTCATGATTTATCAAGACCCGCTGGCCTATCTGCTCGGCCTCGAGGGCATCGCGCTGCTGGACGCCTGGGCCGGAGACCACGACCGCGCATTCACGGAGGCCCGGCTGGCCGAGATCAGGCGGCTGCTGGATGACGAGAAGCTGAGGGACCGCGGCGTGCTGGTTGAGGAGGTCAGCACCGCCACCGTTTACAAGCAGGTGTCGGCCGGCTACGACGCGGAGGCTGGCGGCGGGCTGTTTGCTGCCGACGAGCCGGTAGTGGCTGAGTACCTCGCCAGCCGGCGAGCTTGGCGTGGCGCTGGACGCCGCGTGCGGGACCGGGCGATTCGCCGAGTTCCTGGCCAAGTGCGGGCACCGGGTCATCGGCGTCGACAGCTCAGCGGACATGCTCGCCCACGCGCGGCAGCGTGTCCCCGAGGCCGAGCTCCACGTCGCCGAGCTGGACCGGCTGCCGCTGCCGGATGACTCCGTGGACGTCATCGTCTGCGCGCTCGCGCTCGACCACGTCGCCTGCCTCGATCCGGTACGGGCCGAGTTCGCTCGCGTGCTGCGCCCCGGCGGCGACCTGGTCATCTCAGATATTCACCACGAACTCGTCACCCGCGGCTCGGCGATGACCACCCGCGGCCCGGCGGGCGAGCCGCGCATCGCGCCTAGCTACCGGCATCAGCTCGGCGACTACCTGCGGCCGGCACTGAGCCTTGGCCTGCAGGTCAGACGATGCGAGGAGCCGCGCGCGGTCAGAGCGGACGGACCGCCGACCGAGCCCGCAACCGAGATCGGCGACTGGCAGGACTGGCCGTTCTCGCTGATGGACTACCTGCCATCGGCAGAGCGGGCCGCAGGCGGTCGCCCGCACCTGGTCATCTGGCACTTCCAGCTGCCCGCTGGCTGACCGACTTCCCGGCAGGCCCGACCCCGCCTTGACCTGTCCGCAGGTACAGCACGCACAGGAACGAGGTTGCCGTCTGACCATCTACGGCCGGGCCACGCACGGACCACATTCCAGAGAGTCGTACGGACAACGGCGGTCACTCACGCGCATCGGATGCTCGTTGGCCAGCCCTGCCATCCGCGCAGGTCACAGGGATTCCCTCACCACCGATCTTCCAAGCTGGTGATCCCCACCGCTTGTGCCGTTGACAGGAAAGCCCGGCAACTGGAGTCTGACACGTGTCGTCCGCCCATCGCCAAGATGCATGGTCATGCAAAAGTTAGTCAACCGTTCGCAGGCTGGAACCCCGGATTACGATATCGCCAATAAGTCAAAGACCCATTGCTTCGGCGCCAAGCCGTCGCCGTAGCGCCTGGCCGGTCTCCCTGCCGGTGCTGGGGTTCTGCGATTGCTGCGGTCTGCTCTCAGTCGTAGTGACGCAGCCGGGACCGTAGCTGGGGGCCTACGGGTGGCAGAGCCCAGTGCACAGGTAGACGTGGCCGCGCCATTCCTGGTTGCGGATGCCGTATGGGGTGGACAGCGTGGCCACGGTCCGCACGCTGGTGAAAAACTGCCCGAGGTAGGCGGGGCCGAGAACACCTCGCGAGAATATCTGCTGGCTCTTACTCTTGCCGGGGACTACGATCCGGGTTGGGAGAAAAGGATGGCGAGCAGGCGGCGTCGGCTGGACCCGGTGGGGCCGTTCGGGAACCCGGATGGGTCGCGGGCCGATATCGAGGATCTGATCAGCGAGTTCGTCGATTTCGGCGGTAATCCGGCCTATGGTCATCTGGCGACCCGGGCCAATGACTCGATGGTGCGGGTCATCGTGGGCAAGCTGGGCGCGGGCAAGACGGTGTACCTGCGGCGTCTTCAGGATTTCCAGGCCCATCAGGACTCGGTCTACGCCGATGTGCCGCAGCAGAGCCTGCCCAGGACCGAGGTCATCGTGAAGGCGTGCCAGTGGTTCTCGGACCGGGTCCTGGTCGAGAAGTGGATGCAGATCTGGGAACGCGCGATCATGCGGGCGCTGGCCTCGCACCTGCTGCGCCGCCCGGAGTTGCGGGCGCAGGTCGAGGACGGGCAGGCCGCCGAGATCGAGCGGTCGTACGCGCGACTGCTGGGTGATTTCCGCCGCCCCCGGTCGATCTACAGCCAGGTGCGCGACATCATCAACGAGCGGCAGACGGCCCATCAGCTGTCTACCTACCTCGATGATCCGCTCTGGGACGACCTGGAGGACTTGCTGGGCGAAGTGGTCGCCCGGTGCAAGCCGATCTATTTCTACCTGGACGCGGTGGACGAGGAGTTCGGCCACGCCCCGATGTACTGGCTGAAGTGCCAGGAGGGGTTGTTCTATCAGGTCATGCGGCTGCTGCGCGATCACAAGCTGGGCGGCCGGCTGCACGTCGTGGTCTGCATCCGCGACATCGTCATGTCGTCGGTGTACCGGTCTGAGCACGCGCCGCGGTACTACAACGAACCGCACATACGGGTCCTGACCTGGGACCGCGGCTCGCTGCTGTACCTGCTGGGGCAGAAACTGGCCCGGCTGCCGCCGTCGCTGCTGATGCGGCGCCCGGCCACCGGCGCCCCTGCGATCGGCGACTGGCTCGGGGTCGAGGGCCAGTGGCCCGGACCCGACGGTGCGGGGCCGATCGAGGACTACCTGCTCAGCCACACCAGGCTGATCCCGCGCGACATCATCTCGCTCGGCAACGAGCTGAGCGAGGAGGTCCTGCGGCACAAGCAAGCGGGCCGCGACGCCCTGCCCCCGGCCGCGCTGGCGGGGGTGGTGCAACGCTGTGCCAAGCGGTTCGGTGATTCCCAGCTCGCCCAGTGCGCCAACCAGATCTCCTCGGATCTGATGCCGGAAGGCGCCGCGCTGCATGACTACTCCGAATTGTTCACCAGCACCCAGGCCTATATCAGCGGCGTGCAGGAGGACGTCCGGTCCTTCGTCCGGATGATCGGCGTCGACCGGTTCTCCCGCGGGGACCTGGCGGCCCTGCAGGAAGTGGCGGACCTGCACTTCCAGGAGCCGACCAACCTGGCCTCCGTCCTGTGGCAGAACGGCCTGCTCGGCTACCTCGACGAAGCCGGCCGGCGCCGGTTCTACTCCCTGGGCGACATCGAGCAGTTCCACCTCCCGCCCGAGGCAGGCACCTACGTGCTGCACCCGTGCCTGGTCTACGCCGTCGGGGGAATCCGGCATGTGGGGGAGCAGGACTCCGCCGGAGCGGGAGATGCGCGCCGCACACGCCCGCCCGCGTCTCCTAAGCGCTCCGACCTTCCCGAGGCACCGGACGCTGCACCGCGCTCAGGCGGCAACCAGGCCCTCCTGGAACCTGGCCCAGCAGAGGTGCGGGACCGCCAGGTGACCGGGCTTCCGACCGGGCTGGTCACACTCCTGTTCAGCGATATCGAGGGGTCGACCCGGCTGGTCAAGGCCCTGCGAGACCGCTACTGGCAAATCCTGGCCGAGCACCGGCGGCTGGTCCGCGCGGCCGTCGCTGAGTACGCCGGCTACGAGGTGGACGCGCAGGGTGATGCGTTCTTCGTGACGTTCGCCGACGCGAAGCAGGCCGTGCTGTGCGCGCTGGAGATCCAGCGGGCCCTGGCGGGCCACCAGTGGCCGGCCGGCACGCCGGTCCGGGTGCGGATCGGCATTCACACCGGCCACGCGGTCCCGGCCGAGGGAGCCTACACGGGCCTGGCCGTCCATCGCGCGGCCCGGATCTGCGCCGCCGCCCGCGGCGGCCAGGTGTTCCTCTCGCAAGCGACGCAGACCATCGTCGAGGATGAGGAGGAGGATCTGGGGTTCACGCTGGTGGACCTGGGCGAGCACCGGCTGAAGGACCTTGACCGGCCGGTTCGGCTGTTTCAGGCGGCCGCGCCGGGGCTTGAGGCCCCGGTCCCGGCCGGCCTGCCGGTCCGCGGGGAGCCCAGCGGAGCAATGGCTCGGGACGAGACGGTGCCCGGGGGGCTCACGTCCGGGGGCGTGCATCGTTTGCGGCCGCGCCGACTAACGTTAGCTACTCGCGACCAGCGGCATGAGAGGTCGTGTCCTGGGGAGGTCAGATCGGTCGATTCGAGGATTTCGATGGTGGCATCACGGCCGGCCAGCGAATGTGCTCCTGACTTCGCGGAGCAGGCTTACCGTGCGTGGAACCCGTTCATCTGCTGCCAGCGATGCTGCTCTATCTGACCGCAGTCAGCCTTTGGATTCGGCTGCGGCCTTAAGCCGAACTTACGTCGTGTTCCATCGTCAATCCCGGGTTGACCTGCGGGAACGCGCCGGTCCTAGGGTGTGGCTTCTGGCTACGTGAGCCTGACCGGGACGGGTGAGCCGAGCAGGTCGAACGCGCGGGCCTGGATTGGGGTCGGGGTGGTGATCTTCTCGATGTGCTGGCCGGCGAACTTGATAACTTGCCGGTCCAGGGTCGCCAGGTGCTCCAGCAGGTCGCGATAGCGGTAGAGCGGCAGGCCGTCGGGTGTTTCCTTAATGGCGTCCTTTGCCGCGGCCCGGGGTGAGCGCCGGGCGGGGATTACCGGGTCGGCGGGCTCGGGGATGTCCTCGTCGGTGAAAGTCAGCGGGGCGAATGCTTCGCGCAGGTGCCAGGTGAGGTAGGCGGCGAGCATGCAGATGAGCAGGTGGGCCTCGACGCGGCCGGCGAGGTAATGCCGGATCGGGCGGATATCAAGGTCATCGATCTTGATGGTCCTGAAATCCCGTTCCACGTATTTGAGGTTTTTGCAGGCCCGTACCACGCCGGCCGCGTCTGCGGTATCCGCGGTGATGGTGGTGCGGATCACGTAGATCCCGTCGAGCCTTGCCTCGGCGGCTATCTTCTCCTCGTCCCGGCGGAAGGTGAAACCATCGCCGGTGATATCCCAGGTGAAATGCTTGCCGACCTTGTGCTTGCCGATGACCTTCCCGACCCGCACCCCGATCTTGTCTGTGTCCCTCAGCCTGCCCGCCGTAACCGACTTCCGGATTTTCTCCAGGTCCGCCTCGGTCGCCGCCAGCAGTGCCTCCCGCTTGAGCCGCCGGGATCCGGCCAGCGCCGGATTCCGGCAGCACACCAGCCGCTCGCCCGGGTAATCCGGGTGGCTGATCTCGGCGAGGTTCTGCTCATCGAACAGCGACAGCTGCAGCGCGCCGCCGTCGGCGGCCAGGGCGGCGATGTCCGGGGCCTTCAGCGCGGTCACCCACCCGGCGCCTGCCAGGGCGCGCAGGCCGGCGATGCGGGTCTTGGTGATCATCCCGCGGTCCCCGGCAAACACGAGTCCGGTCAGCCCGAAATCCTTGCGTACCTTATCCACCGCGGTCTTGAACGCGATCGCATCGGCGGTATTGCCCTTGAAAAGGTCAATACCGACCGGACGGCCCCCGGGATCAGTGAGCAATCCGTATTCAATCTGCGCCCGGCCGCGCTTGCCGTCCCGGGAATACCCGAAAGCGGCCAGCTCGCACCGCGTGCCCTCCGCCCACGAGGACGACAGGTCATACATCGCGATCCCGCCCTCTTTCAGGTGCCGGCGGGCCAGCTTCTTCTCGATCTTTCCTTTCTGCGCCAGCAGCCAGTCCATCGCCTCATACACGTCATCGGTGCCCGCGCCGGCCAGGCCGAGATCAGGCGCCAGCGTGGTATCGCCCGCATTCCACCAGCGGACGGTGGACAGCTTCGATTTCGGCCGCACCACGCGGGACAGGACCAGCGCATAGGCGATATCCCGCTGCGGGCAGGGCGGGCCGAGCAGGGAACGCAGGCTGAGCTGTCCCGCCATGACATGCGCCGCGGCCACATTCCCGTGCGGCACAGACCTTTCCATCTCGAATGCCGATTCCGCGTCCACCAGGATGGCACCCTTCAGCGCCAGCCGCAGCGCGGCCACCGCGCCGTCCGGCAGCGCCGAACTGCAACGTACGGGCGGAAGCGCCACGTCCACCTGGAGAAGCACGGCACCCTGCCCGAGCCCGACGCCCGCGGCCACCTCCTTCGGGCTCTGGCCGAGGCACAGGCACGGCCTGCGCATCTCGCCGCTCGCAAGACCGCGAAAGCAGGCACTTGCGGGCTTCACTGAGCCGCCAGAACGATCGTTCCGTATAGCGTTGACAGTCACGGAAGCCGAGCGAGCAGCCGCGCCGGCGGATCTCGCGCGGCGGCCGTAGCCAGCGATCGTGACGCAGTGTCACAGATGTTCCGAGGGAGTCCGTTGTACACGACCTCCGTGGCGATCGGATGAGCGCGTTGCGTTTCTGCTTCCCATGAGCCTCCTGATGGGAACAGCTCGTCACCCGAGCGAGTTCGGACCACTAATCCGGTACGGGCATTCACGGTCGGGCGGGGACAGAACGGGCGCGTCCGGCCCCTGTGGATCGGCGCTATGCGGCAGTTGACGGCGGCGTGCCTGGCGCAGGCCTGGATCCATCGCCAGCATCAGCGGGAAGCAGCGGTATGCCGTGGCCGACATTGACGATCAGGTGGAGGTTGATCTTTCGTTGCTGGTTGACGAGGTCGATGTCTCCGCCAGGCATTTCCAGGGTGAGCGTGCCGGTGACGGTGCCGTCTCCGGCCTTCAGTCCGGTGAGCAGGCCCTCCCGGACGATGAGCGCGACTACGTCGATATCAAAGATCACGGTCAGCTGGAAACGGAAGGTGTGCACCTTAACGCCGTCGATCAGCAGCTCGATGGTGGGATTGTGGGCCGAGGTGATCCGGTGCGTACCGAGCTGGACAACTTCCTGCCGGCCGGGTATCTGCTGGGTCTGCCCGGCGGCCTCGATTAGCCGTTCATGCGTGCGCCAGCCGTAGATGAGCAGGTCGCCTACGTCGAGGTCGAGCAGGCCTGCCGTAGCCGACGCGAGCTGCTCCTCGGCTGCCTTGCGGCCCTGCTGTGTCAGCTGTGGGCGCTCACGGAATTCCCCAGGACGGCGATCAAGTAATTCCCCAGGTCCTGGCCGTGTTGTTAGTTTAGCTGTCGCTCGTGTTCCCGGTGGGGATGACACGCCCGGGTCGTTTGCTGGGCCGGTAGCTTGGCCCGTTCATGACTACTTGGTGGCTGGTGTTGATGACCCGGTCGAGGAGGGATTCGGCGACGACGGGGTTGGGGAACAGGGGATACCAGTCGGCGGGTGCCCGGTTGGATGTGAGGATCAGGGATTTCCCGGCGCGCTCGGTGATCAGCTCGTACAGGTCGTCGGCTTGGACGGCGGTCAGTTCGCGCATGGCGAAGTCATCCAGCACGACGACGGCGGGGCGGCTGAGCTCACGCAGCCGCTTGTCCCAGGTGCGGTCGGCGTGTCCGCCGGCTAGGTGGGCCAGGGCGCGGCTGGTCTTGATGAACCGGGCGTCGGCTCCGGAGCGGATAGCGAGGTGGGCCAGGGCCTGGGCGACGTGACTTTTCCCTACCCCGACTGGCCCGTAGAGAATGACCGATTCGCCGGATTGCAGCCAGCGCAGCGCGGCCAGGTCGCGGATCTGCGCGGCGGGCAGCTTGGGGCTGGCGGCGAAGTTGAATCCCTCCAGGGTGGCCTCGGTCTCGAACCGGGCGGCGCGGATCCGGCGGGTCAGGGAGGTGGTCTCGCGGCGGCTGATCTCGTCTTGGCACAGGACTTGCAGGAAGTCGAGGTGGCCGAGTTCCCCGGCGCGGGCCTGGGCCAGGCGGGCGTCGAGGGTGTCCAGCATGCCGGATAGTTTCAGCTCGCGCAGGGCGGCGCCCAGCGCGCTGCGGTCGGTGACGGAAGTGGTGGTCATGATGCTGCCTCCTGCTTGACAGGGGTGTAGATGTGCACGGGGTGCCCGGCGAACTGCCCGCGGGCGTCGATCCAGCCGCGGGTCTTGCCGGGACGCGGGTCGGGTGCGGGCGCGCCGCCGGTGAGGGCGGCGAGCCGGGCGACCGCCGCGGCGCGGGACGGGAGGTCCCCGGCGTGCTCGGGGACCTGGATGGCGATCTCGTCCGGTTCGGGCCACACGCACAGGCCGGTGATGCCGGCCTGCTCGAGCAGGTCCGCGGCGGCGCGGATGACCCGCACGTGGGCGGCCAGGGTCTGCGGCGTCTGGGCGCCGTCAGCGGTGAGGCTCGCGGCGGAGCTGGTCATGACGTGGCCTCCTCCGCGCCGGCGGGGTGCACGGCGTCGCTGGTGATGGTGCCGGGCATCGGGATGATGTTGGCGAACGACGCCGGGCCGTGCAGGAACGCCGCGGCGCCGCCGTCCCCGGCCGCGGCGGGCAGCGCCTCAGCTTCGGCGCCGGCGGCCAGGATGCCCTTGATCGTCCGGTAGGACGGGTCCCCGGCGGCCAGGGCCTTCGCGCAGGCGGCCTCCAGCCGGGCCGGGTCGGTGCGGTCGGCCAGCCCGATCACCCCCTGGGCGGACCGCAGCCGGTATAGCGCGTTGTCGGCCAGCAGCTCGCCGATCACCTGACCGCAGGCCGGGCCGATCCCGGCGGCCTGCCGCCGGCACCAGGCCGGGGTGCGCATGTGGAACGCGATCTTTTCCGGCGGGTAGTCCGAAAAGTCGGTCTGCTTGCCCTTGTCCTTGCGCGGGTGGGTCTTGACCAGCTGCCCGCCGATGAAGAACTGCACCATGGTGGCCGTGATGCGCACGTCGGCGGTCTTGCCGATATGCCGCCACGGCACCGAGTACAGCACTTTCTCCACCCGGGCGTGGATATCGGTGCCTATCTTGGCCCTGGCCCACGTGGCCAGCACGAACGGCTCGGCCGGCAGCAGCCGCAGCGCGTCTTTCTCGATCGCGGCGAATACCGCGGCCGGGGCGGCCCCGTCCAGCGGGCGGCACGGCCGGCCCCCGGCAACCTCCAGGGACCAGCGGGCCGCCCCGGCCTGCATCTGCGCCAGGCTGGTGAACTCCCGGCCCCGCCAGAAGCTGTCTCGGACATACGGCATGGGGCGCTCGACCCTGGCCTTATCGCGAGGCTTCCGTGACCTTGCGGGGTCTATCAGGCACCCATAGTGAGCAGCCAGCTCGGCATAGGACCGGTTGATCTTCGGGTCATACAGATCCGGCTGATCAACCCCGGTCCGCAGATTATCCGGGACAAGACGGGCCGGCACACCGCCGAAGAACTCGAACGCCGCGAGATGGCATTCGGTCCAGGCCCGCTGGTCCAGCTTCAGCACCGGCCGCACGAACATGTGCCGTGAACAGCACAAGACCATCACGAACGCCCAGATCGTGCGCAGCTTCCCGGTCACCGGGTCGGCCCAGCGGCCGAGCTGCCCGTAGTCGATCTGCGCCTGCTCCCCGGCCTCGGACGGGCGCGGGTCCAGCACCCGGACCTGGGCGCGGCGAACCTCCTCGGGCACGTTCGCCGCCACGTACCGGCGGAAACTCTGCACGCTGACGGCCAGCCCGTGCTCATCGCGCAGCCGCTGCCAGATGGTCGACATCCGTACCCCCGCCTTCAGCTGGGCCGTGATGTACTCGTGGTGCTTCTCGATCGCCGGCCAGGTCACCTGCCGCAGCCGGGTATCAGACAGCTGCGGGAACCAGCCCCGCACCAGGCCCGCCCACTCCTCCTGCCCCCTGGCCGGCCCGCCTGGAGCGATCCCCGCCGCAACCGCCGGGGCGATGTACTTGCGCAGCGTCTTACGGTCCACATCCAGGCTCCCGGCCATCTCGCTCAGCGACCGGCCCGCATGCCAGTGCATCAAGATCTCGGTGACATCGATCACGTCGAACGTTCTCCTTGCCATCGGCCCCCCGTCCTCGACGGGAGGAAAGGTTGCTCCTTCTCGATGGCCAGGTCCACCACGACACGCACGTCATCCCCATGGGGAATTACGTGAGCGAGGTGGGGAATTACGTGAGCGCCAGCCGCTCAAACCGGGGAATTACGTGAGCGCCGACATCCCACGAAGGCCAGATACGAGGCACCAGCCTGGACGTGAGAGGCCGCACCTCAGTGTCAGTGATTCGGTCATCTTGGTGTCAGTGCACTGGTTAGGTCGGGTTTGAGGAGGGTGCGCGCAGCCGTTGGCCGCTAGTGATGATCTTGGCGGTGCGGCCCGAACGGGTTTACCCGGCGGCTGAAGGGGCGCTTGCCTGCTGCTGAGCACGCTGTCGGGAGCGGTGCGCTGGTGGGCGGTCATCACAGTGAGTGAGCGGATTCCCCGATCGCTGCGCCGCGAATCCGCTGCCTGCCGGATATTTTTCCGCTCCGGTCGCGTGGTCTGTGCTCACCGGATGAATTCAGGTCAGCCGATTCTGTGCGCAATGCCTTTTACCTGGCGGCCGTGGCGACAGATTCCCGGCTCAGTTCGATGGCGAGATCACGGCGGCGCTTTCGAGGAGTGCCCGGAACTCGGCGCCGAAGCGGGCGGCGGGGGCGCCGTCCACGACGTTGTGGTCGATGGCGAGGGTGAGATCCAGGACGTCCCGGACGATGACCTGGCCGTCGACGACTCGCGGACGCTGGCTCATCCCTCCGACGATGACATGGAGGGACATCACGGTCAGGGCCGTGATGCCGAAGCCTGCGCCGCCGGCGAACATGCCCACGGCTGTCGCGGCGACGGTGCCGACGCGCTGCCGGGCCGCGACCGATCTGGCCATCACGGCGTACATGGCCGGCCGCGACCCGGGATCCGGGTCGCGGCTGGCGCGGCTCGTTCTAGCCATCTGCCGCTGAAGCTGGCCGACCGCCCGCCTTCTCATACGTGCGAGCAGGTCGGGCAGGGCCGGGCATCCGTCTGTGTGCTGAACGAGGTGGCGTGGTCAGACCCCGGTCGCCACTTTGCCGGCGGTGGCGGGGTGGGCGGGCGTGGTCTGGGCCGTCTGTGTCTGCGGGCGGGGTTGCGGGAAGCGGTTAGAGCGGGCCATGGCTTCCCCGGAGGCGAGCAGTTCGTCATTGAGTACGCGCAGGGTGCTGATCATCCGGCGCGCGGCGGTCATCGCCCATCGGATAACCGGGTAGCGTGGCCGTCGGGTCGCTGAAGCTGTCATGTTCGATCACCTTTCTGTGCTGGGGCGGCCTGGATATCAGGCCATGGGGCTGGCTGGGCGGCTGGTTGCCGGCCTGGATCGGTTAGCCACGGTCTGCGGGCAGGGCGCGCGGTGTGGCTGCGGTACGCCGCTGCGGCTGATGAGGGGTCTTAATCGCATGTAGGGCTGGGCTTGGCGGCCGGTGCCGGGCGTGCTCATCGGCCAGCCAAGAGGTCGGCGTCGTGCTGGCTGGCTTCGGCGCTGATCCGCCGGGCGGTGATTACGCGCGAGCCCTGGCCATGTTGAGGGTGCCGGTGAACGCGTAGACGCTTGCGGTTGACTGCTTCGACCGGGCGCCGCGCCCGATGTGCGATGCAGCCGGCCGCGCCAGGGGCCGGTGACCCGTGCCATATCACCGGGAGTCATACAGGTCCGGCGGCACCCCGGCGGCCAGCGCCCACGCGCGCGCCGACTCGGCGAGGTAGCGCCGCAGCCACCGCCCGGTCGCGTGGCAGGCGGCCCGGCCACGGCTGCGGTCAACCCGGGGCGGGGCGCTGGCCTGGCGGGTGGCGGCCTCGGGGTGGGCGAGGGCCTGGGAGCCCGCCTGGTGGCCGCGAGCCACGGTGGGCAGGCTGCGCAGGCACGGTGCCTCGAGGTCGGCCGCCGGTTGCTGCGCGGCCCGGGTGCTGGGCAAGTCAGCCGATGGCATGGTGTGCGCTCCTTCCTGCCGGCCGCCGGGCCGCGGCCGCCCCGGCCTCTGCGCGCCCGGGGCGGTCCGGCATCGCGGCGTGCGGAGGACGGGCAGGACGGCTCGCGGGCCGCGATCGGCGCTGGGTCGGCGCGGCCATCGCGCGGGTCGGCGGCGTGCATGTCATTTCCCCGTCCTCCATCACTCGGATACAAGGACATGTAATCGATACATAATTATGGAACCGAAATTGGCCGACTGTCAAGACCTGGCGGCGCGGCAGTCCGCAGCGGCGGGCCGGGCTGTTACGCCTCACTCAAGATGAGCCATGGCGACGACGTTCCAGATGAGCACGTAGAACCGGACATTCCGGGCGGGCGGCCGGTGGATAGCGCTCATGGTGCCTCCGTGGTGCTCACGGTGTCGCGATGCGCAGCGCGGATGACGCCGTGGCGGTCATAGTGAGCGTCGCGGGCAGGCCGCGGGCATGCGGGTGCCCGGGCGGGCAGGCAGTGATCAGCCGGCGCGGGCGGGGGCGAGGTGGCGGGCCAGGCCGAACCGGCCCAGCAGCGCCCACAGGTCCGCGCGCGGCAGGCCGAACCTGGCGATCGCGGCGTGGACGCATGCGGCGACCGCGTCGAGCGCATCACCCAGCGGTGACCGGGACAGCGCGGGCAGCGGCGGGTCGGCGAGCCCGGCGATGAAGCCGAGCTGGTGCATGGCGTCCTGGCGCATGTCCTCCGCGCGGGAGCGCAGGCAGCGCAGCCAGCCGCGCACGGTGGCGGCCGGGACACCCAGCACGGCGCCGATCCGTGCGGAGCCCGCCCCGGCCAGCGCAAGCGCGGCCGCGGCGCCGATCACCTGCACGGCGTCGGCGCGCCTGGGCGCGCACCACGACGGCAGCACGATGTGAGTCCGGCCGCACGAGCCGCACCGCGCCCGCTGCGGGCGCAGCCGCGCCAGCGCGCCGTTCAGCAGCCGGATGACCCGCTCCCGGCCGTGGCCCCACGGCTTCAGCTGCCCGGTGCGGCACGACGGGCACACCAGCAGCCCGTCCGCCAGGTCTGCGGACGCGGCGGCGGCATCGGCGCACAGCAGCACGGAAGGCCTTCCAGGTCACGACAGCCACGATGGCCCGGCCGGCGCACGCACGCCAGGGGCAACTCGTGTTGCAGCCTGCCCGCTGCCGCCCCGGCCCGCAACCCGGACCGCCCGATTCACCAGGACACGACACGATGAGCAGGCCCCCGGCACCGCCGCAGCCTCCTGACCAGCAGCTGGCCGCCTGACGCTCACGGTGTCGTCGCGCACGAAAACGGACACCGGCCGCCGGACCTCGATCGGCATGCTCACGCCGGATGACGCCAGCCCTCCTCTAGGTGCTCAGAAAGACCGGCGCGGAACACCCTGCATGGTGCGCAGATCTGCTCGTGCGCGCGCTGTCAGGCCAGCAGTTCCTTGAGGGCTGACGGCATGCCGGTGTCCGGCAGGTCCGGGAATGCCCGCCGGGTCGCCGTGGAGTCGAAGGTCATGTCGAGGGTGTCCATGGCGAGCGCGGCCCGG
>Ga0208042_1000251_pt1 | contig 19365 bp, 16 predicted proteins | sample Sb_taG_10_FD_187708 | JGI IMG/M metagenome (GOLD analysis project Ga0208042, IMG submission 187708) | Peat soil microbial communities from Weissenstadt, Germany - Sb_50d_7_NC metaG (SPAdes) (version 2) | ecosystem: Environmental > Terrestrial > Soil > Wetlands > Peat | place: Germany... | reverse complement strand
CGTGTCATCTCAGTCACCTGCTCCCACCTGCGCCGGAGCGCGAACAGGCGTAGTTGCGGCAACCGCGACGGCGGCGGCATTCGGCACAAGTGCGATGATGGTGCCGAAGACCATGATGATCAGGCCTATCCAAATCCAGGGCACCAGCGGATTCAAGTGCGCTTTAATGATGGGCCGTCCGGTGGTCTCGTTCTTGCCTTCATAGACCAGATAGACGTCGCTCACCAGGAAAAAATCTTCGCGGAAGCTGGGATAGATGCGGGGGAGGGTCTGCGGCTGTTGGCTGGCTTTATAGAAGCGGCGCTCGGGATACATGGTCGTAATCTGCTTGCCGCCGCGGAACACGTTGATGATGGCCCACTCGTTGGCGTAGTTGGGATTGTCGTCCTGCGTGTAGGACTGGCAGACCAGAGTGTAGGGGCCGATGTTAATTTTGTCGCCGAAGCCCATTTCTTTTTCAACTTCTTTGTTGAAAGGCGTTCCGAGAATTCCAATGATGACCAGGGCGACGCCGAAGTGCACGATGTAGCCGCCGTAGCGGCGGGTGTTTCTGTGGCACAGATGGATCATGGCAGACAATAAATTCTGCTGGCTCTTGCCGGCGATGACGCGGCCTCCGCGGAGGAACTCGGAAATGACGGTAAAGATCACCAGCGCCGAGAGAATGGCCGCCATGGTCGCGTAGAAATAAGAGGGATCTTCCCAGGGACGGACGCCGAAAAGGATCATCATCCCGCCAATCGAAACCGCGCCGATCGCAGGGAACAGGAAATTCCGCTTGAGGCTTTCGACGGAAGTCTTACGCCAGGCAAGCAGCGGTCCGACCGCGGTGAGCAGCAGGAGCAGCAAGGCAACCGGGATAGCGACACGATTGAAAAAAGGCGGCCCGACCGTGACTTTGTGTCCCTGCACAAATTCCGACAGGATCGGGAAAAACGTACCCCACAGTATGGTGAAGCAGACGACCAGCAGGAGAAGATTATTGAACAGGAAACTGGATTCGCGCGAAACCAGCGATTCCAGTTTGTGCTCGCTCTTGAGGTGCGACCGATTCGCTATAAGGAAAAAGGTGCAGACCGCCAGAGTCAGCACGATGAAGACCAGGAACCAGGTGCCGATCGAGGACTGCGCAAAGGCGTGCACGGAACTGATCACACCCGAGCGCGTGAGGAATGTCCCGAGCATGGAGAGCAGGAAGGTCGCGAAGATGAGCGACATGTTCCAGACTTTCAACATGCCGCGTTTTTCCTGCATCATGACGGAATGCAGAAACGCGGTGCCGGTGAGCCAGGGCATGAGCGAGGCATTTTCCACCGGGTCCCATCCCCAGTAACCGCCCCATCCGAGGACAGCGTAAGCCCAATGCGCGCCGAGGAAAACTCCGATCGTGAGGAAGCACCAGGTCACCATGGTCCAGCGGCGCGTGATCTGAATCCATTTCTCGCCGGGGTACTTCATGATGAGCGCACCCAGCGCGAAGGCGAAGGGAACAGTAAAGCCGACGTATCCCAGGTAGAGCATCGGCGGATGGATGACCATCTCGGGATACTGCAGAAGAGGATTCAGCCCGGTGCCATCCGCGGGGAGCGAGCCCTGCATGATGGCGAACGGGTGCGCGGCGAAATTAAGAATCAGCAGGAAGAAAACCTGCACCGAAGCGATGATCACCGAAGCATACGCGAACAGCCGTTGATCGGTCTTGTAGCGCAAGCGGAGAACGAACCCGTAGCCGGCCAAGAGCAGCGACCAGAACAGCAGCGAGCCTTCCTGACCGGACCACAGCACGGCAAACTTATAGGCGGCCGGCAGTTCGCGATTGCTGTGATGGAAGATGTAGGCGATGGAGAAGTCGTCATTGAACGCGGCCACTACGAGGACGATGCCAGCCAGCAACACTGCGGCGAAAGTGGCGATTCCGGCGCGGCGGGCGGTTTCACCGAGGCGAGCCGACGCGGCATCCCGGCGGAATAATGCCACAAAGCCTGCCAGGAAAGAATACGCACTCAGGCCGAGCGCTAGGAGCAGCGCAAAGCTTCCGATTTGAGACATCGCAGGAACCCCACAGTACCTTTAAGTATTTTTTCAGAGAAGCGGGTGGTATGCAAACCACCGAACGCTCGGAGGTTCAGTTCGTTCAGGAATGGACATACGCCGGAGGCGCGTCGGGCGCTGCTTGCGATCCGCTATTTACTTCGACTTCTCCAGCGGAAAACCCTTTTCGCGCCAATCGCGAATTCCACCGTCCATGGAAATGACATTGGTGTATCCCATTTTTTGCAAGTTATCGGCGGCCAGCGCGGAACGGAAGCCGCCGCCACAATAGAGGACAAGTTCAGTGTGCAAGTCGGGATACTTGCCCTCGATGTCGCGCTCGATGATGCCCTTGCCCAGGTGGACCGCCCCGGGCAGGTGGTCGGCGTCGAATTCGCGGTCTTCGCGGACGTCGACGAGAACGAATTTCTCGCCGCGATCAAGCCGGGCTTTCACCGCGTCAACGCTGGTTTCGCGAACACGCTGCTTGGCGTCCTCGACAATCTTCAGAAAGCGCGGTGGATGCTGATGAGCCATGGTCGTTGGTCCCCTACTGGCCGGTCTAGGGTTTTCTTGCGCTCGCCCCTGGGAATGATAGCAGGCGACTGGGGAATTGCCGGAGCAGTCTTACCTCTTACTTCTTGCTCGAACCCGTGGCCGATGTGCTGATGCTAAAGGTAAGGGCTTCCGGATAAAATCTAGTAGCGCTCTTCTTATTTGCATTCTATGACGCTCATCATCCGTCAGTCTCGCATTCACTCCTATGGTTGCTACACCACGCGGCCGATTCGCAAAGGGACGCTGATCGTGGAATACGTGGGCGAGTACCTCACCTACGAACAGGCCGATGATCTTTACGACGACTTTGAGAACACGTATTTATTCGGCCTGGACGGGGGCAAACGCATTATTGATGGTTTTGGTGTGGCCGCCTTCGTCAATCATTCCTGCCAGCCGAACTGCGAGACCGATCAGATCCGGGGCAAGATGTGGATCATCGCGCTGCGCGATATTGAGGCTGGAGAAGAATTGACTTACGACTACAACCTTTACGATGGCGAGGATGACGCGCCCTGTTTATGCGGGGCGCCGCGCTGCCGGAGAAGTCTGTATTCGGCGACGCACCTGCGTAAGCTCGCCAAGAAGCGCGCTAAGGCTGTGGCGGCCGCGGCCTCGTAAGCTCTGGCCTGGTGGAGAGCCGCAACATTTTCCGATGCTACAATTGTTCCTTCCGATTGCTGTTCTGATCGCGTTCGCGACTCTGGAGTCATGCCTTGAACCGTGCTGCCGCCGGACTGGAAACCATCATCGCCAAAGCTCTTCATCGCGCGCCGGCGGGCGAGAGCGCGTTGCTGGCCTGGCCCGTCGCGTGTGGCAGTGCGGTGGCCGAGCGGACTCGGGCGCTGAGTTTTTCCGACGGTGTTCTGCGAGTGGAAGTTGCTGACGCGGGATGGCGTCGGGAACTCACCAACCTGGCGCCGCGTTATGTGGCCCTGATCAACAAGTATTCCGCGACTTCGGTCCAGCGGATTGAGTTCGTGGTGAAGGCGTAGGGACACGTTTCCGCAGCCGGATTCTTCCGCGCGGGCTCTGCATCGCGGGCTGCGCCGCAGACTTATGAAAGTTACTGACAAGGACGTCGCCTACGTGGCCGATCTGGCCAACCTCGAGTTGACCGAGGAAGAGCGCGCTCGCATGCTGCGCGATTTGAACTCCATCCTTGAATATATGGAGCGACTCAGCGAGCTGGAGACTGACAAAGTCGCGCCCATGGCCCAGGTCTCGGACCGCTACGGCGTGGACGAGTCGCGGCAAGGAAGCGATCGGTTCGCGTACGCCATCCGCGAGGATGTGAAGGACGGTCTGCGGAAATCGTTGCCGCACGATGTCGCTCTGAAAAATGCTCCGGAAACCGACGGGACATTTTTCGAAGTTCCGAAGGTGATTGAGAGATAGCGATGAGAGATAGACGGTGTCTGAATTGACGATTGATGATGTTCAGAGCGCGATCGCCGGGCGGCAGACGACGGCGACCGCTCTGGCTCGGGATTTCTACACGCGCATCCGGCGGGAAGATCCCGAGATTGGCGCGTTCCTGACTCTCTGCGAAGAGCGCGCGCTGGCGCAGGCCGGGCGTATTGACGCGATGGCCGCGGAGGGCAAGCCTTTGCCGCCGCTCGCGGGAGTTCCGGTTGCGATCAAAGACGTCATGGTGACGCGCGGCGTGCGCACCACCGCCGGTTCGAAAATTCTCGAAAATTTTATTCCGCCCTATGACTGTACGGCGGTGGCTCGCCTGGAAGCCGCGGGCGCGGTGATTTTGGGCAAGCTCAACTGCGATGAATTTGCCATGGGCTCGTCCACCGAGAACTCGGCGTATCACCCGGTGCACAATCCGCGCGACAAGAGCCGCGTGCCGGGCGGATCGTCGGGTGGCTCGGCGGCAGCGGTGGCTGCGGAGATGGCGGTAGCGACGCTTGGCTCCGATACCGGCGGATCGATTCGCCAGCCGGCGTCGTTTTGTGGCGTGGTTGGTTTGAAGCCAACCTATGGACGCGTCTCGCGCTACGGGCTAATAGCGTTTGCGTCCTCGCTCGATCACATTGGCCCCTTTGCGAAAACGGTGAAGGAAGTCGCGCTGGTGCTGCGCACGATTGCGGGCCGCGATCCCATGGATTCGACTTCCGCAGAAGTGCCCGTGCCCGACTATGTGGCGGAGCTCGAGAAGCCAGTGAAGGGTTTGAAAATCGGCGTGGCCGAAGAATACTTTGGCGCGGGACTCGATCCCGAAGTTCGCGCGGCGGTTGAGGCTGCGATTCAGAAGCTGGCTGAGCTCGGATGCGAGGTTGTGCCGGTGAGTTTGCCGCACACCGAGTATGCGATTCCCACGTATTACATTGTGGCCACGGCGGAAGCGTCGGCGAATCTGGCGCGCTTTGACGGTGTGCGCTACGGTTTCCGCGCCAAGGCGAACACGCTTTCCGAAATGTACCGGCTGAGCCGCGACGGCGGATTCGGCATGGAAGTCAAGCGCCGCATCATGCTCGGCACGTACGCGCTCAGCGCTGGCTACTACGACGCCTACTATCTGAAAGCGCAGAAAGTGCGCACGCTGCTGACGCGCGACTTCGACGAAGCATTCAGGAAAGTGGATGTGATTGCCGCGCCGACTTGCCCGACACCTGCGTTCCGGCTGGGCGAGAAGGTGAATGATCCGCTGGCCATGTATCTGGCCGATATCTACACCGTAACTGCGAACCTGGCGGGCATTCCCGGAATTTCAGTTCCGTGCGGCGAAAATCACGAGAAGCTGCCGATTGGGTTGCAGTTGTTTGCGCGGCACTTCGACGAGGCGACGCTGCTGCGAGTGGCTCATGCGTATGAGCAGGAGAGATCGTCGTTGGTCGTTCGTCGTTAGTCGTTCGCTTTACGGTCCCAGCTCTCGACCTGCAGTCCTTCCTCAAAGTCGGGCCAACTTTGTTCCATTTTGGAACTTAGCTGTCGTTTCGGGGGCACCCCCTCCCCCACCCGGTATATTAGAATCAAGACTTTAGGGAGAATCTCCCGCCAAAGTCTTGAGCGCATTGAAGTTAGAGGCAAAGTCTTGACAACAAGGGAGTTAGGATTGACTTTTCAGAAAGTCATCCAGCCTAGCCAAAGTTATCCCTTCTCAGTAAGTTGTCAAAGACCAAGCGACTGCGATGCGCTGAGCACTTACTTCTATTCTAACAAGGGATGTCAATAGGGATTCGACCGAATTAAAGATAACGTAGTTGAGAGGAAGGGGAGATTATGAAATCGTATTTTGCGGTTCTTGCCGTCGCAGCGTTCGTGTTGGTAGGTTCGGCGTGGACGCAACAGAGCCCGCCAGACAATACCGCTGCTTTAGCCGCGTCCATGAACGTACAGCCCTGCTCGGGGACTGGGGTGGATCCCGGCAGTCAGCATTAGTGTGAACTGCGGGAAACTGCCCGGTTGTTCCTCGTCGTCGGCCAGCGTGAAGCAGCTCTGCGGATTCTATGTGAGACGACTCCTGCCCTAGAAGTCTTTAGACCTGAGGGTGCGCTTGGTCCGGGTAAGTTTGATCAGAATATTGCTGCTAACCGTCGCTGCTTAGAAGCGGCAGGAATTAAGTAAGTCGTGAGTCGACAGTACGTTCGCAACGTCCCCGCCCAAGCGGAGCTTGAGGGCACCCTCGTGAACTGTTTCGGACCGCTACGTTCGGCTAGGCCACGCGCCGGTTGCAGGTCGAGGTTCATCTATTCCCACCATGGTTTCGAAGTTGGGCTCACGAACCTCTGCGTGTTCCCGCAGTTGGTGCAGAAATATAGCAAGTCATTGCTGCCGGGTCCCATAGATGGTTGATATTCTCCGACCACGCAGAACATGCAATGCTGCCGGACAGAGGGCTTCAAGACGTGTGCCTTCAGCTGAACCCTTTCGACTACTGTATCCAGTGCGTAAAGCATGTCTGCCGCGCTCTGGTAGCGGTCCTGCGGCCGCTCCGTGATAGTTTTGTCGAACAGTTCGTAGACGAAATGCATACTCGGTCCCGCATCTCGTGTACGTAGGTCATCTTCGCCTTCTGCGTATTCCTCTCTCACTAGGGTTCTCCCGCTGAGGATAAAATACAGCACCTTCCCAAGCGAGTAGAGATCGCTGGTCGGCTGAGGTTCAGACACGCGTCCCTTTGCCACCTCTGGCGCAATATATCTCTCCGCGCCGACCGCCTCTAAAGTCTGCGTGGCTCTCTCCTTTGCGTCGTTCAGGTCTATGCACAGACCAAAGTCCCCCACGACAATGGAGTCGTCTTTGCGAATGAAGATATTCTGGGGCTTTAGATCACGGTGAAGAATTCCAGCGTTGTGGGCTGCGTTGACTGCCTCGCACACCTGCCGAAAAATCTTAAGCCTGGTTAACAGGTCCTTGCCCGAAAAATTTGCTCTGCCGAGATCAGCGCCCTCGCAGTATTCGGCGACGAAAAACGGAGTCTCCGGTTCTTCACTAGTCTCAACAATTTTGAGGATGCCCGGATGTTGAAGTTTCGTTAGTGCTGCGATCTCATTTCTGAATCTGGCGAGACGCCCTTTGTTCTTTAGGCGTTTGAGAACATAGGATTTTCCATCTGGGCCGCTCTTCCGACGTGCCTTGTATGTCCATCCCTGCCCACCTTCCCCAAGCGGGCCCTCGATCTTCCATTGGGACGGTGGCCAGTCTGACACCTTCTTTGGGGTTAGGTTCGGGGTTTGTTTCTCAACTGCACTCTGAGGTTTGGGGGGCTCGTCGACAGTATTGTGCGCGCGAACGTAATCGTCCCATACATCCTTCGGTTCCAGCGTTAAGATATGCTCGTTTATTCGGAAGGATGTGACCGTGTTTCTATCGTCTTGCTGGCAACTGGATAAAGCGTTCGGAATCTGCCTGGCGAGAAAAAGGCCGAGCCAAACCTGATCCGGAATCGGGAGCGAGTTTGGAGCTCGAAGCTGCTCCATTAGAGCAGAAGTTGGGTGTTCTGTATTAATGCTGTAGTCCACCTTGAAAAGAAGTTTTAGGCCCCCGATTATGACCTCCAAAGCGGCCCTAGCATTCTGGCGCAGAGTCTCATCGCCGCAGTATTGGAATGCCAGTATTGTCGGTAGATAGGTCGTTTGCCCGCTGGTCCCCTGCGCGCTAATGATGCGGTAACGATCTTTCAGGGTGATTATTGGTTTCGGATCATTAAACGTACGGAGAAGCTGTTCGTGGGATACAGGTTTCCTATGTAAGACAAAAAACTGGGCTACCGATTTCGCTACTGCTTTCTCGGTCTCAGTTAGAGGCACGCCCCATTATATCCAGCGGCTTGATGTGCCTGCCGAGATTTCTTCCGGGCGACTAGATGGTATCGTAGTATCGCTCGCCGGCGCAGGCGCGGCATAAGACCTGCCCGTCGCGCCGAACTTCGCGGCGAAAATTGATGCCTTCGCCGCACTCGGCGCAGACGATGCGCTCGCCTTTGTATCCGGGGAATTCTTCCGCGGGAAGTTCAACCTTCACCCACTGCTTCGTGAATAAGTCGTCTTCCGGCATTTCGCGATAGGCCAGCATCTGCTGCTGGTTTTTGCTTTCGATTTCGGGATGCATCGCGCGCGCCAGCGCCTTGGACGATTCTTTCGCGGCGATGCGGATGGCTTTGCCGGTGCTCACGTCGACGAAGGTTGCGGCCATCTTTCCCCAGTCGCGAAATTTCAGGGCGCGCTTTCCAAGACCGCATCCGGTGACCAGGGATATGGCGTCGGTGGCGCAGCGGTCGATTTCGACGAACGTAACCAGACGCTTACGATCTTTACCGCGAGGGTCTTCGATGCCCAGCTTCTCGATCCCCAACATGGCCAGGCGCACGCCCAGCACCTGCCCCGCGCAGAGATGGCCGTGGGCGACTTCGGCTTCGCGGAGATAGTCATCGAGCGTCATGAGTCTTTCGTTCCGTAGCGCCGCCGTCCCGGCGGCAGTCCGGCGGGCGTCCTCGCCCACCGCGCCGAGGGCGAGACGCCCTCGGGACAGCCGGCAAGATGCCGGCGCTACTTTCTTCGCCACCGTACACCGTCTTTTGTGTTCTCCACGATGATGCCGGCCGCGGTCAGTTCTCCGCGCAGTGCGTCGGAGGTTTTAAAGTTTCGCGCTTTTCTCGCGGCTTCCATTTCGGCCAGCTTTCGATTGACTTGTTCATCGGCTAGTTGCGCGGAGCCGGCGATGTCCAGCAATTCGGGGCTGATTTCCTTTTCGCGCCCTTCGGCACGGGCCCAGTCGAGGATGGCTTTCATCTTAGGCTGATCGTCATCTTTCAGCACGCCGAATATTTCGTCGAACTTTTCGAGCGCGTAGAGCAGCAGCTTCACGTCGTCCCGACGGACCTCGCTCTGGCCAGCTTCCGCGGCATCGAGCGCGGTGTTGGCTTTGCGCAACATGTCGAATATGGCGGCTTGCGCCTCGGCGGTGTTCAAATCGTCGTCGAGAGCGCTCTTCATTCGCGTGATGGTTTCGTCCGCCAGTTGCGCCATCGGCGGGGTGGTACCGGCGGGGAATTGCGTGCTCGTCAGGCGGAAGCGGAAGTTGCGCAGTTTCTCCACCGAACTGGCCGCCGACTTCAAGCCATCGAAGGTAAAGTTGAACTGATTGCGATAGGGCACCTGCGTCAGCAGCCAGCGGATCGATGATGGCTTGTGCCCGCGCAGCACAAGATCCCGGACGGTGAAGAAATTGCCGAGACTCTTGGACATCTTCTGGCCCTCGACCAGCAGAAAACGCGCATGAAACCAGTAGCGCGCAAACGGCTTTCCGGTGAACGCCTCGGACTGCGCGATTTCGTTTTCGTGATGCGGGAAAATGAGGTCTTCGCCACCAGCGTGCAAGTCAAAACTCGGGCCTAGTTGTTCCATCGACATGACCGAGCACTCGATGTGCCAGCCCGGACGCCCCCGCCCAATCGATGTTTCCCATGAGGCCTCGCCCGGCTTGGCGGCCTTCCAGAGGGCAAAATCGCGGGCGCTGTCTTTTTCGTATTCGTCGACGTCAACGCGCGCGCCGTCGGTCATTCCGGCCAAGTCTTTTTTCGAAAGCTTGCCGTACTCGGGGAATTTCGCGATGCGGAAATAGTAAGAACCGTCGTCGGTGCGGTAGGCGAAACCCTTCTTCACGAGTTCGGCAATGAAGTTGGCCATCGCATCGATGTGTTCGGTCGCGCGCACCAGAATCGGTCGATCGATGTTCAACGTGGCCGAATCCTCCAGAAAGGCCTGGGCAAATTTCGCGGTGTACTGCTGCACGTTGACGCCGTCGCGCGCGGAGTTGCGAATGATCTTGTCGTCGACGTCGGTGATGTTCATGACGTAGCGGACGTCGTATCCGCTCTGGCGCAGAAAGCGATAGAGAAGATCGACGGCGATAAATGTGCGGAAATTGCCGATGTGGCCATAGTCATAGACGGTCGGCCCGCAAGCATACATGCGGACGCGGTTGCCGTCGAGCGGATGGAAATCTTCGATCTTCCCGGAAAGAGTGTTATAGAGGCGCAGTGCCATGGATGAGTTCGCGAGCGCAGTACGAACCTTTTATTCTAGGGGCGCGCTGGAAAAGGGGTCAAATGGGGTGATACGCCTTGACCGCGATGGCTAAGGCTTTAGTGCAGTAGGTGGCGCGGGAACATGCAGCCGGTGCTGTACCAGAAATGCGTAGTGCACGGCGGAGACGATGGTGAAGATAAAGGTGGCGCGCAGGAAGGTTGTGCGCGCGATCCACACCCAGCGTACGGGCTCGATGAGCAGCAGCAGCACGAAGAAAATCGCAGCCACTTGCGCGAAGGTGTTGGCTTTGCCGAAGAGGCTGGGGCGAAAATCGCGCAGGCCGGCAATCATGAACAGCACGCCGCTGATCAGCAGGATGGAGACGTCGCGGCTGAACACCACGACCGTATATTTCCAGGGGATCATCCGTTCGATCGAAAGCACAAGAAACATCCCGCTCATCAGCAGCTTATCGGCGATGGGGTCGAGATACTGGCCGAGCAGGGTTTGCTGATGCAGCGTGCGGGCCAGCAGGCCATCGAGGCCGTCGCTCATTCCGGCGAGAATGAACAGCGCCAGCGCCCATTTGAAATCGTGCTTGACCAGATTGATGACGATGAAAGGCAGGAAAATCATCCGCAGCAGCGTGAGCTGGTTGGGCGCGGTCAGGATCTGCCGGTAGTTCACCGCTCTTTTTCTCCTCGGGCTTTTCCTCCGGCGCTGCCGAGAAACTCGCTCACCAGAAGCGGGGCGGGATCCTGCCCGGTCTTCTCGGCGAAGCGCTGGGCGAGCGAGAGGATGTTGCCCTCGGGAAGATCCAGTTCCATTCGCTCCACGCGGTGCATGGGGAAAAAGACGACGCCGGAGGTGAAGGGTTCGCCGCTTTTGATCTGCGAGGCCAGATCGTCGAAGGACGCGACATCGACACCGCGCAGGCTGAGGCCTTCGGCCGAAAGGTGGAGAATCGCGCCCCAGAATTTTTCGCGCGGGTTGGCCAAGGTCGCGATCACGAGCGCGCCGGGACGGAAAGGGCTGACAGCTTGCGGTTCCTGATAAAAGCTAGTGCTGGGCACGATGCGATTGTCGTCTGTGTGGGGCAGAAATTGCAAACGGAACGGGGTGGGTCGGCGGCGGAAGCTGGCTGTGGTCCTTAGCGGTCGCCCTCGTTCCGCGTGGCCTTCAGATCAATCCCCACCTGTTCGGCCTTCTTGTAAAGATGCGATCGCTCCAGTCCCAGCGCACGCGCCGTGTTCGAGATCTGGTGGTGATTGCGTTTCAACTCCGCCAGGATGGTTTGCTTCTCGAAGGCGCGCACGCGGTCGGCTAGCGGACCCGTACCGGCCGATGCGGAATCGGAAGCGGCGGCGGAAGCGGGCAGCGCCAGCGCCACGGTTTCGGAAGTGACTTCGTCGGAAGTTGCGAGCAGCATCAGCCGCTCGACTGCGTTTCTGAGTTCGCGGACATTGCCCGGCCACGGATGCTCTTCGAGCGCGGCCATTGCGCCTGCGGTGAAGCGCACTGGCTTCCATCCGTTGGTGGCGCTCACCTGCAGGGCAAAGTGCTCGATCAGCGCCGGGATGTCTTCGCGGCGTTCGCGCAACGGGGGCAGGCGCAGAGGGAACACGAAGACGCGGTGAAATAAATCTTGCCGGAATTTGCCGTCGCGTACTTGCGCTTCGAGGTCGCGGTGGGTGGCGACGACGACTCGCACATCCACGGTGATGGCGCGCTCGCCGCCGATGCGCTCCACTTCGCCTTCTTCCAGCACACGCAGCAGCTTGGCTTGCATGGTGAGCGGCATGTCGCCGATTTCGTCGAGAAAAATGGTGCCGTGCTGCGCTTGCTCGAACTTACCGAGATGGCGGCCGGCCGCGCCGGTGAACGATCCTTTTTCGTGGCCGAACAATTCGGATTCAATCAGCTCCGCCGGAACCGCGGCGCAGTTCAGCGTGACGAAGGCAGCGCCTGCCCGCGGACTGCGCTCATGCAGGGTGCGCGCCACCAGTTCTTTTCCCGTGCCGGTCTCACCGAGAATGCAGACGCGCGTTTCGCTGGCGGCTACGCGTTCCACTTGCGCCATTACGCGGCGCATGGTCTCGCCTTTCCAAACGATCTCGTGCTTGCCGAGGCGGCGCTCCAGGTCGCGATTCTCACGCTCGAGGCGGCCGAGCTTCAGAGCGTTCTCCACGGTGAGCAGCAGTTTTTCGGTCGAGATCGGTTTTTCCAGGAAGTCGAGCGCACCCAGCCGAGTGGCACGCACGGCCATCTCGATGTGCGCCTGGCCCGACATCATGACGAAGGGAGTCGGCACGCCTTGCGCCTTGAGTTCTTCGAGAAGCGTCAGCCCGTCTTTGCCGGGCATCACCACGTCGGAAAGTATCAAGTCGAAGGATTGCGATTTGGCCAGGTCCAGAGCCTTATTTGCGTTGTCGCAGACGGTGGCTTCATGACCCTCCAGACGAAACGCCCGCGACAGCGAGGCCAGCGTGTTGGGCTCGTCATCTACGATCAGTAAGTGCGCTTTTTGCGCCACGGTTTTCTCCTGTTAAGACTTCTCAAGTCTGGCCCGTTTGCCACGGCTGTGGTTCGCACAACAATTCGATCCGAAACGTCGTTCCCTTTTCTTTCGTGCTCTCGACGGAAATTTTGCCGCCGTGATCGCTCACCACCGATTGCACAATCGCGAGGCCGAGCCCGGTGCCGTGCTGCTTGGTCGTGTAATAAGGAGTGAACAAGCGTCCACATTCTTCCTGAGTCAGACCGGAGCCGGTGTCCGAGACCGACAGTTCAATCCGATCGCCCAGGTCGCGGGTGCGAATCGCCAGCTCTCCGCCTTGCGGCAGGGCGTCGATCGCGTTAAGCACCAGGTTTTGCAGCGCACGATGCAGCAGATCGGGGTCGGCTGAAATTTCGGGCAACGCCTCGGCCAACGCGGTGTGCACCGCAATCTGATTCTTCTCTTTATCGTTACCTCGCAATTGCGCCTGAAAGACGCGCAGCACCGAGCGCACCACATCGTTCACCTGCGTCGGCCGGCGTTGGGGCTGCGGCATCTTCGAGAACTCGCTGAAGCGGCCGATGATCGTTTTCAGATTGTTGATTTCCGCCAGCAGGGTCGCTGTTCCCTCGTGAAAAACTTCCTCAAACATCTCGGGCGATTTCTGTTTCGCGCGCATCAGATTCTCAACCGTGACCTGCAAGGGAAAAAGAGGATTCTTCAATTCGTGCGCCAATCGCCGCGCCAGTTCGCGCCATGCAGCCACGCGCTCGGCTTGCAGAGTCCGATCTTTTTGCTGCACGAGATCTTCCGTCATGCGGTTGAACGCCGCCGCCAGTTCTCCCAGTTCGTCGCTCGATTCAACCTCGACCTTGGCGCCGAGATCGCCCGCGGCGACCCGGCGCGCAGCCTCAGCCAGCGAGACGACCGGGCGTGTGACGCGGGCTGCGAACCACAGGCTGGCCAGCACCGCCACCAGAATTCCTGCACCGCCGACCAGCATGGCGGTGGAGACGACCTGCCTTTGCAATTCGATCAGGGGACGCCGCGAACTGCCGACGAGCAGAACGCCCATCAGTTGCTGATTGGCCGGGCTCTGATTGGCCGGACTTTGATTCAGCGAACTCTGATTCGTCGCACTGAAGATGGGTCCGGTCAGTGGGATAGCATGAAAAACTTCGGCGTCAGCGGGATCGGAAGTCCAATGGATCACGCCCGTCAATTCCTGCATGGTGTCGCGTACGCGGCCGACCAGCGGAGCGATCTTGTCAACACCCGCGGCCGGCCCGTTCAAATCGAGCAGCGATTTCGGATTCCATTGTTTGTCCAGGTTTTGATAAAGCAGCACGCGTGTTCCGGCGGGGATGTCGAGCGTCGAGAGGAAGCCCTGGTCGAGCCGTTCGCCGCCAATCACGTACAAAGGCTGTTCTCCGACGCGGGCTATCCGCACGGCAAACAGGCCGAGGGTTGCGCCCTCCGGCAGCTCTTCGCGTTTCAGAAACGCTCCGGCTAGGTCGGCGGCAGAAATCGCGGCTTCGGGATATCCAAATTTCGCCTGCCACTGCGCGGAGGAGAGGATGGTGCCGCGATTGTCGACGAGCTCCAGAAAGTCGAGCTGCTGCTGACTCGCCAGGGCGCGCGCTTCGCTCACGTAGTCGCCAAAGTCCGTCGCGCCGCGGTTGATCTCAAGAGCGATATGCTGCACAGTTTCGCTGGCGGCCACCGATTCGACCTTGCGCGCAACCTCCAGCCCTCGCCGCTGGAACTCCGATCGAAACTGAGCGGCGACCGCATTCGCACGGTCCTGATCCGCCTGCTCGAACGTGCGCCGGATAGTGCTGTACACCGACGCCGAAATAACCGCGACGCAGAGCAGGACCGTCGCCGCAAACAACATGAGAAGTTTCTTGCGGAAGCTCATCGCGAGCCCGCCTCCGGGCGCGGACCATTAGGGTTCGAGCCATTGGCTCGCGAGTCAGCCAGCCAAACATCGGCCAGCGAAGGCCCCACTCCGTTCCACTCGCCCAGCTGATTTGGTTCCCAGCCGCGTACGCGCGCACTCGCCGCACTCGCCACCGGCAAATGGAAAAGAGGAATGACCGCGTATTCATCGAGCAGGCTGCGCTCGGCCTGATAGAGATCGTCCAGAGAGTTGCCGCGAGGCGTTGGAAATGTGGGCTGTGGCAATCCTAGTTGCCGCGCGGCTTCGACGAGCGACGTGGCTGGATCGGGACTCGGCAGCAGCGCGCGCATCAGGCGGATGTCCTCTGTTCCCGACAACGATACTTGCACGGTGATGCCAACTTCGCGCGCGTTGAGCGCTATGCGCTCGGCGATGAGTTGGGCTTGCGGGTCTCTCGGGTCATAACTTAGGCCGTAGCTCAGATTGAGCGCCGGTTGCCGCGAGTCGGCGAGCAAAGTCCGGGCGCGTTGCGGATTCGCCTGCGCCGAAAACACTGCGCTGTAGCCCGTCATCCAGTTGGGAAGAATGCTGGCGGCGGGATCTCCCGCGCCTTTCAACAGCACGGACTGGATGGGCTTGCGATCAATGGCGAGTGCCAACGCTTCTCGCAGGCGAGGGTCCTGCGTTCTTGAGTTCGCGGAGAAAACCAGCGCCAGCAACTCTACGGGTAGCGACGACGATGTGCTGTGCCGCTGCGCTCCGTTGGCTGCTTGCGGGGCCGCCTCGATTACATCGGTCTTGTTCAGTTCGAGCGCGATTGCCTGGTCGCGCAGCGATTTGCCGAATTCGATCTCGACCGCATCCACAAAAGGACGCCCCGCCCAGCTATCTTCATTCGCGGCGAGCCTGAGCAGTTTTCCCGGCTGCCACTCGGCGATGAGGAACGGGCCGGTGCCGATGGGAAGATGATTTGTATTGCGCTTGAGCAAGAGATTGCGCGGCAGCGCGAGTTCGGCGAGCAGCGCAGGAATGGGCGCCTCACTCTCGATTGATACGGAATCCACCGATGCACGCACATTCCAGCCGGGATGGAGCGCTCCCAGAATCTGCGCGATGGCTGCGGGCGACGCGGCGCTGCCGTCGTGGAACTTCACTCCGCGCCGCAGCGTGAATTGCCAATGGCGGGCGGTCGGGTCACTCTGCCACGCCACAGCCAGCGCGGGTTGCGGGCGGGCTTGGGCATCCAGCTTTACAAGAGTGTCGCCGATCAGCGAGAGCGTGCGCGCGGCGTCCCAGTATGCGGCGGGCGTGGCGTTGGCGGGAAGGTCGAGCGCGTCGGGCGCCGATTGCAACATGACGCGCAGAGTTCCTCCGTAGTGCGGACGCGTCGCCGCTGATGCGGGCACTGACGCGATCGTTGATGCGATCAGTGACATGATCATTGCCGCGCCTGCCAGGCTTTCGCGGAACCAGAGTTTCCGCGACCGCCGGCAGCTGCCGAGCTTCGCTCGGCTGGACAGCCGAGGGCGGCTGTCCCTACGCGGACGGGCGAGGGCGCCCGTCCCCACACTTGCCGATGCGGGGCTAATTGCCGCACGAAATCGATACGCGATACGCCTCATACCATCCTGTGTCTTTTCGTCTTACGATTGCCGTTGCGCCATTGCCGCTGCTTTCTGGCCACAGCGCGACGATTCGCCCATCGAACTCTAACGCTGAACTGGCAACCACTGGGTCACGATCGGGAATCTCGAACGCGCGCAAGCCGTCGCGCTCGGTATCTCCGTGCCCCAAGTTTTCAACTTCCGAGACCAGCAACTGCGTGCCCGTGCCGCAAGTGGAGTGAACCGCGGCCAGATCGCTGCCCCATTTTCCGCCGCGGATTACCTGGTCCGTCATCCCATCCACAAGATGCAACGATCCATCCACCGCGGCGAGCACCCATAGCGTGTAACTTGATCGCGGAAGCGCGGCCGCCGAATAGAACGAAGGAACGTTGGAGACTTTTCCGATACCGGGAGATAGAGCTCCAGTGAAGAAATTGCGCGAGGCCGCAAAAAACGCGCGCACGCTGGCGTCGTCCGGCGTCAGAGGCCAGGGATCGTCAGTATCATTGCAGATGAGGATAAGCGGCGCGACCGCGCTGGAGTTCGACCGGCAGAACGTTCCCGGCAGGTAAGCGTCGAACAGGTGATCGCGGCGCAAGAGCAGGCGTCCGCGCACGTCGCGGGGAAAAGTACGCGAGTGAACGATGGGCGACGAAGTTTCGAATTCCCACGCTCTTGCCGGAATCGGTCCGGCCGGATTCGCTCCCTGATGACGATAGATCGCGACCTTGCCGCCATCGAGCACGATGAGGCGAGATCCTCCGGGCATTTCGACGAGGGAGACATCGAGCATTGGTTGTTCTTGCGTGAACAGAAGAGTTGCTTTCAGAACGATCGGCATCGCGGCGGCGAATGGTGGCCCAATCGGCGACCGCGGTAACGAGACCATGGCGACCTTCTTCTCGTCGGATCCGATCACAATCTCGGCCGTCCAAACGTATTCGCGCAGGCTCTCGGAGAGTACGACCTCGATTGTTCCCATCGCTTGCTCGGTTTTGGTGGCGTGCACGCCTTCGACGTGCAACTCGGCTTCGAGCGCGCTGCGCACCTCGCGCACGGATTTGTCGTCGAGCGACGAATGGTTGGTAACCTCGAGTGCGAAAGCGCCGGGCCCGGCGGCCGCGGCGATCTTGTGGGCCAGTTGGCGGGCGGTGTCTCCCAAATCCGAAGCGCTTAAAAAAGATGGAAGAAAAACCGTCACGAGTAAGAACGAAGTCAGCCAAGCTAGCCGCAGACCGCTGGACGCTCGCGCTCGCATGTGTGGAATGCGCTGATTATAGCGCGTGATCGATCGTGGCTTGTTCATAAGAAAGTTCTCAGTTCCCAGTTCTCAGTTCTCAGAAGAATCTTCTGACCGCGCGGCTCACTGAGAACTGAGACCTGGGAACTGTTGCCCCGTGACTATTGCTGAGGTTTCCCATTTTCCGCGTCTTCCGCCTGGCTCACGTGGTTCGGAGCGCCCATGCCGCGCAGCACGTCGTTGGTGAAGAAAAATTTGCCGTCCGCCGGGACCATCATGATCTGCAATTTATCGGAGAGGCGCTCGGCTACGATTTTGTTGATCAGCAGCGGATTCTGCTTCAGGATCGCACTCTCGCTCGTCATGCGCTCGGCGTCGGCAGAGGCGGTCAAGCGGATACGCTCGGCCTCGGCTTGCGCCAGAAGTTTGCGGCGTTCCATCTCCGCTTTGCTGTCGATGAGCTTGGCCTCGCCGGCAGCCTCGGCATTCTTGACCGTTGCCTCCTTGCGCGCCTCGGCTTCGAGCTTCGATTGCTCAATCTGTTTCTGTTTCAGCGGGAGCGTGTATTGCATGGCATCGGACTCGCCCTTGGCTTGCAGCACGCGGACGGCGGCTTGTCCTTCAGCCTGTTTCACTTCTTGAACCTTGGTAGCTTCGGCGTCGGCTTCGGCGATTTTCACTTGCTTCTGGTGGATCTCGGTCTCGACGCCCATGCGGTCGTTCTCTTGTTCTTTGAGCAGAAGCGACTCGAGGCCCTTGGCGTATTCCTGCGGAAGTTCGATGTCACGCAGCATAACTTCTTTCACCACGATGCCGTCGGCGGCCAGCCGTTTGCGGATCATTTCGGCGGAGCGCTGGCGAACTTCTTCGCGCTTGGCGGAGAAAACTTCGCGAACCGTGTAGCCCGGCACCAGTTCACGCCAGGCGGTGGCAACCACGGGCGGCACGATTTCTTTTTCCAGCGGTTGCGGCAGGTTGGCTTCGATGTAGTCGAGGCGCTTGGGGTCAATCTGGTAACGGACGGTGATGGCGAGGCCCAGGGTGAGTCCTTCTTTTGCCTGGACGTGCAGGGCTTGCACGTGCAGCGCTTCGCCTTTCGCCGCGCCTTTGGCGAGCGTATCTTCGCTGATGCCGGTGGTGAATAACTGGTCGCGCGTGTTGAACAGTTCGACGCGCTCGACCAGCGGCACCACGAAGTGCACGCCCGGATACAGAGTTCCGGCCAGTGTGCCTTTGGTCTGGCTCACGCGCACGCCGGCCATTCCGCTGGGGACGATCACGATGCCCGCCGAGATTAAGAGCGGTGCCCAGGCCAGCATCACGAGCGCAACCGAGGTGCGCCAGCGGACTTTAGGACTAGGACCAGGACTAGGACTAAGTCCGGGCGGACCTGCCTCCGGATCTAAGTTTGAACGTCTGCGCTGCCAGGCGATCAGCAGGTAAGCGTCGTAGGTGAGAATTCCAGCGGCGATCACGAACATCGCGATTCCCGCGCTCAACAGGAAATACTTTAGTAACAGCATGGTGGTGCTCCTTTCAATTCTTTGGCTCGTGTTCTGAAAAATGTTTAGGATTTTCTGGACGGCGCGCGAACGCGACGCGGACGATTCGTCCGAAGATGAGTTCTTCGATCAGCAGAGACGCGGCTAGCGAGAACGTCAGACCGCCGATGATTACCAGACCTTGCAGCATCGTTTCCATGACTTGCCTCCGTGAGACTTAACCGCCCGGAGACGAGGCGAGCCTCGTCTCTACAGGAAATGTGGCGCCTATTGCCCGTTGCCCGAGCTGTTTTCGGTCTCGACCTGCGCGATCGTCTCGGCCTCCGTTCCGGCCCCAGATCCAGATCCAATTCCGAAGACTGCCGCGGTCTGCTCGTCGCGTTCCGCGCGAATCTGGACCGTGTCGCCTACGTCGACGATGGCGAAGAGTTCCTCGAGATCGTGCTTGCCCATGCGAATGCATCCCGTCGATGCCGCTTTGCCGATCGAGTTCGGCTGGTTGGTGCCGTGGATTCCGTAGCCCTTCGCGCTCAGTCCCATCCA
>Ga0208042_1000249_pt1 | contig 19493 bp, 20 predicted proteins | sample Sb_taG_10_FD_187708 | JGI IMG/M metagenome (GOLD analysis project Ga0208042, IMG submission 187708) | Peat soil microbial communities from Weissenstadt, Germany - Sb_50d_7_NC metaG (SPAdes) (version 2) | ecosystem: Environmental > Terrestrial > Soil > Wetlands > Peat | place: Germany... | reverse complement strand
TGCCCGACGAGCCCATCTCGCGTTGCAGCCGCTTCAGGTTGGCGCGCATCTCGGCCGCCGACTGGCAACGAAGTTCGCGATCCTTCTCCAGTGCGTTGCTGATGGTTTCTTCGAGCTTCACCGGGAGTTGAGGATTCAGCCGGATGGGCGCAGTCGGCGCCCGGTTGAGAATGGCTTCGGTGACCACCGCCGAGGTCTCTCCACGAAACGGCGAAACCCCCGTGGCCATCTCGTAGAGCACGACGCCGAAGGAGAACAGGTCAGTCCTTCCGTCCAGTTCCTTGCCTCTTAACTGTTCGGGGGACATGTAGGCCACCGTGCCCACCGCGGTTCCGGGTTGGGTCAGGTCAAGGCTGGTTATGTCCGCGATGGTTTGCGAATCGCCGCTGTCAGACTTGCTGGCTTGTGTGGTCTTGGCTAGCCCGAAATCCAGAATCTTGGCGTGCCCGCGCTCGGTCACAAAGATGTTGGCTGGCTTGATGTCGCGATGCACTATCCCCTTGGCGTGGGCGGCATCCAGCGCGTCCGCCACCTCTATGCCGAGACTTAATAGTTGTTCCAACTCCAGGGGACGCTTGTCAATCATGTGTTTCAGCGTCTGGCCGCTGAGGCACTCCATCGCGATGAAGAGATTGCCTTCGTGCTGGCCAATCTCGTAGATGGTACAAATGTTGGGATGATTGAGTGCAGAGGCGGCGCGGGCCTCCCTGCGGAAACGCTCCAGCGCTTGCGGATCCTGCAAGGCCTCCTCGGGCAAGAACTTCAGAGCTACGGAGCGCCCCAGACTGGTGTCCTCAGCCTTGTAGACGACGCCCATTCCTCCGCCGCCAAGCTTTTCAACGATGCGGTAGTGCGAGATGGTCTGGCCGATCACTGTTCGCGAATCTTACGTGATTGAAAAGGGCGAGTCAATGAATGCAGCGAGGTTAGGGGGCGTGGTTCCGCGTTTCGACGACTGGATCCAGCCTTTTCACCTTCGCCGACGCCGCGAAAAACTGCCGAGCTTCGCTCGGCTTGGACGGGCGAGGCGCCCGTCCCCACACGTGCAAAAGCAAAAGCCGCCAGCTTTCGCTGACGGCTGATAGCTGGTAGCTGACGACTAAGCTCTAGCTTTCGTACAGCAGCACGCCTTCGGCCTTCTCCGAATCCACTGGACGGTAGTAGAGCTTGTTGTCCTCGAGGAAGACCTCGATGAACGCCGGGCGGGTGGTGATCGTGCCCTGGATCAGGGCTTCCGACAGCGGATCTTCGATGTACTTCTGCAGGGCGCGGCGCAGCGGGCGCGCTCCGTAGCTGCGGTCGGTCAGCGTCTGGTTCAGAACCCACTTCTTCGCCTCGTCGGCGACGGTTACCGTGATCGAACGTTGCGCCAGGTTCTGGTTCAGTTGGCTGACCATGAGTTCGAGAATCTGGATCAGGTCCGCTTCGCTGAGCGCCATAAACAGGATGACTTCATCCACGCGGTTCAGGAATTCGGGATTGAAGGTGCGCTTGACCTCGCTCTTCACCAGGTCTTCGACCTTCTCGGAAACCATTTCGTCTTTCGACGACTGGAAGCCCAGGCCCTCGCGCTTCATCAGGTGCCGTGCCCCGATGTTCGACGTCATGATCACGATGGTGTTCTTGAAATCGACCGTGTTGCCCAAGCCGTCGGTTAATTGGCCGTCTTCAAAAACCTGCAGCAGAATGTTGAAGACATCCGGGTGCGCCTTTTCGATTTCGTCGAGCAGAACGACAGAATATGGAGCGCGCTTGACGCGTTCTGTCAACTGGCCGCCCTCTTCGTAGCCCACGTATCCCGGAGGCGAACCGATCAGCTTCGAAACGGAGTGCTTCTCCATGAACTCCGACATATCGAAACGGACGAGAGCCTTGTCGCTGCCGAACATGAAATGCGCCAGAGTGCGAGCGACTTCGGTCTTGCCGACGCCAGTGGGCCCCAGGAACAGGAATGAGCCGATCGGGCGATTGGGGCTCTTCAACCCCGCGCGCGAGCGGCGGATGGCGCGAGCGAGAGCGCTGATGGCTTTGTCTTGCGAGATGATGCGCTTGTGCAGCTCTTCTTCAATGCGCAGCAGCTTCTGGGTTTCTTCTTCCTTGATCGAGGTGATGGGAACGCCGGTCCAGCGCGATACCACATCCTCGATGTCCTCCCGACCGACTACGCCGGTGGAGGATTCATCGAGGTGGTATTTTTCGCGAAGGGCGCGCAGGTTCTCGCGCTCCTTGCGTTCTTCGTCCGAGTAGAAGCGCGCCTTCTCGAACTCGTGGTTCGCGATGGCGTTCTCCATGCGATGGACGATGAACTTGATCCGCTTCTGGACTTCGGTCAATTCTTCGGGCAGCGTGGTCTGGCGCAGTTTCACGCGCGCTCCGGCCTCGTCGATCAGGTCGATGGCCTTGTCCGGCAGAAAACGGTCGGGAATATAGCGATTGGAATGCGACACCGAAAAGTTGATGGCATCGTCGGTGTAGGTGACGGCGTGAAACTTTTCGTAGCGCTCTTTGATCCCGAAAAGAATCTTGACCGCGTCGACTTCGTTCGGCGGCGGAACTTTTACGGCCTGGAAGCGGCGCTCCAGCGACCGGTCTTTTTCGATCGACTTACGGTATTCAGCGGGCGTGGTCGCGCCGATGCACTGAATTTCGCCGCGCGACAGGGCCGGCTTCAGGATGTTGGCGGCGTCGAGCGAGCCTTCCGCCGATCCCGCGCCCACCAGGGTGTGCAGCTCGTCGATGAAGATGATCGAATTCTGCGACTCCATCAGCTCTTTCATGATGGTCTTGAGGCGCTCTTCGAACTGTCCGCGATACTTGGTGCCGGCGACGATCAGAGAAAGATCGAGGGCCAGAATGCGTTTGTCGGCGAGGAAGGAAGGAACTTCGCCGTCGGCGATGCGCTGCGCCAGGCCTTCTACGATGGCGGTCTTGCCTACGCCCGGCTCGCCGATCAGCACCGGATTATTCTTGGTGCGGCGGCACAGAATCTGCACTACCCTTTCCACTTCGTTGTCGCGGCCCACCAGCGGATCGAGTTGGCTATCCATGGCCGACTGCGTCAGGTCGCGGGAAAACTCACTCAGTAAAGAAGACTCGCGCTGTCCTCGTTGCGGCGCGGCTTTTTCCTGGCTGGTACGCGCCAGTTCTTCGCGGATGGTCGAAAGCCGCAATCCGCGCTCGTGCAATATCTCAGCCGCAAAGCACTTTTCTTCGCGCAACAATCCCAGCAGCAGGTGCTCGGTTCCAATATGCTTATGCGAAAGCCGCTCCGCCTCTTCCGAGGCATACGCCAGCACACGCTTGCATTCGTTGCTCAGGGGAAGATCGACCGAAGTGGAAACCTTTTCCCGGATGGTGGTGTGACCCTCGATCTGTTTCCGGATCGATTCCACCGAGGCATGAGAGCGCAGGAAACGATTGGTCAGGGCCTTGTCTTCGCGCAGCAGTCCGAGCAGCAGGTGCTCGGTCTCAATGTAAGGAGATCCGAACTGGCTGGCCTCGTACCGCGCAAAGAAGATAACGCGCCTGGCTTTCTCCGTGTAGCGTTCGAACATATACCCATTCCCCCGAGTTCCTGCGGAGCGCCCGCCTCCGCCAAACCCCAGACCCTGCCACTTTGATTATGCATTTATATCGCCTGATCTCCCAAGCGATATCTGTCTTGTAGTACCCGTACAGTCTTACCATTCGGGTACTCCGACTTCAACTTCCACTCTTTAATCGTGCTTCTGTTCTGCCTTTCGTTACGCCGAAAGCGACTCGGGCGCGACTTCCGCTATTTTGCCCTGATCCAACCGTAAAACCCTATGGCACCGACGTGCGAACGCCAGGTTGTGGGTGGCGATTACCGAGGTCAATTGGTGCTCGCGGTGCAATCGTGCGACCAGTTCAAAAACCAATTCCCCGGTGCGCCCGTCGAGATCGCCGGTAGGCTCATCGGCCAGCAAGACCTGCGGCCGGGTGATGAGCGCCCGTGCCAGCGCCAGCCTTTGCTGCTCGCCGCCGGAAAGCTCGCCCGAACGATGATGCCCGCGCTCTTCCAGTCCCACCTCGCGTAGCCACCGCGAAGCCTCCTTTTCGGCTAAAGACAGCGCCTGCCCGCGCGTCAGCAGCGGCATGGCGACATTCTCTAAAGCGGTGAATTCCGGCAGCAGATAATGGAACTGCCACACGTAGCCGATTTCGCGGTTACGAAACTCGGCGGCTTCATCCTCGGAGAGCGAATTCACGCAGAAGTTCGCGCAATATACCGCACCCGCGGAAGGACGATCAAGCGCCCCCAGGATATGCAACAAAGTGCTCTTTCCCGCGCCCGATTGCCCCACGATGGCGAGCATGGTTCCCTTCGCAACCTCGAAAGACAGATTCTCAAAGAGCACGAGCTCGGCTTCGCCTGAGCGAAACACCTTACTTAACCCTTCGACCCTCAGCAGAGGATCTTGAGTTGTTAGATGCAAACGTCCCCTCCTAAGCACCAAGGTCGCCGGACGCCTTCCGCTGCACCGCAGCGGAAACGGCTCCCCGCTCCATTAGACCATGAGAAGGAACCACCCGTTCCCGCGATCTCCGTGGCGGAAACGAGCTATGCGAAAGACTGTATACCTCTGGAAAACAATTGCAATGTGACCGTGGTCACAGATGGGAGAAACGGGAACGCCTGCAGAGCCCTATTCGTACCTCAACGCCTCCGCTGGCAAAATCCGCGCCGCCGACCACGACGGGTAAATCGTGGCCACAAACGAAATCCCAATCGAAACCAGCGCCACGATTATTCCGTCCACCAGCCGGGGTGCGAACGGTACATAGTCAATCGAATAGACCTCGGGCGAGAGCGAAATAAAGTGGTAGTGTCCGCCGGCCCACGAGATCGCGTAGCCGAGCACTAGCCCGATCGCCGTCCCAATCACTCCGATCAGCACGCCCTGCGCGATGAACACGCGCCGGATCTGCGCCTTCTTCGTTCCCAGGGACATGAGCACGGCAATATCTTTCGTCTTCTCCATGACCATCATGATCAGCGAGATCAAAATGTTGAGCGCGGCCACGAACACGATCAGCCCGATGGTGATAAACGTCACCACGCGCTCCAGTCGCAGCGCGCGGAACAGAGGCTTGTTCTGTTCCATCCAACTGGTGGCCATGAAGCCGTGGCTTCCTGAAATAAGATCGGCGGCCTGTTCGAGCGCGCGCGCAACGTCGCCCGCCAGGTAGATATCGTCGATCTTGAATTGGATGACCGAGATCACGTCGCCCAACCCAAACAACTGCTGGGCGTCAGAAAGCCGGATGAATGCCCACGAAGAGTCGTAGTCGAAAAACCCGGAGTTGAAGATTCCCGCGACATGAAAGCGAATGTACTTCGGAACCATGCCAAACGGAGTCAGCTCGCCTTGGGGAGAAGTCACCAGCACCACCGACCCCACGGTCGCGCCTAGCTCGTCGGCCATGTCCTTTCCAAGAATAATCGGAGGCATGGCCGCAACGCGCTGCTGCACGCCGGCAAGGTCGTCTGGAGACTCGGCCTGTGTAGAGCGGACACTCTTGTCCGCTGCCCTAATCGGGGGCATGTCCATGTCTGGCGCGTACATTTTCTCCTCCAGCGCCGCCGCCGATCCCAGCGTCACCGTTTTCAGCAGATCGCTGACCTTCCGCTCATACTGCGGCAGCATCCCCTTCAGCACTGCGCCGCGCGCCCGCGGCCCGCGCGAAATCAGCACCTGCTCGTAGATCGCCGGAGCGGCCGCCACCACGTGCGGCTGCTTCGATAACCTATCGAGCAGCGGACGCCAATCGCGCATCCCATCACTTTCAACCCGCAGCAGACTGATATGCGCGGTCGAACCCAAGAGCCGCGCCTGCAAATCTTGCCGAAAGCCGTTATTAATGGCCAGCGCGACGATCAGCGAAGCCACTCCCGCCGCCACTCCAAGGATGGAAATACCCGTGATGACACCGATGAACGCCTGGCGGCGTTTGGCGCGAAGATAGCGGGTTGCTACGAAAAGTTCGAAGCGCATAGGAGCAGCTGTCAGCTCTCAGCTGTCAGCTCTCAGTCAAGTCGGATTATAGCTGGCGCTGCGAGAACACCCTGGGCAGAACCGCTGGCACAGACCCGCGATATGCTCGGTAAGAGTCGCCAAACCGCTCCTCCAACTCCGCATCCTCCATCCGGATCATCACCGCTCCCGTGACCATTGCGAGCGCCGTCAGCACCCAGCACACCGCGAGGCCGGTTCCGGCGCTCCATGCCAGCATCTCGCAGAGATGCGCCAGGTATACCGGATGCCGCACTCGCGAGCGGATTCCATCTGTCACCAGCCGCTGTTCGCGATTTCCGCCATGAATTTCCGGCAGGCCGCCGAGTTGCTTCGCGCTAAAATTCTTTCCCGATTGCGAATACAGATAGAGCCCGCAAACAAACAGCAGTATCGCCGCAATCCAAGTCCAGTCCGCCCGATAAAATGAGATGTCTCGCCAAGGCCGCGTGACCAGAGCGACCGCAATCCACATTGCGACCCACACGGGCAACAGCACCGCATATGGCGAGCGATGATATGAAAGATGCCTCGCCCGCCACCGTTCCGCAAACGGATGAACCATGAACCAGAATGCGGGGATGGTCGAATACATGACGCAGGCCAGCCATCCGATGATTTGTAGCCATTGCCGCACGCGCGAATTTTAGCAGGCGGCCGAGATGCCGTTCACTGGCCACTGATCACTGACCACTGCTTCCTGCTATTCTTTTCCCTCATGTCCCCCATCCTGACCAGTGTGCTGCTGGGGCTGACGGCGGCGGGCGCGAACGTGTTCGGCGGCGCCATCATCGTTCAAAAGCATTGGGAGCGCTCCTACCTCCGCTACTTCGTGGCGCTCGGCGCAGGTTTCATGCTGGCGACGGCGCTGGTCGAAATGGTGCCGGAGAGCATTAAACTGCGTGGCGGGTATGCCGGATTTCTTATCCTTGCCGGATACCTGCTCGTCCATTTTTTCGAGCACACCGTCACACCGCATTTCCACTTTGGAGAAGAAACTCACGCCGACCAGTTCGTCCATTCTCATAAGGGATACTCGGTTCTGATCGGGTTGCTGATCCACACATTTTTCGACGGGATCGCGATCGCCTCGGGATTCCTCGTTTCCCAGGCGCTCGGCTGGATCATCTTCCTGGCAGTTTTTCTGCACAAAATTCCCGAAGGATTCACCATCTCGTCGGTGATGCTGGCCAGTGGCCGAAGCCGCGCCTTCGCCTGGGGGTCGTCGGCGCTATTGGGTATAGCCACCGTGGCCGGAGTGATGACGATGGCAGTCTTCCGCCACGAGGTGAGCTTCGGCCTGCCGTTGTCGGCGGGGGTTACGATCTACGTGGCTGCGTCCGATCTGATCCCCGAAGTAAATAAGGAGCCCGGCGTGAAGATGGCCCTACTGGTCTTCGTTGGAGCGGCGTGCATGTTTGTGCTGGATCGGTTCTTTCATGTGCATTGAGAAGCTGTAAGATTAGCCTGCACTTGACGTTGCGTTCAACATGCCGAAAGTCAAAAAGTCGAAGGTAAGCAACGAAAAGAAGAACCTGAGTCAGCTCGGGGGCTGGCCCACCCTTTCGCCCATCTCAACGCCCGAGGGTGCCCCGCTCTTGTGTCTGCGTTCTTTGCAGACACAGGGCGGGGATTTTGACTTCCTATCCCCCACCACGACTCCCATCTGTTAGCTCCACCCGCCTTTTTTCATCACATTTTTCTCGTACCGTCATCACAGACCCGCACCACAATCGGTGCGAACATTGCTCGACCGTGCGCCATCGGGAAATTCGCCCGTCTCCAGAGACGAACCCATTTCCCGCCATTTTTCCACCGCTCTTTGACAACATATGGCAGCGACGAGCACCCCCGCAAGTGCACGCCAAATCGCAGAATTTACCGCTAAGTCCCACCTTTTGAATACTTTGCCTCTAACTGCTTTACTGTGAACAACTTAACCCAATTTGGGGGGAGGGGGGGTACCCCCCCAACAAATTGCCCAATTCTTACCCGCCAAAAGCAACTTGTGGTTACCCGCTGTGCCGGATGTGCATCACGTCCCCATCTTGGACAATATAATCCTTGCCTTCAAGCCGCAATGTTCCCTTGGCGCGGGCATTGGCCTCGGATCCCGCTTCTAGCAGCTGATCCCACCGAATTGTTTCTGCCCGGATGAAGTGCTTTTCCAGATCGGAGTGAATCGCGCCCGCGCCGTTCTGGGCACGCGTATTCAGCGGGATCGTCCAGGCGCGGCATTCATCTTCGCCGGCCGTGAAGAACGAGATCAGTCCCAGCAGGTGATAGCTCTTGCGGATCAGGCGCGCGAGTCCGCTCTCGGTCAGCCCATAGCTGCCGAGAAATTCCGCCGCGTCTTCGTCCGTCATCTCCGCGAGTTCGGCTTCCACTTTGCCGCAGATGGCGCTTGCCCCGGCATTCGGACGCGCGGCCACTTCGCTCAGCTTGTATTTTGCCACCGCCGCTTCCAGATCTTTGCCCAATTCGGTGCTCTCGCCGATGTTGAGAACGTAGAGCATTGGTTTCTCGCTCAGAAACATGAAACCTCGAATGCGCTTCTTGTCCTCGGGCGTCATTTCCATTTCGCGCAGCGGCTTTTCGGTTTCGAGATGGGCTTTGGCTTTGATGAGGAGCTCGTTTTCTTTTTCGAGTTCCGGTGTCTTCATCTTCTTCAGGTCTTTTTCCAGCCGCTCCAGCCGCTTTTCGATCTGGCCCAGATCGCTGACCATGAGATCGAACTCGACGTTCCTGATATCGCGCAGGGGATCGATGGGACCGACGTGCGGAATCTCGTCGCTTTCAAACGCCCGGAGAACGTGAATGAGCGCGTCCACCTGGCGCAGATGGCCGATGTAGGCGGTCTCTTGCAGCGCGTCCTGGCCGATGGCGCCGACGTCCACATACTCTACCGAGGCGTGCGTCAGCTTCTTCGGGTGGTAGAGCGCGGCCAGCTTGTCGAGGCGCTCGTCGGGAACCTTGGCGACGCCGATGTGCGCCTCGCGCGGGTTCGCAAACGCGTGCTCGGAAAGGTTGGCCTTGGTCAGAATGCGAAATAGGGATGTCTTGCCGACCTGCGGCAGACCGATGATGCCAGTTTTCATGGGGAGTTCTCAGCTTCAGCTCTCAGTTTTCAGTTCAATCAAAAGAATAAATCATCGTGCCCCATGCGCATACGCCGTGCGCGGTAGTGTCCTGGAATGGACCCAGCAGGTTGCGGAAAAAGTCGGTTCTCGATGCCCAGCCCCTAAAGGGGCGTCTGATTTCGAAGGACTTACGGTATCGCTAAAGCGATACCCTGATACGAAACCCGAGTTTTTCCGCGGCCTTCGGTAATGGTAAGGCGTCGATTCTCTAGGAATTTAACCGGCGCTTCGGAGCAGGATTCTTCTTCGTCCGCGTATTCTTTTCTATGCGAAGCATCCAGGCCGCGCGCAGAGCGCCGGCCAGCACGTCCTCACTCGCTTTGGCGAGGCGAATGTGGGTCATGCCCATCCTTCCCCATCCGCCATGAATGGGTAGGAAAACCTTCGGCAACTCCCGCACAAATTCCGCCTGCTGCTCCGGCGTGAGCATCAAGTTACCGTAGCCCTGGTCTTCGGAGGCTAGGGTGGCGAAGATCCTGCCGCCCACGCGGAAGTCGGGCGCTCCCATGTGCGAGCTTTCCTCTGCGCCATCGAAGCTCAGAGCAATCCTGCGGAAATCTGCTGCTTTCATTGCGAATCACTCCCATTCATCATCGAGGATTCCACACGACGCCTCGCACTGCCCGGTCGCAATATACTGCTCAACCTGTTCATTCAGCAACTGCAGCGGCAACGATCGGTCGCGCAGCACCGTCTACCATCCGCAACCTGACTTCGGCATTCGCTCCATGATATGTTTTCTGTTCGCAGCTCAAGCCGCAGCTGAAAGAATATGATCCGCTCCTACAAAGGCGTCAGCCCCCAGTTCCCCGACACCTGCTACATCGACGACTCCGCCCAGCTCATCGGCGACGTCATTCTCGGCGAGCACTGCAGCATCTGGATGAACTCCGTTCTCCGCGGCGACGTCCATCAGATCCGCGTCGGCCACTACTCCAACATTCAGGACAACTGCGTCCTCCACGGCATGAAGGAACAATATGGAGTCTACGTTGGCGACTACGTCAGCGCAGGCCACAACGCCATCCTCCACGGATGCACCATCGAAGCCCGCTGCCTCATCGGCATGGGCTCGATCATCCTCAACGGCGCCGTCATCGGAAGCGGCTCCATCATCGCAGCCGGTACCCTGATCCCCGAAAAAACGATCGTCGAGCCGAATTCGCTCTGGATGGGCTCCCCCGGAAAATTCCACCGCCGCCTGGATGAAAAAGACCAGGAGACAATCCTCCGCTACGCCGATAATTATTTGGGCTATAAAGAGTCGTACTTGATGGAGAGAAAAGGCTCTTAGCTCTTAGCTCTTGGCTCTTGCTACCAATCCGCCACCCGATGCTTAAAGCTGGAGGCCGCTCCCAGCCCATTCATAACCGCGCCCCCAACCAGGACGGCACGCCCCACGTTGTCATGATGTCTCCGGTGCAACATATAAGCGGTGGCGACTTCAGCGCCGAACAACGCCGCTATAGCCGCAACCTGAACCGGAATCGTCTGCACAAACGGACGTGCCATTGGATTGTATTCTTCGCCGCCACCGTCTATGTTCCGGCGCGTCATATAGCTGTCGGTGGCCTTTGCGGCTCCGTCGAGCGCGACCAGCGCAATTGTGCCCCGCGTCCAGAAGCGGGAAGCGGCCAGATCTCCGCGGGTTACGTAAGGATGCACCGCAAAAGTGTAATGCGCCTCTTGAGCGCGCAGGGTGCCGGCCATCACCGCCAGCATCATAATCACCATGAGCATTTTCATTGCAAGAGCGGGTCGCGCACACCGGCCCTGACATGCTCATCGGAACAAAAACAAAAGCCTTGAAGATTAACCGAATCTAAGAAATGGAGGTAACCGCGGCGCTGTTCAAGAACCAACCGTTCAAGGAGGACCGCCGACCACCCTTCCAGGATTGGCGTCGTATTAGACTAGAGGTGGTTTCATAAATGGCTTTCAGCTCGGAAGGCACGTCCCTCAGGGGCTAAAGCCCGCATTCTTCCGGGCCCTGAAGGGCACGGCTGAACAGGCTGCGGAAAAAGTCGATTTTCGATGCCCAGCCCCTAAAGCGGCGGCTGATTTCGAAGAGCTTACGGCATCGCTAAAGCGATGCCCTGATACGAACCTGAGTTTTTCAGCAGCCTGTGAAGCCGCGCCTTACCCAAAACCGATTTATGAAACCAGCTCTAGCCGGAACAGGCTGCAGGCCTGGAATCACGTGAAGACCAAACGCCCCAAGCTGCCCGCAATCTCCGAAGCGATGAAGGCGTGGTCGGCTGCGCTGAAAGCAGAGATTGGCGACTGGCCCGGCGTCAAGGTGCGGTCGTTCTTCGGGTTTACCGCCCTCTACCGGCGGGACAGAATCTTCGCCCTGATCCCGCAAACTCGTGGGATGGAAACGCCAAACTCTCTCGCCTTCAAATTGCAATCGCCAGCGCCGCGACTGCTGGCGCGGCTGCGGCGAGATCCTCGGATTGGATCAACCCAGATGCAGAAGGCGCGCTGGTTCACCTTTGAACTCGACACCGACGGCGACCTGCACGACGCTCTCGATTGGCTGGCTCGCGCGTATGATGCGGCACGGAAGGCTGCAGAAGGCTGAGTTGCGGCGGAGATCCGATATTGGTGCGAATTTGCCCAGTTCAAATTGCCCGGCCCGCCGCTTGGGTGGCGGCTGTGTGGGGTCGTGGGGTGAGGCCGGGCAATTCTGTACTTCCCCTAATTGCAGATGTATATCTTTTACCGCATCGGGCCTTATCCTGCCTGTGACGGCAATCACCATTGTGTGTGATTGGGATACAACAGGCTGTGATGTAGATCACTGCCAAGGCGGACACACTGGCTAAAGAATAAGAACGCATCAACCCAAGGAAATTATCTCAGGAGAAGCCCTCATGGCCTATGTAATCACCGACACTTGCATCAAGGACGAGCTTTGCGTAGACGTCTGCCCGACCGACTGCATCCACCCCAAGAAAGACGAGCCGCAGTTTGAGGCGGCGACACAGGTTTATGTCGACCCCGTTGGTTGCATCGATTGCGGCGCCTGCGTTCCGGTTTGCACCTCGGATTCGATCTTCGTGGCGGAGGAACTGCCGGAGGACAAGAAGGAGTTTCTAGAAAAGAACGCCGCGTATTACGCGAACGCATAGGCATGCCGGGAGTGCCCGCGTGGCGCGGGCACTCCCTTCGACTTCGCTCAGGGCAGGCTCTGGCCGCGTGCAGGTAGCTACATTGCTCGCGGTGAGACGAACGTCCCCGGCTGTCCAAGGCGGACGAAGCTCGGAGAGGTTATGGCTTCAGCCGCGCCGCCAAGACCTTCGATTCGAAACCCAAGAAATTCGAAACCCCAGAAGAAAATTCGAAGCCGATGGACAATCTGTCTGTCCTAACGCTTTGGGCGCACCGCAGAAACTTCCGTCTTGGCTCTGCCGAAGGCGAACTGCAGCGTCCAATTCCGGGTGCCAGACTCATCGGATTGTACCGGAGAAAACTTCCAACCCCGGGCAGCTTCGAGTGCGGCGCGCGAAAAATACTTGCTCGGCCCGGCCGATTCGAGCGTCGCCTTGGCCACGTTGCCCGCGGCATCCACTTCGACTTTCACTCGAACCTTGACCTTGCCTTGAATCGTGCGGAGCGCGCTCGGCGAAACCTGCGGCATCACCCGCTGCACGACTCCGCTCTGATGGTCGGTGTTGGCAATGTCAGTGTTGGTAGACGCTTTTTCCTCGCCGCCCGCCTCTGGCGTCGCCCCTTCGGCCCTGGTATGGCCGACCTTTACAGCTCCCGGCGCAGCGGGCCTCGGCTTTGGCTTCGGCAGTGTTGGGGCCGGCGCGGACTGTGAGTTCTCCGCGGCCGCACCGTGCTGAGCTTGCGTCGATTGTACTTCCGCCGGAGGGCCCGACCGTTTCGGTCTCGCGATCAAGAAAAAGGCAACCGCAACCACCGCCGCCAACCCCAGAACGTAGGGCCATTTTGCAAATGCTTTCTTCTGACCCAAGTTCTGCTGACCCAAGTTTTGCTGACCCACGAGCGCTGGCGCAGAAACCGCCTTTTCAGTCTGGGCTGAAGTCGGCCCTGCCAGCTGCGCTCCCAAGCGATCGCTGATCTCGGCAATCGTCCATCGCTTCCCCGGATCAACTTGCAAGCAGTGCTCTGCGATTTCGCGGAATGGCTCCGGGACCGTCGCCGGTACTTCGGGCACGCTCGGTCGAGCCCGGTCCCAAACCGGCAAGCGCTGGGTCAGCGCCTCGACCAATGTCATCCCCAACTGCCACCTGTCGGCTGCCGTCGAAACCGCCTCCGTCGCCGCTTCTGGCGGATCGTAGGCGCTCGTCGCCGGCGCGCCGGGCCTCCTCTCACCCGCCACACCCAGAGCGTCGCTCGATAGCTTCACCCGGTCCGCAACGGCCAGAATATTTGAAGGTTGGATGTGTCCATGCGCGAGCCCCAGGTCGTGCACACATTGCAAAGCCCGCAAGATCGGCGGCAGCATGACTCGCGCTTCCTCTGCGGTCAGTGCCCGCTGCGGCAGAATCTGCGAAAGATTTTCCTCCGCGTACTCCTCCACCACATAAAGCAGCGCCGTGCCCTCGAGTTCGCAGCGTCCCGCCGCGAAAATACGAATCAGATTCGGATGAGTGAGTTCGCTGGCTGTCTCCCATCGCAGCAGTTGCTTCTCCGCGTCTGCCGCGTCGGCGGGAATCAACTTGACGGCGGCTTTCTCGGCATCGCCCACACCGCCTTGCGCAAGGGTGAGGAACACGGCACTGTGATCGGAACCGCCCAAGTAGCTTAGCAGCGGAAATTTCCCATCGACGGTGCAGCCCACCCATGGTTGCCAGCTCTCGCTCATGTCGTCTCGCTTAGGTTCGGAGTCTCACTAGCCCGCTATTGTATGTGACCGCGCGCACAACCGGAACCGGCGACAGAAAAGTTGAACGCGATCTCCGCGTGCACTCCCGCGCAATGATCCTTCGGCACTTTATAATACCCGGATGGCTACCGTCCCCGCCGAGATCCACAGCCAGCGCTACATCAGCCTCGCTACCTTCCGAAAAAGTGGCGTCGCCGTGTACACGCCCATCTGGTTTGCCGAAGACAACAACAAACTCTACCTCATGACGAACAGCAAGTCCGGCAAGTACAAGCGCATCCGCAACAACCCGCAAGTCAGGATCGCCCCCTGCACCATCCGCGGAAAAATCACCGGCCCCGAATTTCCCGCAGCCATCCGCATCCTGCCCGCGGAAGAGTTTGCCCGCGTCCGCCAGGCGATCAACCGAAAATACTGGCTCGCCCGTGTCCCATTCCTGTGGCGCAACACCGACGCCTACCTCGAAATCACGCCCGCATCGGCATGACTAAATCTTGCGCTGTAGTTGGTTTATGACTACAATGACCATCATGACCATTAGGAGGCTTGGAAGATTCGCTATGAGTTCGCAAAGCTGGACCGTGGCTGAAGCCAAGGCAAAATTCAGTGAAATCATCGAGCGGGCAATGTCCGAAGGACCGCAGACCATTACTCGGAACGGGCGCAGGGCCGCGGTGGTGGTTGGGGCGGAGGAATGGCAACGGAAGACAAAGCGCGTTGGCAACCTGGCGGAATTCTTTGCGGAATCCCCCCTGCGAGAATCGGGTCTGAAGATCCGTCGGCTCAAGCAGGGGCCCCGCAAGATTAGTCTATGAGCTCTGAATCTATGAGCTTTCTTCTGGATACAAACGCGGTTTCGGAATGGGTCAAGCCACGGCCCAATCCCGGTCTCATCGGTTGGATGGAATCGGCCGATGAGGATCGGATTTTCATCAGTGTGGTTTCGCTAGCAGAGCTACACTACGGCGTGGAACGCATGGCGGCGGGGAGCCGTCGAAGCCGGCTTGAGCAGTGGCTACAACATGAATTGCCGTTGCGATTTGAGAGCCGAATCTTGCCCGTCGACAGCAACGTGGCGGAGGCTTGGGGCAGAACGGTGTCACGCAGCGAGGAGGCGGGACGTCCGATAGGCGCAATGGATGCTTTCCTGGCGGCAACCGCAGAAACCCATCAGCTGACGCTGGTGACCCGCAACGTTTCAGATTTTCCACTGCTTAAAGCGGTTCTCAATCCCTGGACTTAGAGGCTACCCAGTTTGCCCGCGTCCGCCAGGCGATCAAACGCAAAATACTGGCTCGCCCGTGTCCCATTCCTGTGGCGCATCACCGACGCCTACCTCGAAATCACGCCCGCATGAATAGGCCTGCATGAGTCCAACTCCGCTACCTGGCTTCCCGCGCGCTGCGGCGAGTAGTGTTCTAATTCGGGAAAATTAGGACAGCACCAATGGGCGCGTGACGTTTACGCTGGCTGCTCCAGCCTGTTACCATCGAATGTTGTTCCGGGGCCCTGCGTATTTTCTTAGGCAATTAAAATTTTTTTCGGAGGCACCATGGCCGTAAAAGTTGGCATTAATGGATTTGGACGCATCGGACGCAACGTTGTCCGCACCGCGCTCGCGGATAAGAACCTCGACTTCGTCGCCGTGAACGATCTCACCGATCCCAAGACTCTAGCCCACCTGCTCAAGTACGACTCGATCCTGGGCAACCTGCCGCACAAAATCACCGCCGGCGCCGACAGTATTTCGATCGACGGCAAAGTCATTAAGGTTTTCAAAGAAAAGGATCCCGCTGCCCTGCCCTGGGACTCCGTCGGAGCTCAGGTCGTTATCGAGTCCACCGGAAAGTTCACCGACGCCAATGAAGCCAAGAAACATCTGCGCGGCTCCGTGAAAAAAGTCATCATCACCGCCCCCGGGAAGAACGAAGACCTAACGGTTGTGCTCGGCGTGAACGAAGAGAAGTACGATCCCTCCAAGCACCACATCATCTCGAACGCTTCCTGCACCACGAATTGTCTGGCCCCGGTCGCCAAGGTGGTCAACGATAACTTCAAGATCGTCAGCGGCACCATGACCACCATCCACTCTTATACGAACGATCAGGTGATCCTCGACTTCCCGCACAAAGATTTGCGCCGAGCCCGCGCGGCGGCGATCAACATGATCCCAACCTCGACCGGCGCCGCCAAAGCGCTCAAACTCGTCATCCCCGAGCTGGCCGGCAAACTCGACGGCTTCGCCATGCGTGTCCCCACGCCCAACGTCTCGGTCGTCGACCTCGTCGTCTGGGTGGAAAAAAAGACCACGAAAGAAGAGGTCAACGCCGCTTTGAAAAAAGCCTCCGAGTCAGGTCCGCTGAAGGGTTACCTTGGCTTCGAGGAAGGCGAACTGGTCTCGTCCGATTTCAAGGGCGACTCCCGCTCCTCCATCGTCGACGCGCCCATGACCCTGGTGGTCGGCGGCAACTGCGTCAAGGTGATCTCGTGGTATGACAACGAGTGGGGATACTCCTGCCGTGTCCGCGATCTGATCAACCTGATGTCGGCCAAAGGACTGTAGGTTCTGGTAGCGTCGTACCTGGATAACTAACGACGAGCGACGAACAACGGAAAACCAACGTCGAACGACGGAGTGCTTCCCATGTCCAAACTTTCTATTCGCGATCTTCCTCTCAACGATCACCGCATCTTCATGCGCGTGGACTTCAACGTCCCGCTCGACGACGGCCGCGTCATGGACGACACCCGGATCCGCGAAACCCTGCCCACCATCGAGTACGCTCTGCGTCACGGCGCGCGCCTCATCCTCGCGTCTCACCTGGGCCGTCCCAAAGGCAAGGCGAATCCCAAGCTGAGTCTCAAGCCCGTCGCCGAGCGTCTCCGCATGCTGCTCGACAAGGAACTGTCGCGCGGCGAAAACGTTGGCTTCTGCCCCGAGTGCGTTGGGGCTGAAGCCGAAGAAATGGCGCTCAAGCTCGAAAAAGGCCAGGCGCTGCTGCTTGAAAACCTCCGCTTCCACGCCGAAGAAGAAAAGAATGACGAGAATTTTTCCAAGCAACTCGCGAAGCTTGCGGAGTTCTACGTCAATGACGCCTTCGGCACTGCCCATCGTGCCCACGCTTCCACGGTTGGCATCACCCGGTTCCTGCAGAAATCCGCCGCCGGGCTACTCATGGAAAAAGAGTTGCAATATCTGGGCCGCGTCCTGCAGAACCCCGAGCGCCCCTTCGTCGCCATCCTGGGCGGCGCCAAAGTCAGCGACAAAATCGGAGTCATCCAGAACCTGCTCAGCAAAGTTGACGTTCTCATTATCGGCGGCGGTATGGCGTACACCTTCCTCAAGGCGCAAGGCGAATCCGTTGGCAAGAGTTTGGTCGAAGAAGACAAGATCGAACTCGCCCGCAACCTTCTGCAGCAGGCGAAAACTCACAAGCTCAAGTTCCTCCTGCCCACCGATCACGTCATCGCCGACCGCGTCGAAGCCAGCGCCTTGACCAAAATTGTCAGCCGCGGCGAGCCCATCCCGGCCAACATGATGGCCCTCGATATCGGCCCGCAATCGATCGAGACGTTTTCCGAAGAGGTAGCCCGCGCCCGCACCATTGTCTGGAACGGCCCCATGGGCGTTTTCGAAATGGCGCCCTTTGCTAAAGGCACCTTCAAGATCGCCCATGCCGTGGCGGAAAATCCCGGAGCGATTTCGATCGTAGGCGGCGGAGACTCCGTGGCCGCCGTCAAAGCCGCCGGCGTAGCCGACAAGATCACCCATATTTCAACCGGCGGCGGCGCCTCGCTAGAATTTCTGGAAGGCAAAAAGTTGCCCGGGGTCGAAGCGCTGACGGAGAAAAAATAGGTCTCAGGTATCGGGTGTCAGGTGTCAGGTCTAGCTTTTGGCTTTTGGCTTTTAGCTTTTGGCTCTTGGCTTTTGGCTTTTAGCTCGTAGCCTCTATGCTTCGTATCAGGGCATCGCTTTAGCGATTCCGAAAGCCGCACTTCACCGACTGCCCCTTTTGGGGCCGCTATGTCCGACTTCGCAGCCCGACTGACTTTCGCCAACGGCAAGACGGTCGAACTCCACGGCCCCGCCGACATCACCAAGGAGACCACCGAAGCCATCGTCAACGCCGCCAACTCGTCTCTGCTCGGTGGCGGAGGCGTGGATGGAGCGATTCACCGGGCTGGCGGCCCCTCGATCCTCGAGGAGTGCAAGCGCATCGTGGCCAAGATCGGCACCCTCCCCACCGGCAAAGCGGTTATCACCACCGGCGGACGCTTGCCCGCCAAGTATGTAATTCACACCGTCGGCCCAGTGTATGGAGGAGGCCAGCAGCGCGAGGCCGAAACGCTCGCCAGTTGCTATCGTGAGTCCATCCGCATCGCCGATGAACACGGAATCCGATCGTTGGCCTTCCCTTCTGTATCGACCGGAGCCTTCGGCTATCCTGTTCACGAGGCCGCTGAAATCGCCGTTCGCACCATGGTCGAAGCTCTGCCGCCCTGCGCCCATGTGGAGCACGTCCGTTTCGTGCTCTTCGACATTGCCACCTGCAAAGGCTACGTCCAGGCCGCCGAAAAAATTTCCCGCGAATCCCTGGCAATTTCCGTTATCTTCACAAAAGGTCCCTCATGAGAAAAAAACTCATCGCCGCCAACTGGAAGATGTACAAAACTCCCGAACAGGCCCGTGACTTCTTCCGCGATTTCCTGCCTCTGGTCCACGGCCCCGATCGCAACGAAGGTCGCGACGAAATCGTGGTCTGCCCCACCTACCTCTGCCTTGAAGCCGCCGTCACCGCGGCCAAAGGATCGAACGTCGCCATCGGCGCCCAAAATCTCTACTGGGAAAAGGAAGGCGCCTTCACCGGAGAAGTCAACGCTGCCATGTTGCTCGCCGTTGGCGTCACCCACGTCATCATCGGACACTCCGAACGCCGCCAGTACTTCGGCGAGACCGATGACACCGTCAACCTCAAGCTCAAGTCCGCCATCGAAGCCGGACTCATCCCCATCGTCTGCGTGGGAGAAGTTCTCGAAGAACGCGACGCCGGCCTCACCGACGACGTGCTGCGCCGCCAGTGTCTCCGCGCCTTTCACAAAGTCTCGGCCAAGAAAGCCGTCAGCCTGGTAGTCGCCTACGAGCCGGTCTGGGCCATCGGCACCGGAAAGACCGCAACCCCGCAGATGGCCGCCGACGCGCACGCCATCATCCGAGCCGAAGCCGCTGAATCCTTCGGACAGGAGTTCGCCGACAAACTCCGCATCCTCTACGGCGGCTCCGTCAAACCGGAGAATGCCCATGCCCTGATGTCCGAAGAAGAAATCGACGGCGCTTTGGTAGGCGGAGCCTCGCTCGACCCCAAATCGTTCGCGGCCATCGTGAAGTATTAGTAGCTAGCGAGGCCGTAGGTTCTTCCCCTGGAGAGACGGCAAGCCGCGTCTCTTGCTCCATCGGTTCAT
>Ga0208042_1000240_pt1 | contig 19956 bp, 20 predicted proteins | sample Sb_taG_10_FD_187708 | JGI IMG/M metagenome (GOLD analysis project Ga0208042, IMG submission 187708) | Peat soil microbial communities from Weissenstadt, Germany - Sb_50d_7_NC metaG (SPAdes) (version 2) | ecosystem: Environmental > Terrestrial > Soil > Wetlands > Peat | place: Germany... | reverse complement strand
AGGCATTCAGTTCCATCAGGTAGATGTCGGTGCCGAGGAAGCCGGGAATGATGACAACACCGGAGCCGTCTCCGCGGGGCACGCCAAAGCCGTAATAGACAGGAGTGGCGTGCAGCAACAGAAGTTCGGCGGCAAAGAGGGCTTCCGTCCACGGTGAGACGTTAGCTTCCGCCAAGTCTTTCTGGTAACCGTTACGAGCCGTCTCCATCGGCAAACCCGGTGCCGTCCTTTCATTCTGAGCCCGCGGTCCTGGGCTACGGAAACTTCGAGCCTCGCGGGGTGGGCTGTACGTTGTCATGAACTAGGACGCAAATGCCGTCCTCGCCCGTAGCATAGTACACTCATTGCCACATTAATTCTACGGCCCCGTTACAACAAGAGGATAGGTAGCGGTATTGACGGGAGGTAGCCGCCCATCGGCTGGCGGGCAGAACATTAAGAGATCCCTCCTTCTGGAAATCCAGGAAAGATCGGAACGTGCCGCCGTAGCATCCGACGGCACGTCGCCGCTGCGCTCGCTACCCCAATTGCGCAGCCTCGCGCACACAACTTGTCCTAACGGCACTAAGCCGTCGCGGTTGAAGCCGCCTTAGTCTTGACGCGACCAACCGGGCGTTTGGCACGGCGCTCCGTTTTGGACTCGTGCTTGTGCTCGTTGCGTCCCTTCAGCATAACGTCCATCAACGCCTTCGAGGCATCCACGTAGCTCTTGACTCCTTCCCGGGTCAGGTCGGCCAACGGGGCGAAGGGGAGCGGTTTCACCAGACCCGCTGCCTTGCCCAGTGCCTTGACGTTGACGTTCATCTGATGGCCGGCAACATCAAACAGTTTCTTCTGAGCATCGATGAAAGACTCGACTGCTTGTCGCGCCAGTTCGGACAATTCAGTCTGTTGCACCTTCTTGCCGACGCCATTGGTTCGCTTCTCCCCGGTCGCTGTTTGGATTTCCTCGGTAACTGCGTCGAGAAAGCGCTTCTGTGCACGAACTAAGTTCTCCGTTCCTTCCCGGGCCAGTGCTACCAACTGCTCGCCTTTGAAAGGCTTGCCCGCCTTGGCGGCTTCCAGCCAGGCATTGGTCTGCCGGTCGGCAATACCCAGGAATTCCTGCTGCATGTCGATAAAGCTCTCGACGCTGCGCCGCAGCAGGCCCGTCATGGCGGAAGCTCTGGCCGAAGCACCCACTCTCTCCTTCACGCCCGTCATGACAATTTTGTTCTGCTGCTGTGCCAGATCGAGCAGCACTTTCTGCGCTTCGATGAAGTTGGTCACTCCCTCGCCTGTCAGTTCGGTGAGTGCTTTCGCAGGAGAATGACGGGAGTCGGTGAGCTGCTCCCGCAACAGGTTCATGGCGCTGGCGTTTTGGCGCATGGCTGCATCCAGAAGAATGCGTTGGGTGGAAAAGAAGTTCTCAACCCCTTGCTGCGCCCACCCCGACAATACGGAGCCAAAAGAAGGCGACGCCTTGGGATGATTTCGGGATTCAGTTCTGTTTTTTGTTGGCATGGTTCCCTCCCATTTATGATTGCTGCAGTGCAGCATCACTTTAACCATATAGCTGGCTGCCATTTGTGTCAAGAACTTAATCTACGTTTGTGCATTGCAGCATCGCAGCATCGCAGCGGAAGCCTTAGGCGAAGGTTCCGGAAAAACCGTCCGCGAGGAAACTCGCTGCAGGAAAACCTAGGCGGCTACCCCCGCTGTCGCAAGCTGCTCCCGGATTGTCCGCTTCAGGATCTTCCCCACCGCATTCTTAGGCAACGCCGGTTGAAACACCACATGCCGCGGGATCTTAAACTTCGTCACGTGCTGGGCCAGGTGATGCCGAATCTCGTCGCCGCTGGCCTCGATACCCCGCTTCAATTGAATGACGGCGCAAATCTCCTCGCCAAAGACATTGTCGGGAATTCCTATAACGGCAGCTTCCGCGACAGCGGGATGCAGGTAGAGCGCTTCCTCAATTTCGCTCGGGGAAATGTTTTCGCCGCCCTTGATAATCAAATCTTTCTTGCGGTCGGTGATGTGCAGGTATCCGTCCGCGCCGTGGTGCCCGAGATCGCCGGTATGGAACCATCCGTCGTGAAATGCCTCCTGGGTGGCAATCTGATCCTGCCAGTATCCGGAAGTAATGTTTGCACCCGAGAGGCAAATTTCGCCAGTCTGGAGCGGTGGCAGGGTTCTGTTCTTGTCATCGACGATTCGAATTCTGATTCCGGGTTCTGCGCGCCCGACGCTACCTGGCCGGTAGGGCTCGTGGTCGTCGTAGGCAGTAGCGACGGCAACCGATTCCGACATTCCATACCCCTGATCGACACGGCACCCGAATGCTTGCTGGAAGTCCTGGCGCAACTTCTCCGGCAGCGGCGCTCCCCCACTGGTGATCCGGTACAAGCTCGAGCAATTGAATTTGGTTCGCTCGGGGTGATGCAGCAAGTGCACCAACATGGTGGGGACCGCGGGCATGTAGCCAATCTGATGTTGCTCGATCGCTCGAAATACCCCTACCGCATCAAACTGGGGCATAAGCACACACGGCGAGCCCCAGCGTTGCGCCAGCTTCAGCATGATCAAGCCGAACGCGTGCGTAAGCGGTAGAACGTGCAGCATGGGATAGCGAGGCAGATCCGGGTTCAAGGCATTCGCACTCTCGACTGCAGCCACAATATTTTCATGGCTGACCATGACACCCTTCGGCTTCCCGGAAGTTCCTGACGTATAGAGCAGCATCGCCAAGTCACGCGGCGAGCGGTCGACGGGAGCGTCGATGCACGAAGCTTGTTCGACTGCGGGGTAGAGGTCTTCGAAGCCGCATTCGGTGGGGCCGAACGAGAGCAAATGCCGCGCGTATTCGGATCCGCGACATGCTTCGTGTACCCGAGGCGCCAGCGAAGGCAGTGTGAGGACAGCGATCGCCTGCGAGTGCCGCAATGCGTAGCTAATCTCAGCGACAGTCCAGTACGGCATGATCGGTACTACCACTGCGCCAATCATCCAGATTGCCTGCAAGCTGGCCGTGAGGTCAGGCGTATTCGGCATAACCACCATGACGCGATCGCCCGGCACGATACCACGCTCTCGCAAGGCGAAGGCCAGCTTACCGGTGTAGTGCAGTTCTTCGACGTTGCTGTAGCTGCGGCCTTCGAAGCGAAGCCGTGGGTACGTCCCCAGTCTCGCAAGGTTCTCAAACTCCAGGCAGGCAACATTGGCGGAGCCGCCGAGGATCACTGGAAAGTTTGTTGTCAACAAGATAATCCTTCCTTCACCGGCCGCTCGGAGAGCGCGGCAGAGGATGTGCTGGCCGGCATCTTCTCACGCGACCTTGTGCTTCATCGTGCGTCTTGGCTTCGGAGACAAACCCGCCGCAGAATGGATGGCAGGAGCCGGGGTCCTCTTCCGACGGGTCTCAATCGGTACGACCACCGGTAATGCCGCCGTCTTGACCTGCGGACGGACATGCTGCTTTGGGGGCAAATGGACTCCGGCAGCTTCCCCCAGTTCTTTCGCACTCGATTTCAGAAACTTCTCGAGGCGCGCCAGATCCGGGGCTGCGTGCGCGTCCCCGGTGAACCCGAAATACACGGTGCCGTCATAACTCACGATCGCGCAGTTGACAGCCGTTTCGCCACCGATCGGCACATAGGGATACCACGTCAGCATTCTGTGGCCCATCAGGTAGAGCGGGAACTGCGGCCCGGGCACGTTGGTGCACACGAGGTTAAACGGGGCACCCTGCAACTGGCTCGCGAGGGGGCCAATGAGTGCCTGCAGGCGCGGCGGCAGTATGCCCGGCAATCCACCGGCTAAACTGACCAATTCTGCCACATGAGCGCTCTTCAGGAATTCCATCCTTTCGTGCACTGCGGCCAGCAGTGTTCGTGGATTACGAATATCGAGCGGGATGGTAACGGGAATCATCGAAACCACGTTCCCCAGCTCTCCCGTGTTGCCGTTGCTGCGAAGACTTACCGGAACCATGATGCGAAGCAAGCGCCCCTTTATGCGATCGCCATGCAGCGCGGCGTAGAGCCGTATAGTCGAGGTCACAAGAGCGAGGGCGACATCATTGAAAGTGCACCCCCGGGCGTCTTTTATGGCTTTGATATACGCCAGCGGAAATGTTACCCAGGCAAGTTTCTGTGGCCCACGACAGGTCACGTTGAAGTGCAGGGCCTCGGTAGGCGCGGCCAGTTCGGGAAGAAGTTTTGTGAGCTTGTCCATCGGCAGGGCCTGACCGCCGGTCGCAATTGTCTCGGCAATGTTCAGCGCGTCCGACTGCGCCTTAAGCGCCTGCTTGATGCCGTCGGCGTATGAATTCATCCAGCGGCCTAGCAGTGATATCCACGGATCCTGGGGGGGCGGTACACGAAATCGCGGCGGTTTCTTGGACAGAGGCGGAAAAGCGGGGCTGGCGTCCATGATGGCATTCATCAGGCCCACGCCGGCCACACCATCCGCGAGGCAGTGGTGCACACGCGAGATAAAGCCGGTTCGCCCGCCTTTCAGACCCCGCACCAGGGCGATGTCCCAGAGCGGCCGCTGCCGGTCCATTAGCGTACCCAGGATCTTGCCAGCGAGAGCCTTGAGCTCGGCATCAGTCCCGTGCTTAAGCGTGACTTCCCAGATGTGGTTGCGCACGTCGAAGTCGGGATCGAACTCCCAGGTGGGCAGACCGATGTTGAACAGAGGCGCGACTACCCGCTGGCGATACCGCGGGACCAGTGGAATCTTCGATTCGACGAACCGGATGCAGTCTGCGAGCGAAAGGAAGCCTTCCAGCAGATTGACTGACGCGATATGCAGCGGAACGCCTTCGCGTTCCAAATACAGAAAAGCCGCATCATTCCAGGAAAGATGGTCTTGATTTCGACCGTGCCGCATGATGCGCCTCCCTCTTAGTTTCCGGCCGGTTGCGCCCGAGCCTTTCGTGGGCGGTCACCCAGTCTCCATTCAGCATGGCGCCAGCAAGGGACGTCTCGCCCGCCAGAACCACCGCCGCGCAGATTTCTGCGAACTTCAGCACCTTGCCGGTGCCGTAGCAACCGAGCATCTCGAGACATTGCCGCTGGGTTGCCAAGCCTGTACCACCCCCGCAAGTTCCGACAATGAGCGAAGGCAGAGTAATCGACCAGTAGTAGTCACCATTCTCCAGGTACTGCGAATAGCTGAGAGCCGCGTGCGATTCGGCGATCGTGGCAGCATCCTGACCGGTCGCGATGAACATGGCGGCGAGTCCATTCGCCGCGTGGGCGCCGTTATTGGACGATCCCGCCAGAAATGCTCCCGTCATCTGCACCTGGCGCGTCCAGAAAAGCTGTTTGGTATCGATGTGCATGATGCGCTGCAACGCCTCTCTGCGGATAACCGCCTCGGCAACCACGCGCTTGCCGCGAGTCAGAAGAATGTTCATGTGCGAATGCTTCTTGTCGGTATCGACGTTTCCGGCCAGGAAGTACCTCACCGTGCCCGGATAGTTGTTCTTAATCCATTCGCATGCGGCGAAGGTCGCCCTAGCCACCATGTTCTGGCCCGCGGCATCGCCCGTGGTGTAGTTGAAGCGAAGATAGCGGAGAGGGCCCACCGCAAATTGAGCGATCCCGTGAAGCTTTCCGAAGCTCGTGGTTGCTTCCGCTTGCTCCCGGATCGCGACGAAGTTCTCCTCTACCCAGCGGCCAAACTCCCGAGCTTGCAGCGCATCGCCGAGGATGAACACCGGTGCGCGTTGCATGCAATCGTCGACTACCGTGGTCTTGACTCCGCCGCTCTCCCTCAGGAGCCGCATGCCGCGGTTGTAGCTGGCGACAAGCGTGCCTTCGGTGGTGGCGAGCGGAATGTAAAAGTCACCCTTGGCGTGCTCCCCGTTGATGCGGATCGGCCCGGCTACGCCGATGGGAACCTGAGCTATACCGATGAAGTTCTCGATGTTACCGGGAAGAATCGCCGGATCGAAGGAATACTGCGCGACGTGAGAGAGGTTGGCGCCGGTCTGCTCCCGAATAAGCTCGCGGCGTTTTCGCGCCATTTCGTCGGTGTAGTCGTGTCCATCGTCGCGGGGGATTCGGACACGCCTTTGCTCCAGTTCGGCAGTGATCATGAGTGTCTCCTGCCACGTCATTGTCGCAACGTGACCTCGGGGACTGATTGGTCGCTGCGTCTGGCTTGCAGGGTGGCTAACCTGGGGCCCACCAAAACCGCGCCACGGTCCAGCGACAACTGAAGCCTAGGAGAAGAACGACCATCAATTCTATGACGCACGTCACCCATACCTGTGACGTTGGTAGAGGCGATCGCGTATCTTTCGCCAGTTATTTCCGTCATCCCGAAGTGGGGTGAGTGTGTGATTACAGACGTGCAAGCGCGTCCTGCTGAGTTGTGGCTCGAATCTCTCGACCTGACACCACGGAGTAGGGCAGCCGTCGCGGATTGCTTCGATTCCTGTGGGAGTTCGCTATGTGGCGCGGTGACGTGCCCACCCAGCGGAACCCGATGGAATTGGTCATCATCAAGGGCGCATCGAAACGAACTAGCAAACCGCGCAGTCTGACGGTGGAAGAGTTCCAACGGTTCATCGTTCATCTTGGGGAACCGTTTCACACCATCGCTCTTGTGTGCGTTTGCTTCGGACTTCGCATCAGCGAGGCACTAGCCCTCAAGTGGGGTGATGTGGATTGGCTCAACGGGAAACTCAGCGTGGAACGCGGGATAGTCCGCCAACACCTTGACGGCATGAAAACCGAAACCTCACAGAAGGCGATCACAATCAACCAAACCATTGTTTTGGCGGAAGCGTGTGTGAGTCGAACACACCGGCAACATCGAAGATGCCGCCCGCCGGTTTTGAAGACCGGGACGATCACCGGACCGCATGCGCTTCCGTAGTTCGTCTGGAACGTAACACGAACTACTTCGGCTGCGCCACCACTCGCAGATAGGGCTTCAGAGTCTTCCAGCCGGCTGGATATTTTTGCTTGGCCTGATCTTCTGAAACCGATGTGGGAATGATCACGTCCTGCCCCGGCTTCCAGTTCACCGGCGTGGCGACATTGTGTTTCGCGGAGAGTTGGATCGAATCCAGCGCGCGCAGCACCTCGTCGAAATTGCGTCCGCTGCTCATGGGGTAGATCAGCATCAGCTTGATTTTCTTGTCCGGACCAATCACGAACACGGTACGCACTGTGGCATTGTCGGCCGCCGTACGTCCCTCGCAGGTGGTTCCAGCCTCGGCGGGCAGCATGTCATAGAGCTTCGCCACCTTGAGTTCCGGATCGCCGATCATCGGATAGGTCACCTTGTGCCCCTGCGTTTCTTCAATATCGGCGGCCCATTTGCCGTGACTTGTCACCGGATCCACGCTCAGCCCGATAATTTTCGTGTTGCGCCGGGCAAACTCCGGTTGCAGACCCGCCATGTAGCCCAGTTCGGTCGTGCACACCGGAGTGAAATCCTTGGGGTGCGAAAACAGGATCGCCCAGCCATTGCCGATCCATTCGTGAAAGTTGATCGTGCCTTGCGTGGTTTCGGCAGTAAAGTTGGGAGCTTCCGAATTGATGCGTAGAGACATATTCGTTCCTCGCGTCGTTTTCTTTGAAATCGATGGATGGCCCGCGCGTTTAAACCCCACTACATTGGTAGAGAATAGAATATCCAGCGGCCGCCAAGTCGTCAAGCGGGGCCACGCCGGTTCCGGCTGAAATCATGCTATCGCATCGGGCCGCGATTATGCCTTGGCCGGCGAAATAGGGCCCGGTAAAATTGCAGGCATGACTGCTTCGGCACGAAGTCTTTCCATGGTCCAATTGTCAATGGTGCAGGTCGATGTGTTCACCGACCGCGCTCTCACCGGCAACTCTCTGGCGGTTTTTCTCGACGGACACGGTCTTAGCACCGAGCAGATGCAGGCGCTCGCGCGCGAGATGAATCTTTCCGAGACTACTTTCATTCTTCCTGGGGATGCCGCCGCAGAAAAGACCCGCGGAGTCCGCGTGCACATCTTCACCGTGCAGGAAGAACTGCCCTTCGCCGGACATCCAACGCTCGGCACCGCTTTCGTTTTGCGGGGACAGACCGGCGCAGCAGAAATCCGGCTCGATCTGAACGTCGGCACCGTACCCGTGCGCTTCACCGAGGAACCACCGCAGCCCGTTTTCGGAGAGATGACGCAGAAGAATCCCGAGTTCGGCGCGATCCACGACGTGAACGACGTCGCGCGCCTCACGGGCCTCGGCGCGGCTGACTTCGACGGCTCCGCGCCCATCCAAACCGTCTCCACCGGCGTTCCTTTCACCATCGCCGCGCTGCGTTCGCTGAAGACGCTGCAGACCCTCCGCCTCGATCTCGACGGCGCCGCCGAATATCTCGCGCGCAGCGGAGGAAGATTCTTTTATTTCGTTTGCCGCGAAACTGTCGATCCCAAAGCCCGCCTCCACGCCCGCATGATCTTTTATGGCGGAGACGATCCCGCCACAGGTTCGGCCGCCGGATGCTGCTCTGCGTGGATGGTTGCGCACGGCGTGGCAGCGAGCGATGAGCAGGTCTTGATCGAGCAAGGGCTAGAAGTGCACCGTCCCAGCTGCATTTTTGTTCGCGCCACAAAGCAGGATAATCGGCAGGATAACCAGGTGGTCAATGTGCGTGTCGGTGGAAATTGTGTGGAGGTTCTCCGCGGTGAAGTCACGCTCGCCATTTAGCGGATCGAAACGCCGCGCCAGTCGTGACTCTCAGCTCGATAGCACGATCTTGCCGACCACCAGGGTGCCATTGGCGAGCACGGCACTTTACCGCCGCTCCGATTCTGTTTAGCATTCACCTCGCTCAAGATTCTCAAAAAAGGAATTTAGGAAGAAAGTCAGAAGAAATTTGTGACGACAGTCTCCCGGTCAGGCCAATGAAACCCAAGAAAACGATTCTTTGTGTGGACGATAACGAACAGTCACTTTCCATCCGCAAAATCCTGCTTGAAACGAGGGGCTACCGCGTGCTCGCGTGCAACAGTGGCGAGATGGCCCTCGAAGCCTTCCGCCGCGGCGGTGTTGACCTGGTGCTCACCGACCTGATCATGCCCGGCGTGGATGGTTCGCGGCTGATCGAAGAAATCAAGAGTCTTTCGCCGCAGACTCCGGCCGTGCTGATCTCCGGCCGAACCAAAATCTACGAACGCGAAACGCTTGCCGATGTTTTTCTGTCCAAGGGAATGTACGAACCCGCGGAACTGCTGGAACGTATTCGCCTGTTGCTGGTGCGCAAGCGCGGCCCCAAGCGTCAGGTTGAACTCCGCGCCCGTGCGATGGACGTGGGGCACGCGACTGTGGCGTAAGCCCCGCCGAATTTGCCGCCTTCCTGTGATATGGTTTTCACTGGATGTCGGCCTTCATCGAAGCCAGGGAACTGCGCAAAACCTATCGGGTTGGCAAAGTCGATGTGCCAGCCCTGCGCGGCGTTTCCTTTAGCGTGCAGAAAGGGGAGTTCGTCACGGTCGTGGGCCCTTCGGGCAGCGGCAAGTCCACGCTCTTTTATCTGCTCGGCGGACTGACCCGCGCCGACTCGGGAAGCGTCACCATCGATGGCGTGGATTTCGCGACGCTTTCCGACGGCGAGCGCACCCGGTTGCGCAAAAGCAAGATCGGATTCGTCTTCCAGAAATTCAATCTTCTGCCGACGCTGAGCGCGCGCTCGAATATCGAGATCGCCGCGGACATCGCCGGCGGGGCCATGCCTGATCCTGCGTTCCTAAAGAAGATCACCAATATGCTCGGTATCGCCCAACGTCTCGAGCACCGGCCGAACGAGCTTTCCGGCGGCGAGCAGCAAAGGGTCGCGCTCGCCCGGGCTCTCATCAACCGCCCCGCCATCGTGCTCGCCGACGAGCCCACCGGCAACCTTGATTCGAAAAGCTCGAGCGTCGTCCTCAACATGCTGCGCCAGTCGAACAAGGATTTGGGGCAGACCGTGCTCATGATTACGCACAATCCCGAGGCCGCCGAGTATGGCGACCGCATCGTCCATATGCGCGACGGCCAGATCGTAACGCCCGATGAAGATCCGCAGTGGTCGCCGCATCATCCGGCCGAACACTTGCAGTCCTAGCCGCATCCGTTCCCGGTTCGAGAGATGGAAGACTGACCGTCTACTTCTTTTCCGCCTGTGGGGACGTCAGATCCTGCGGGAAACCTTTTAGCAGAGCCTCGCGCGAGCGGGAAGATGTTTTCCTCGCTTCGTCGGTTGTGTTCTCGACGAGAGTTCCCTTTAGCACGTAATACGCTTCGTCGCCCCGACTCTTGCCTTCGCCGCGCTCGACCGTCCCGCGAAATTCGAACGATACGCCATGCACGGTCTCAGTGGTAAACGCGAGTTGGTTGCCATCGAGCTTACCCGACTTAAAAAAGTGATCCAGAAAAACGCCGCGATCGCTTTCCGAATCGCCGTAGCGCGAAACAAAGCCGGTAACGCGTCCCTGGTCTTCGACGGTGACCTGCACAAACTCGCCGTCTCGCAAAAAGCTATACATGCCGGAGTAATCCGCGCCAGAAGCGGCTGGACTCTGCCGATCTTTATTCTGTCGATCCGGTTTCGCCTGCGCGCCGGCAAGCATCAAAGCAAAAAGAACGAAAGACGCAAATTGCAGCGCGTAGAAGCGGGCGGTGTGGATCGGCATGCTCACTCCAAAACATTCAGTATAGCTGTCATGATTATGATGTGGGCAAAACGCGATGCCGGCAAGCCACCCCTCGCGGTCAGTTATAATCTGTCTACAGATTAGCCGTCCGTGGCGAGCCAGCGATGGCGCCTCGGATCCCGCCTTCCGGGGGCACCGTCGTGGGAGTTGGCTAGCGCAACTTGGAGCCAGAGATGGAATCCCCGGAGAGAAGACTGTTGAGACTCTTGGTGGAACACGATCCTGCGAGCCCGGGATTCAGGAGCGAATTTCGCGCAGCACTTCGCCCGGTACTTCGTCGGGCGGAGTTCCCTGGCGACGACGAGTTCGACCTGTGGCAGGATGTGTTCGTCCAGCAGAAGCTACCGTGGGGACGATTCCTGCAATCCGCGCTCTTGCACGCGGCGGCAGCTGCTCTGATATGGACGCTTTCTCTCTCCTGGATTCGACAGCAAAGAATTCTGGTTCACGCCGCGTTTGACCCGTCGACGCTGGTAACTTATACGCCGGAAGAATATCTACCACCGCTCGACACGGGCGCATCCGAAGCGCCCAAGGCGCAAAAGGGAGACCCCGCCTACGCGAAGCAACCGATCCTTTCGGTTCCGCGGGAAGCGGACAATCGGTCCCAAACCATCGTCGTGCCGCCAGATCTCAAGCTCGACCGCGATGTCGCCTTGCCCAACATCGTTGCCACGGGAGCCATCGTTCCGGCGGTTCCGCTGGATGCGACGCGAGCCCCGTTGAGCCGCATCGTCGCGCCCGAAGCCCAATTTCCGGAGGCCCAGGTCGTGGCGCCCGCGCCGGACGTGGAGTTTGTGCCGGACCGTGTGGTTCGAGTGGCGATGAAATCGGACGTGATTGCGCCTCCTCCGGAAGTGACGGCTCATCACACACGCGGCTTGGCCGGGCCCGAGACGGCGGTCGTGGAACCGCCTCCGGAGTTAACGCAATCGACAAAGGGGCACGTTGGGCTCGTGAACATTGGCCCGAGCGAAGTGGTGGCGCCCGCTCCACAGCTCTCGCTGGCGGAACAACATTCGCTGGCGGCGCGCGGCAGCGAACGTCTGGGGGGCGGTAGCGTACAACCCGTGGGCCCTCCGCCGAGCGTGGCTGCGACGAGCGGTGCCAGCGCGGGCGGACGGCTGATCGCGTTGGGAATTCATCCCGTCGCGCCCACGGGACCCGTGGCTGTTCCCGGAGGCAATCGCCGGGGAACATTCGCCGCGACTCCACAGGGAAAACTGGGCGCTTCGGGAACACCAGATTCAGCGGGATCGAAATCGAAAGCGAAGAGCGCGGGCGGTCGAGGAGACGGCAGCGGCGGCTTCAACGCGCGCAACAACGGCTCTCTGCCGGCTGGCCTGCATGTGGGAGCGGTGGACGCCGGCGCGGACGACGCACGAGGGATGGCTAGCCTCTCGTCATCGGGAGCGCCGCCAGACGCGCGGTCGGGTGCGCGCGCTGCGTCTCCGGTTTCCGACGATAAAATCACCGACGTGGACCGCAAGGTTTTTGGCGGCAAGCGAGTCTATGGGAGGACGCTGAACATGCCGAATCTGAATTCCTCGACGGGCAGTTGGGTGATCAAGTTCGCGGAACTCGACGGAGGGCGGAAAGAAGGGGAACTGCTGGAGCCGGTTGCCACGGAAAAATCGGACCCCGGCTATCCGCTGGAATTGATTCGCGCCAACGTGCACGGCATGGTCACGCTCTATGCGGTAATTTCCTCTGCTGGCAAGGTGGGCGACATTCGCGTTCTCAACAGCCCGGACGCACGTCTGGATTCCTATGCAGCGAAGGCCCTGGCCAGCTGGAAATTCCTGCCGGCAGAAAGAGCGGGGAAACCAGTGGCGCTAGAAGCCGTGGTGGAGATTCCGTTTCGGGTTCGGCGAACTTTCTGAGCGGCTGAGGCGGGACCAGATCGCAGCAACTCTAACGTGAAGCAGACGCGGATTTCTCTCCGGGCAGGGCGGCGTACACTGCGGGGTTCGCACAGACTTCGTAGTAGCAGCGGTCGGTCCAGTGCAAAATGGATAGATCGCGGACGTCGACTTGGGCGATACGGTTCTTGCGGATGGCAATCTTGCGAAATATCCCATTGGCGACGGGAACGGTGCCGACGAAGAACTCGCGCTGCTCGTCGATCCATGGTCCGGTAAAGCCAGACTCGCTGGTGTCAGGCGTCCAGGCCGCCAGTGAGATTTCCTGCTGCAGTTTGTGGAAGGCCGATTCACTCAGACAGATTCCGCCTACATTGTAGTTAAGGCGCATTTCTTCCGCTTCGGTTGCGGCGCTCGCGCCGTCGTTTTTGTTGCCTCCGTCTCCGATCTGAACCGAGTACACCTGGAAGACTCCGGCATCGGGTGCGAGTTTCTTGCGGACGCGCTTGCTGCAGGAGGAGAGACGGTCGCTCTCATTGATGGCATCGGAAATCATGATGCGGCGCTCGCCATCCATGAGGTAGAGCGGAGGGGAATCCTGGTAGGCGATACCCAGGCCGACTTCCATCTGGGGCAAGCCGGAGCGTTCCAAAAGTTCGTTGTACTCGCGTAGCAGGCTCACAATCTCGCACGCCAGCACGCAGGCGCGGCCGACGCTGAGCAGGGCCTCGCCTTCGCGTTCGAGCAGCGCCACGATGATGGCATCGCCTTCGAGGAAGACCTTGGCAGCGCCGTATTTCGCCAGCAACTTGTTTACCGGATCATAGAAATTAAGGCTGAAATAGGAAGCGGCGTTCATGCCTTTTTCCATCAGCGAGCGGGTGAGGCGCGAAGAGTCGCGCACGTCGGCTTTCAGGATCACGTGATGAACGACTCGATCCCCAGCGGGCTTCTGGTCTTCGGGCGGCAGGAACTCGTAGAGCATGCCGTTGACGGTGGAGAGTTCGCGGACTTTGTCGTCGCTGACCAGGTTGACGCTGTCAAATCCGGCGCTGAGGGCTTCCAGGCCGCGCAGGTCGCGGTGATAGCAAAACAGGTCGTGCAGAAAACGCGCGGCAAAGCGGCTGCGCTCCGAGCCGCGGCAGGAGGCTACGCGCCCGACGGCGGCAAAGAGACGGTCGGAATGGAGACGGCTTTCGGCAATTATTTTTTCCACCCGCTCCGCTTCTTCGCGGAAGATCAGCGCGTTCTTGATCTGCTGCGGATTTACCCGCGGCGCATATTCGGCGAGCAGAGGAACGGCTTCATAGGAAGCAACGACGTGGGACAGAACGCCTTCGCGCTGCAGCATACGGGTCCAGATGTCGAGGCGGTCTTTTCGATTGCGATCTTCGGGCGTCAAGTCTTCGCCGTTGCCGGTACCCACGAGCGTAGTCGCGTTTTCGGGAACATTGAGCGCCTGCTCCAGATGCTCATCGTCAATGCCTTCCCCGTATCCGAGTTCGCGCAGAAAATTGAGCGCGAACTGGCGGAGACTGGGGAAACGGTCGGGATCTCTGGCGAAGTTGCCGAACATATAATAGTGCTCGGCGCAGAGATAATCGTCGCGGCCATCTTCGGTAAGAATCAGCGGATTGAGGAACAGACGATACCAGTCGGCGGGCAATTCGCCGAGCAGCGATTCGCCGAGTAACGACCGCCGAGTCCGCGCCAGCGTTTCTTTTTCAATTTCGCGAAGCAGACGAAACACCTCCTGCCCGGCGCGGCGGAGGATGATCTTCTTGCGCACCTGGAAAGAGGAGACGAGTTCCTGGGTCTGCATCATTTTCGCTTGCCGCACGCCCTCGAGCGACTTTGACTTCATGCGGCACTGTTCGAGAATCCTGGCAAACTGCGTTTGCAGTTCTGTGCGTATGAACTTGAGCACGGCCAGGCGGCCGAGCACATCGACCGATGAATTGCCTTCTGCCTTGGCGCGATTCAGGATCGCGAGATGAATCGAGACCAGCAGAGTTTTCAGGTCCGCGGGGCCGGGCTTGCGCAGTTTGGTGGTGCCCTCGGCGGCGCGTATGAATTTGGTTTGGGCCGCGGAGGGAACGTCCATTTCGAAAAGCGATTCCACCTCACCGAAACGGCAGATGTACCGCGCGAGATGAAAACTTAAATCCGCGGTGATGCGCAGGCTCAAAAAAACATCGTAGCGGAGATTGTCGACGCCCAGTTGCAAATCGCTGAACGCGAGTGTGGGCCCGTAGTACTGAAGATCGGGCCGGCTGGGCGGTTCAGAATTACGCAACCGAAAGACCGGGAGCTTGGGCATCGGCACTCGTCTCTTGCACTGTTTGCAAATTGCTGAAACTGCAATACTAAGCAGCAGGCTAGCACGTCGCCGGGACGGGTCCAAAGTTACGCTAGTGCAAGCGCGGAAGCAGCGCGGTAACGGCTCTTGGCTGGCGCGGCGCGCTCTTTCGAATTCGTCGCCTCGGTTCATCTTCCACCCTAGCTCTTCTCCCGCGACCGCGGGATCAGTTTTTCGAGCCTCAGCCAGGGCTGTAGTCGCGGACGTCGTCTCCGGGGCGAAACAGCCGCCGCAGCGTGGTCCGGTTGGCATCGGCCAGGCGGCGGTTCAGATCTTCCACGTCCGCTCTTACCCAGCCTACGCTGGAGATCTTGATCCCGGCGTCCTGCGCGATGAGAAACCACGAAGGCACGTTGGTGAGGCCGTATGCGTTTGAAACCACATAGCTGGCGGGATCGTCGAGGAGCACGGGGAAGGTTACGCCATACTCCTTCAAAAAGGCGGCGGTGTTGTGCTTGTCGTCCTGAGAAATTCCTACTATGGCGGCTTTCTCGCCACCGTACGCTTTGCGCAAGCGCTCGAAAAACGGAAACGCATATTGGCAGATCGGGCAGGAAACCTTGAAGAACACCGCCACCACTTGCCCGCGCTGGAGTGCGGCTTGCAATGAGAACGTGCCGCCATTGAGGGCAGGCAAAGAGAAGTCAGGCGCTTTGGTTCCTTCCCGCAATGCAGTCATATCTTTCGGACCTCCGAACAGGCGATCCAGCCACTTCATAAAAGAAATACATCACAACATTTAGATGATACCGCCCGCCTTCAGAATTTTCCGCGTCAACCCGGTGATGGGGATCTGCGGGATACGATCGATTGCGATCCACTTGCCCCTCGCGGCGGGCGGAGCATCCAGCAGCGGCGCATTCGGTAACGGCGTATTCCGTAACACATGAACCGTGTAGTCGGTGATGGTAATGGAATGGCGAAACGTGCGCCAGTGCGCGGAAGCCGGCAATGGACGCGGGGGCTCGGATGATTGGGGCAGTTCCCACATGCCGGGCATGAGCGAGTCTTTACGCGGGCGTTGCAGCAGCCGGACTTCGCCATTGCCGTTGCCATCCCTATCGCGTTGATCAAGGGCACACCAGATTTCTTTCTTTCGCTGGCGGGAGGGCGGCGCGGCGCACGGAACTTCTCCCCGCGTGACACACCATCTCCGCACAGGGCACATTGGGCAGCGGGGCTCGCGCGGCACGCACACGGTTGCGCCGAGTTCCATCATGCCCTGATTGAAATCCCCGGGCCGGGAGCTTACGAGAAAGGCTTGCGCGTGTTGCCAGGTTTGCGCCGTGGTGAGATTGATGCCGATCAATCTTTGCAACACCCGCTCAACATTCCCATCGACAACGGCTACGGCCTCGGCAAACGCGATGCTGGCGATGGCAGCTGCGGTGTAGCGTCCGATGCCGGGCAGGGCGAGCAAGGCTTCGGAATTCCGCGGGAAGCAGCCGCCGTGTTGTTTAGCGATCTGCCGCGCGCAGCGATGCAACATGCGCGCTCGTCGATAGTAGCCCAGACCGCTCCAGGCTGCGAGGACCGCGTCTTCAGAGGCTGCGGCTAGCACTTCGACGTTGGGGAAGCGTTCGAGAAAAACGCGGTAGTGTTCCAGCACGGCGGCCACGCGCGTCTGCTGCAGCATAATTTCGCTGAGCCAGATGCGGTAGGGATCGCGAGTTTCGCGCCAGGGAAGATCGCGGCGATGCTGGTCGTACCAGTGGAGGAGAGCGCGACGAAAAGCGGCCAAATCCTTGCCGCTCGCTGGAGACGCGGCGAGCCGCGTCTCTACGGGGATGGCGTCTAGCACGCGCATCATTGTTGGCTGACGCTGTGCGCGATGGCCACCCACCCGGCTTTTTGCTGCTGCCACACGGTCATCATGTGCTGCGGCGCCGAAGGGAGCGGTTGCGAGCCGGCGGTTCCATTCAAGGTGACACCATTCAGAGTGATCGTATAGGTCACCACGATGGTGGTTCCGTTCAACTCCGTTTTCAGATCGCCGAGGGCATAGTCCTTCAGCTGCCACCGGCGATACTGCTCAAGCGTGGCGGAGCGATCGAGCGTTCCGCCGGGGCTTACGCCCGCGTAATTCGAAGCGAGAGCGCGCTCCACCTCAACCCAGTTCGCAGCTTGCACATCTTGCCAGAAGACGCGCTCCAGGCCCTCGCCTCCGGTTGCTTCAGACAAGGCGCGCGCCGGACGATCGCCATAAAGGGTGCAAGCGGACGCGAACATCAGCGCGAAAGTCAGCATCAAAATCAGAGAAGCCGGCGGAGATTCGACAGTTATCCTCGGACGCATGGCGTGATTGTATCGTGACCCGGTGCGATCTTCGCGGGCGGGCAAGTGCCGGAGCAGATTCGTCCAGATTCATTCGCATTTGACCGCCGGGAGAGAGCCCATGATAATGATGAGGTCTGGTAACCGCAACACACGCGTGAACATAAACCCGAAGCGGCAGGATGGGTATGACCGAATTCGACCGCAAGGTGGAAGAGGCTTCCGCGCGCTTCAACCGGTCGGTAGCGAATATCTCCGAGACTCTGGAAAAAGAGACGAAGGAACTGGTGACGTACCTGAACGACGAGGTTGTGCCTGCGGTGCGAACGCATTCCTCGAAGGCGCTGCGAACGGCGGCGGGAAAGCTCTCCGAGTTCGCGGACTTTCTGGAAACACAGCGCAAGGGTTCTTGAACTGCCTCGCTTCCAGTTACCCGCCCAGCAACACGCGGCGGCCGTCGCGCTGGCCGGCGACCTGCCCGCTGCCGTGTCTTCTATTCCTTCTATTGCTGGGCAGCGCGCTTCTGAGCGGCTGTGGTCATAAACCGACACAGGCGCAGGTTCCACCACCACCGTCGCTTCCGCAAGAAAAAGAAAAACCAGCCGCGACTCCGCCCGCGGAAACGACGGGCGAAAACGAGAAGATCGAGGTTCCCGCCGGCGCGAAACCGATCTTCGAAGAAACCGGGATGGCGAGCTGGTACGGCGCTCCGTATCACAATCGGCGCGGATCGAACGGCGAGGTTTACAACATGCACGCGATGACGGCGGCTCATCTTACTCTGCCTCTGGGCTCGATCGTGCGCGTCACGAATTTGAAAAGCGGACATTCGGCGCTGGTGCGGATCACCGATCGCGGACCGTTCGTGGTAGGACGCATCGTCGATCTTTCGCTGGCCGCCGCGAAGGAGCTGGATGTGTACTTGCCAGGCACTGCGAAAGTTCGGCTGGAGGTACTGCAGGCGCCTGTGTCTCTCGATACCGGCGGACGCTGGGCGGTTCAGATCGGCTCCTTCACCGGGCAGAAAGAGGCCGCTGAATTAGCGGAACACCTGCAGAAGCGTTACCAGACGGCCAACGTCGTCAAGTTTGTGAGTCCCGTGGGAGACTGGTGGGTGCGGGTGCGGGTACTGGACGACGACCGCCAGCGCGCGACAGCTCTGGCCCACGAGACCGTGACTGCGGAGGGCTCGGTGTTTCTGGTGCGCCTCGATTGAACCACTCCGGCAACGCGGCGCCCATCATGTTGCGGGATCCACGATCCGGGTTGGCGGTTTCTAAGTTGAATGATATCATCATGTCGCTAGATACTGTCTCTCTTTCTTCTGAAGGAGTTGCCCCATGCAGAGACTGCTGAGCATTGTTGTTCTTGCGTTCGTTTCTGTGTGCTCGCTGACACCGCTTGCCTTCGGTCAAAGCGCAAGCGACGAAGAGCAAATCAAGGCTCTGAGCGACCAACTGGCACAGGCGTACATAAAAGGCGACACCAGCTTTTGGGAGAAGTACTTGGCTGATGATTACATGGGTGTCTACGCCTCGGGTCAAGCATACACGAAAAGCGAGAGTGTCCAGCCCGGTGCGCTCAAGTACGAATCCTTTGATGTCCGCGAGATGAAGGTACGGGTCTACGGGAACACCGCAGTCGTCAACCAGCTCACATCGGCGACAGGCACAGTTAGGAAGGATGGAAAACCCTTCAGTGGACTCTATCGCACCACTCGCGTTTGGGTGAAGCAGAACGGAAACTGGAGGCTGGTCGCGTTTCAGTCAACGCAAGTGCCGCAGCCGAGCCAATAGTCGCTCGCAATCCGACAGACAAGGAGAAGAGGCCTCTTTCCTGAGTTACTCGCCTGAGGAACGCATCTCGGGCAGAGGGAAACCAGTTTATGGCGGGTTGTCTATTCTGCCGAATCATTAGCGGCGAAGTGCCATCCAAGAAAGTTTACGAAGACGAGCACACTTTTGCCTTTGAAGATCTGAACCCACAAGGCCCGACCCACGTGCTGGTCATCCCGAAAAAACATATTTCCGGCTTGAAGGAAGCGACGGCAGAGGACGCGGAGCTGGTAGGTCGCTGTCACCTGGCGGCCGCGCAGATTGCGCGCGAGCGGTCGATTGAAGATGGCTACCGCACCGTGCTGAATGTGGGCCCGCGCGCGGGGCAATCGGTTTTTCATCTGCATGTGCACCTGATCGGCGGGCGCTCGCTGCACTGGCCGCCGGGATAGGTTCTGCCAGTACCTGAATCTGCCAGGAACAAGTCATGTGGTGGAGAGACGGGCGTCTCGCCCGTCCAGCCGGGCAGGGACGCCCGGCTCTCCAGCAGCAAGCTTGGATCATCCTCCGGCTTGCGTCTTCCGTCTCAGACTCTCGGGCTTACAATCGTGGGATGGCAAACCTGATATTGGTGTACGGTCTGCGTCTGTTGCCTTCCGATGAGGTCGCGGAGGTTGGCGCGGCCACCATCAAGCTGAAGAATGGGCGGGATGCGCACATCGCCATGCACATTCTCGAGGGCGGCAAAGACGAGATCGAGAAGCAGCTCAAGGCGAGTCTCGCGGCCTTTTTCGACATCTATCCTGAGATATGACGCCTGAGATATGACGGCAGGCGCGACGTCCTATAATCAGGCGGCGAATCAGGCGAGCGGATGAGACTGATCTCTCTGGAACTCGAGAGCAAGCTGCGCGACAAAGGGCTCTGGCCGCAGAGTTGGATCGCGTGGGCGGCGCTCTATGTGTTGGCGCTCGACCTTCTTCTGTTCGCGGTGCGGTGGCTGACGCGGCGCGCGAGCCC